>OJUG01002661.1_pt1 | contig 18152 bp, 14 predicted proteins | sample 1599841 | NCBI WGS metagenome assembly OJUG01 (sample SAMN04168659, study PRJEB22393) | human gut metagenome | biome: human gut microbiome; feature: stool | host: Homo sapiens | collected 2014-05-12 | reverse complement strand
GCGACCACCGAGATCTACACTCTTTCCCTACACGACGCTCTTCCGATCTTGACAGCGCCGCACACCTTATTGATGATGTTCAGCACCTTCTCGTTGAATCTGGCCCCCAGCAGCGACACAATGGTGGAGAGCGCCAGAAACCAGATCACCGACGCACTGCCGAAGCCGCAGATAAAGGGCAGATCGCCCCCGGCGGGCAGGCTGGCCCGGAAGGCCCCCAGCATCATGGTGCCGTCGATGATGGCCTGCGGATTGAACCACGTCACCACGAAGGCGGTGGTGAAGAGCTTCCACACCGGCACGTTCACATCCTTGCCGCCCTCCAGCGATGCCCTGGACCGCAGCAGCCCGATACCGATCCAGATGACGATGAGACTGCCCAGCCCCAGAATGACCTTCTGCAACCACGGCACAGCCTGCATTAAGGCGCCTGCCCCTAAAAAGCAGGAGACACCCAGCGAGACGTCCCACAGGATCACGATCAGCGCCGTCAGATAGACCCGGCTGCGCCTCTGGGTCAGGGCGCTGTTGATGACAAACAGATTCTGCAAGCCAATGGGGGCCACATATGCCAGTCCCATGGTCAGTCCCTGCAAATAGATGTTCATAGTGGTGATTTTCTCCTTTTTAGTTATTTACTCCGATTTTGCTACCTGCTATAATGATAACACATTCTCCCCGAAGCGCAAGAGCGCAGATAAAGCTGAGCAGGTAAGGAGGAACTGACCGTGTCCCATTATGACTGCCCCTGTATGGAGAAATGCCCCCTGCACTACGCCATGTCCCTCATCGGCGGCAAGTGGAAGGTGCAGATCCTGTGCTCCGTCACCAACGCCGGGACCATCCGGTACAATGCCCTGCGGGGCAAGCTGGCTGGTATCAGCAACACCGTGCTGGCCTCGTCCCTGCGGGAGCTGGAGCGGGACGGACTGATCCTGCGCCGGGAGTATCTGGAGGTGCCGGTGCGGGTGGAGTATGCCCCCACCGAGGACTGCCGCCGCCTGCTGCCCATTCTGGAGCAGCTGTCCGACTGGGCGGAGGCCTGTATGCCCGCCGATGGAGCCACAACGAAAAAGGAGGAACCGCAATGACCATCCAGGAAGCACTGGAAAAGCTGCAAGGCTATGAGAAAGCCACCTTTGCCCTGAACCACGCAACGGGCCTTATGTACTACGATGGCGCCACCATTGCCCCCAAGGGGACGGCGGAGCTGCGGGGCAGCACCCTAGGTGAGCTCTCCCGCATGGGCTATGAGCTCACCACCGCCCCGGAGACGGTGGAGATGCTCCGCACCCTTATGGAAAACCGTGAGGAGCTGGACCCCGTCACCCGCCGGAAGGCGGAGGAGCTGTGGCGTGACTACGACCGCACCCACCGTGTCCCGGTGGCGGAATATGTGGCCTATCAGGAGCTGTCCGCCAAGTCCGACGCCGTATGGCATGAGGCCAAGGAGAAGAACGACTTTGCCCTCTTCGAGCCCTATCTCCAGCAGATGTTTGATGCCAGCCGCCGCATGGCCGGCTACTGGGAGCCGGAGAAGGACCCCTACGAGACCATGCTCTCCACCTTTGAGCGTGGCCTGACGGTGGCCCAGTGCGACGCCTTCTTCGCCTCCCTGCGGGAGAAGCTGGTGCCTCTGATCCGGCAGGTCACCGCCCACGCCGACCGGGTGGACGACGCCCCCCTGCACCGGGATTATCCCGTGGCCATCCAGCGCCAGTTCTCCGACTTCATCATGGATGTCATGGACATCGATCGGGACCATTGCATCATCGGCGAGACGGAGCACCCCTTCACCATCAACTTCTCCCGTGACGACGTCCGCATCACCACCCACTACTTCGCCGATCAGGTGGCCTCTTCCCTGTACTCCGTGGTCCATGAGGGCGGCCACGCCCTCTATGAGCTCCACACCGGCCGGGAGTTGGCCCGCACCTGCCTTGGAAACGGCGTCTCCATGGGCATCCATGAGAGCCAGTCCCGGTTCTACGAGAACATCATCGGCCGCAGCCGGGCCTTCTGCTCCGTCCTGCTGCCGTGGCTGAAGGAGCACTTCCCCGCCCAGCTGGAGGACGTGACGGAGGAGCAGTTCTACCGTATGGTGAACCGCTCCCGGCCCTCTCTGATCCGCACCGAGGCCGACGAGCTCACCTACTGCCTGCACATCATGGTTCGCTATGAGTTGGAAAAGCAGATGTTCGCCGGCACCATCACCGCCCACGACCTGCCCGCCGCATGGAATCGCCTGTATAAGGAGTACTTGGGCGTGGATGTCCCCTCCGACCGGGAGGGCGTCCTGCAGGATTCCCACTGGGCCAACGGCAACATCGGCTATTTCCCCTCCTACGCCATCGGCTCTGCCTACGGCGCACAGTATCTGCTGGAGATGCAGAAGGATCTGGATGTGGAGGCCGCCGTCCGCTCCGGCAAGCTCACCGCCATCAATCGCTGGCTGGAGGAGAAGATCTGGAAGTACGGCTGCATGAAGGACCCCGTGGCCCTCTTCGAGTCCGTCTGCGGACCCTTCCGTCCGGAGGAGTACGTGGCGTATCTGGAAAAGAAGTTCACGGACATATACGAATTGTAATTTCTTGCAACGATAATACAAGACATTATCGCCCCGGAGCGCTCCACAAAGCCCTCCGGGGCGATTTCTCTCCGTCCCCCCTCCGAAAAATAGAAACTCTTTCCTGTCTATCCTCCGCAGACAACGGGCAAAAAGCCTGTAAAAAATGACAAAATATGATGAATGCCCCTTGCACTTTTCAGAGAGCGGTGCTATGATACGGTTATCAAGTGTGCGGCCAAAAGCTCATGAGCTTTTTATCGTTTCTAAGAAACGATAAGGGGTGTTCAAAGGGCGTGTCATTCTGAGAAGGGGCGCAGCCCCGACGTGAGAGTCCGCATTCCCCTTGCAGCGCCCCATTGCCCCACACACAAAAAAATAGGAGGAAGATACTATGACAAACCGCAAGTCCACCAAACGGGCCTTGCTGGGCAGCGTCATGGCCATGGTTCTGTGCTTGGCTATGCTGGTAGGCGCTACCTTCGCATGGTTCACCGACACCGCATCCACCGGCGTCAACAAAATTCAGGCCGGTAATCTGGATGTTGCTCTGGAGATGAAGGATGCCAGCGGCAACTGGGTCTCCGCCGAGGGCAAGACGCTGGACTTCGTCAAGGCTGCTGATGCCAAGGGCGAAGCCATTCTGTGGGAGCCGGGCTGCACCTATACCCTGCCGGAGCTGCGTGTGGTCAACAACGGCAATCTGGCCCTGAAGTACAAGGTGATCATCACCGGTATTCAGGGCAGCGCCAAGCTGAACGAGGCCATCGAGTGGACCATCGGCGATGTGGCGATGGGCGCTGAGCAGCATCTGGCGGCCGGCGAGAGCAATGCCTTCACCATCAAGGGCCACATGAAGGAGTCCGCCGGCAATGAGTACATGAACGAGTCCATCGACGGCATCGCCATCACCGTGGTGGCCACGCAGGACACCGTGGAGAGCGACAGCTTCGGCAAGACCTACGACAAGGATGCTGAATATCCTATTACAGTTACAACGGGAGACGAACTGCAGTCCATTGTGAACAATGCAACAGCTCCTGTCAATATCGTGCTGGCGAACAGCATTACGACCAACAACTTCGTCATCCCTGAGGATAAGGATGTAACCCTGGATTTGAATGGCCGCACTGTAACGAATGCTGAATCGCACACCATTCTGAATAAAGGCCATCTTACTCTGAAAGATTCAAGCGCAGATAAAAGCGGTCAGATCATCTCCCTCAAGGGCAACACTGCAGCACTTCGCAACGGAGATAACGCAGTCTGTGTAGTCGAGGGCGGAACCATTTCTCGTGACGGGGCCAATGGAAATACATGGCATGTGGTTGAAAACTTTGGCAAGATGACCTTCAATGGTGGTAAGGTCGTCCTAAAGAACGGAAATGGCTTTGCTATCACCAATGGCTGGAATTATTTTGATCCCGGTGCTTCTACTACGCATGCAGTGATGGAAATCAACGCTTTGGAGCTTGATACCGATTCCAGTGGAATTAAGAATTGCAGATACGGCGATCTGACCGTAAATGATGTGAACGTGGCCTCCACCGGATATTGGGCCCTTTCCAACGACTATCTTGGAACAGCCGTAATCAACGGTGGAACCTTTACTTCCACTTCTTTCAAGGCAGTTTCCAACGGTGCTGCAATGACGGTGAATGGCGGAACCTTTGACGGAACAGCAGGGTTCTTCGTTCAGAGCTATGCCACATCCACAGTTCTCAACGGCGGAACCTATACAAACATGAACGTTGCCGACCTCGCTGGCTATGTCGGTACGGGACACACCGCACAGCAAAGCGGCACATCCGTGATTATTAAGTAAACCCCTATTTCCACCCCCTCCGCCCTCGGGCGGAGGGGGCAATCAAAGGGCATATCGTCGACACAAGCTTTGTATCTTTCCGCCCGCCGTAAGCGGCAGGCGTCAATTACGGTGCTGTGTCTCCTCTCCCCAACAAAACGCTTGTTTTGTCGGGGACCCCGGATGAATATGCCTTTTGATTGCCTATACAAATTCCATCGAAAACTGAGCGCAATGTAAGGAAGGTGTACCCTGTCTTCTTCCACCGGGTGAAGCACGCAGCAAAGGAGGTGCAGAAACCATGGGTTTCTGCCGGCGTTCTTTGGAAACCACCTCGCTGTATCCGCCTGCGGCGGATACAGCGAGGTGGTTTCGGGGAAGTGTCCCAGTTTCCATGCCGCAACGTGGCTGGAGATCGGCTGACACGACGGTGCAGACTTTCTGCCGCTATTGGCAGAAAGCTGCCCTCCGGAGGCAAAACACAAAACACCCCAACAAAAAAGCAGTCCCTCCGCCTTGCGGCGGAGGGGCTGCTATTTCATAAGCTGCTTTCCAAGAGGAGCTTACTTCTGATCGCAGTTGGGGCAGTGGCCATTCTCATCCAGATGAGCGCCGCAACGGGTGCAGAAGCTGGGCGCCGCAGGAGCCGCCTGCTCAGCGGGCTGGAAGGGAGTCGACCGCTGGGCAGGAGCCGCAGGAGCCACGGGCGTCACCGGAGCAGTGGGCTGGGAGGGCTGGGTACGGTGCAGCTCCGGCACGGCGAACAGGTCGGCGTCGGCGCTGCGCTCGTTCTGGTTTTTCAGCTTGCGGTTGATGGAGATGACGTTCTTCAGCAGCAGGACCGCCATCATCAGCAGCTCATAGCACAGACGTACCGCAATGGGGCCCAGCACCATCAGCAGGATGCCGTAGCCGCCCAGCCAGTGACGGCCGGTCCAGGTCTCCGGAGCCATGAACAGCATGAAGAAGCCGCACAGAATGAGGTAGGCCGTCACGAAGATGTATAGAGCCTGCAGGATCTTCTCCACGATCAGGAACTTAAAGTTCACGGCGTCGTGGAGGAACTTGCCGAAGCGGCCCAGCTTCTCCCGCTTGCTCTCCGGTACCACCAGAATGAAGGCTGCCACCGTGGCGATGATGGCGAGGATCGTGGCGATGATGCCGAAAGCACCCATATTGGCGCTCAGAGCGCTCAGACTGGTCATAGGATTCATAAGTACCATTCCTTTCTCTATGTGTGTGATCTCTATCTCCATAGCTTTGCCGGATTTCGACAAAACTACAAGGATATCGTATCACGAAAGGGAAAGCTTGTCAACATCCGACCAAAGTGGACAGAAGCAGGACGGATATCCACTTGACAAATGGTCCCAAAATGGGTATATTATGTACCAGTCAAGTGAATATCTTCCACCTTGGGGGAGTAATTCCACTTCGCAGCCTGCGGAGTGAGGCAGTTTCGTCAAACCGGCGTTCAGGCGCCCGGACTGCTTTGAAAGAATGAGACTCATGCGTGGGCTTCGGCCTGCGCATGAGTTTTTTTGTTGCGCCGGGTGGGTAAAATGGAGATGGGGGGAGGACCCCCCGAAGAAGGAGTGGTTGGATGCAAAAGGAATACACCCAAACAAAGGAACAGGTGCTGGAGGGTCTGCGGACGGATCGGCAGGGCCTTTCGGCGCAGGAGGCGGAGAAGCGCCTTCAGGAGCACGGGGAGAACCGCCTGAAGGAGGCGGAGAAGCTGACCTTGTTTCAGCGGTTCGTGCAGCAGCTGAAGGATCCCATGCTGCTGATCCTGCTGGCGGCGGCAGCGGTGTCCGCCGTGACCAATATCCTGTCCCATGAGAGCTTTACGGAGGTCATCATCATCCTGCTGGTGGTGCTGCTGAACGCCGTTCTGGGCGTGGTGCAGGAGAGCAAGGCGGAGGCCGCCATTGAGGCTCTCCAGACCATGACCGCCGCCACCTGCAAGGTACTGCGGGACGGGCAGCAGGTGACCATGGAGAGCCGCCTGCTGGTACCCGGCGACGTGGTGCTGCTGGAGGCGGGCGATGCCGTCCCGGCGGACGGGCGCATTTTGGAGAGCGCCTCCATGAAGATCGAGGAGGCAGCCCTCACCGGCGAGAGTGTCCCCGTCAGCAAGTTTACGGAGCCCCTCGCCGGGGAACAGGTGTCGCTGGGCGACCGGAAGAACATGGCCTACATGGGCTCGGCGGTGGTATACGGCCGGGGCCGCATGGTGGTCACCGCCACGGGCATGGACACGGAGATGGGCAAGATCGCCGGTGTGCTGGCCCAGACGGAGCAGGAGGAGACGCCCCTGCAGCGTAAGCTGACCCAGTTGGGCAGCACCCTATCCAAGATGGTGCTGGCCATTTGCGTGTTCATCTTTGTATTTGACCTGCTGGTGGCGGGTTCCCTGACGCTGGAGAGCGTGTTGGAGACCTTCATGGTGGCAGTGTCGCTGGCGGTGGCCGCCATTCCGGAGGGCCTTGCCACGGTGGTGACGGTGGTGCTCTCCATCGGTGTCACCAAGATGAGCCAGCACAACGCTGTGATCCGCCGTCTGACGGCGGTGGAGACGCTGGGCTGCACGCAGGTCATCTGTTCCGACAAGACCGGTACCCTCACACAGAATAAAATGACGGTGGTGGAGCACACCGGCCCGGAGGGACTGCTGGGTACCGCTATGACCCTCTGCAACGACGCCGTGGAGAATCCCGACGGCACGGTGCAGGGCGAGCCCACGGAGGCGGCGCTGGTGCGCTTCGGCGTGGACAGCGGGCTGGATAAGAACCGGCTGGAGCAGGAGCAGCCCCGTGCGGCGGAGGCTCCCTTCGACTCCTCCCGGAAGATGATGTCCACCATCCACCGCATGGATAACGGCTTCATTCAGTACACCAAGGGCGCACCGGATGAGGTGCTGCGCCGCTGCACCCGATATGAGGAGAGCGGCCGGATGCTGCCCATGACCGAGGAGAAGCGGCAGGAAATTCTGGCGCAGAACAAGGCCATGGCGGATAAGGCTCTGCGTGTGCTGGCGGCGGCCATCCGCCTGTGGGAGGGCGGCCTGCCCAAGGACGACAGCCCGGAGTATCTGGAGCAGGATTTGTGCTTCGTGGGTCTGGCGGGCATGATCGACCCGGTGCGTCCGGAGGTGAAGGCCGCCATCCAGCAGTGCCGCACGGCAGGCATCCGGCCGGTGATGATTACCGGCGACCACAAGGATACCGCCGTGGCCATCGCCAAGGAGTTGGGGATATTGGACGATCCCTCGCAGGCCGTTACCGGCAGCGCTCTGGACAGCCTCAGCGACGAGGAGCTGGCCAAGGAGGTGGAGAAGTACAGCGTGTACGCCCGCGTGCAGCCGGAGCATAAGGTCCGCATCGTTAACGCATGGCGCAAGCGGGGTGCCGTGACGGCTATGACCGGCGACGGCGTCAACGACGCCCCGTCTATCAAGTCCGCCGACATCGGTGTGGGCATGGGCATCACCGGCACCGACGTCACCAAGAATGTGGCGGATATGGTGCTGGCCGACGACAACTTTGCCACCATCGTGGGCGCCGTAGGCGAGGGCCGCCGTATCTACGACAATATCCGCAAGGCCATTCAGTTCCTGCTGGCCTCCAATATGAGCGAGGTGCTGGGCGTGTTCGTGGCTACGCTGCTGGGCTTTACCCTGATGAACCCGGTGCATCTGCTGTTCATCAACCTCATCACCGACTGCTTCCCGGCGCTGGCGCTGGGTCTGGAGAAGGGGGAGCCGGACGTGATGGAGCGGCCGCCCCGCCCCTCTGATGACGGCATTTTCGCCGGTGGTCTGGGCTGGGACATCGCCTATCAGGGCATCCTCATTACCGTTATCACGTTGGTCTCCTACATCATTGGCCACTGCATGGAGGTGGGGTATTTCGAAATGCCCAAGGGCGTCTCCGACGACGGCATGACCATGGCCTTCCTGGCCATGAGTATGTGCGAGATCTTCCACAGCTTCAATATGCGCTCTCAGCGGCGCAGCGTGTTCAGCCTGCCCAGTCACAACAAGGTGCTGTGGTTGGCCATGATCGGCAGTCTGCTGCTGACCACCGTGGTGCTGGAGGTGCCCTTCATCGCCAACGCCTTCGGATTTACGCCGGTTAGCTGGACGGAGTACGGGATTGCGCTGGGTCTGGCGGTGCTGGTGATCCCCGTGGTGGAGATCGTAAAAGCCTGCCAGCGGGCCCATGGCCGGAGAAAGAAACAGCTTTAAGCCTGTCGGATCACATCCGCCGGGGCGGCTTTTGCCGCCCCGGCGCTCTGTCAGAACCCTATAAAATGCCGGGCCACCGCCCGGCGTTTTTCTTTCTGCGGGAATTTGCGTGGCGGCGGAAAGTGTGGTACAATCATCTATTATGACAAATTCCTCGGAAGGAGGCGTATCTATATGAGCGATGAACGGATGGAGCAAAACCGGCAGCCGGAAAAGACGGATGTGGTGTTCTTTTCCCCGGAGATGCTGCGGCTGGCGGATCAGCACCGGCGGGAGCAGCAGGAGCGGCTGGAGAACTGCCGCCAGGCGGCCCAGAACGGCGATTGCGCCGCAGCGGTGCAGATGGGACTGCATTATTTTTACGGCACCGGCGGCGTGAAGAAGGACCCGGACAAGGCCTTTGCATGGTTCAGCCGCACGGAACCGGACGACCCTACGGCCCTTTACTGGCTGGCGGTGTGCCATGACAACGGCACCGGCGTGGAGCGTGACCCGGTGCGGGCCTTTGAACTGTTTCAGGAGAGCGCCAAGCTGGGCTATCTGCCGGCGGTGTGCGATCTGGGCGTGTGCTACGAAAACGGGCAGGGAACGGAGAAGGATCTGGACCGGGCCATCCAGTGTTATCGCCATGCGGCAGAGGAGGGCTACGCGCAGGGGCAGTGCAATCTGGGGGCCATGTATTACTTCGGCGTGGGAGTGGAGAAGGACTATGGGCAGGCGGCCCGGCTCTTCACCCAAGCGGCGGAGCAGCGGCATCCACGGGCGCAGTTCCTGCTGGGTCTGTGCTATGAGTTCGGCAACGGCGTGGAGCAGGATGCCAAAAAGGCGGCGCTTCTGTATCAGGAGGCCGGGAAGGGCGGCAGCGCTGAGGGCCTGTGTGCTCTGGGCGTGCTGCACCACGCCGGAAAGGGCGTGGAGAAGGACGATCGCCGTGCGGCGGAGCTGTTTCGTCAGGCAGCGGAGCTGGGCCTGCCCAGAGCGCAGCTGTTTCTGGGTCACTGCTACGACGACGGCATGGGGGTGGATCAGTCGCCGCCTCAGGCGGTGGAGTGGTTCCGTCAGGCGGCTCAGACGGGCTATCCCGACGCCGTGATGCAGCTGGGGCTGTGCTATCTGTACGGTCACGGGACAGCGACCGACGAGAAGCAGGCGGCGGAGCTCTTTCAGCAGGCCGCCTCGGAGGGGAACATCCGGGCTATGAACGAGCTGGGGCTGTGCTATGAGGCGGGCCGTGGCGTGGAGAAGGATATCCACCGTGCAGCGGAGCTGTACCGTCAGGCGGCGCAGTCCGGTATGGCGGCGGCCCAGTGTAATCTGGGCGTGCTGTACCGGGAGGGCCTCGGCGTAGAGCAGGACGACCGCAAGGCGGCGGCCCTGTTCCGGGCCTCGGCAGGACAGGGCTTTGCCCGTGGACAGTTCCTGCTGGGGCTGCACTTGGAGGACGGCCGGGGCATCGACCGGAATGAAAAGCAGGCGGCCCAGGAGTACCGCCGTGCGGCAGGGCAGAGCTATCCCAACGGAATGGCAGCGCTGGCCCGGTGCTATGAGCACGGTGTCGGGCTGGAGCGCAACCCCTATCTGGCGGCGGATCTCTATGACCGGGCAGCCCGCCGGGGCCATGTGGGGGCGGCCTATGCCCTGGGGAATATGCTGCTCTCCGGCGACGCCATCGGGCAGGACCCGGCCCGCGCGCTGGAGCTGTACCAGCAGGCGGCACAGGCCGGACACATGGGCGCTCTGCGGCAGGTGGGCCGGTGCTATCAGAAGGGGAAGGGCTGCCAAAAGGACGAGGCCAAGGCCTTTGACTGCTTCCGGCGCAGCGCCGAGGGCGGAGACGGTCCGGCGGCGGTGTCGCTGGGGTACTGCTACCAAAAGGGCAGCGGCTGCCCGGTAGACGACGCCCAAGCGGCTCACTGGTATGAGGAGGCGGCCCGCCGGGGCCTGCCGCTGGGGCAGTACGATCTGGGCTGCCTGTATGAGGCGGGACAGGGCGTTCCACGGGACCGGAGAAAGGCGCTGGAGCTGTACCGTCAGGCGGCACAGGAGGTCCCGGAGGCCCGACAGGCGGTCCGGCGGCTGGAAAAAGCCGGCAGAGCCAAACGGATCGTGGGCTGGTTGCTGGTGGCCTATGCCATGCTCATGGGAGCAGGACTATGGGAGGGCAGCGCCGGTGACCGGATCATCTGGCTGGCGGCAATGGCCCCTCCGGCGGTGGCCGGAGGGTGCTGTTTGCACGATGGCCACCGTCAGGCACCGCCGCTGAGTAGGATCGGGCGGATCGCCCTGACGGTCTTAGGGGCCGTGCTGGCCTTCTTCTTTGTGGTGGGGATCGTGGTGCTGCTGGACCCGGCGGAGGCGGTGGACGGCGCCGGTGTGTGGCTCACCGGCTGCGCCGGTGTCGGTGCGGCGACCATGCTGCTGGGCGGCCTGCGGAAGCCCCGTACATAAAATCGCAGCGGGGGCGTGTACCAAACGATACACGCCCCCGCTGCATATGAGAAAGAGAGAGACTCGAAGAAAGCTTCGTTATTTCATCGATCAATGACGGCCGAAGAAGTAGTCGTACAGGTCGCTGTACCCGTTCCCGTTATAGCCGTTATTGTCGTTATTGTAGCCGTTGCCGCTGCTCTGGCTGCTGTCCGTGGTGTCGTCGGTGGTCTGGGGCTGTGCGTCGAAGGTCAGCTGGGTGGTGATCTCCTGACCGTCCCGCAGAACGGTGAGGGTCACGGTGTCCCCGGCCTTGAAGTTCTTCTTGGCGGCGGACAGATCCTCCATAGAGGTGATCTGAGTATCGTTGAGCTTGGTGATGACGTCGCCCAGCTTCAGGCCCGCCTTATCCCCGGCGCCGCCGTCCTCCACGGAGTAAACGAACACGCCCTCGGTGGCATTGATCTTATACTGCGCCGCCATCTGCTGGGTCATAGTGCCGGCGGTGATGGCCATATAGGCCTTGTCGGTGACGGAGCCGTTCTCCATGATGTCGCTGATGATGGACTGCACGTCATTGATGGGAATGGCAAAGCCCAGACCCTCCACCGTGGTATCGGCGTAGCTGGAGTACTTGGCGGACACGATGCCCACCACCTCGCCGTACAGGTTCATCAGGGGGCCGCCGGAGTTGCCGGGGTTGATGGAGGCGTCTACCTGGATCATATTGAAGGGAGTACCCTCCACGTTGATGGCACGGTTCACGCAGGAGACGATGCCGGAGCTCATGGAGAAGGTCAGCTCACCCAGCGGGTTACCGATGGCCATCACGTTGTCGCCCACGTTGACATCGGTGGAGTTGCCCAGAGTCACAGCCGGCAGATCCTTGGCGTTGATCTTCAGCACAGCTACATCGTAATCGCTGTCGCTGCCCACCAGCGTGGCGGGATAGGTGTCGCCGTTATAGAGGGTGACGTTGATGGAACTGGCGTTGGCTATCACGTGCTGGTTGGTGACGATGTAGCCATCGGCGGTGTAGATGAAGCCGCTGCCGGAGGAGGCGGACTCGGTCTGCTGGCCGAAGATGTTGGTGGACACAGCGGAGCAGTTGATGGAGACCACACTGTTGACCGTGGAGGCGTACACCTCGGCGGGACTCATCAGCGTCTGTCCGTCCACCTTCTTGACGTTGACGGTAGTGGCGGTGCGGTTGCTCTGCTGCACGGTGGTCTTACCGGTGCGGCTGCCGTTCTGGGCCAGAATGGCGCCGCCGAAGCCGCAGGCTGCACTGATGACGGCACAGCTGAGGAGCAGGGCCACCACACGGCCTGCACCGCGGTGGTGCTTCTTGGGCTGCGCCGGGGTGTTTGTCACCACCGGATCGGCGGCGGGCTCCACGATGGACCCGGCCGCAGACTCTGCATGGGATCCTGCGTTGGGATCACGATAGCTGAAGTGATACAGGTTGTTCTCGTCATGAAACTCGTTGGACATATGAAAAACCTCCTTTTGGGATATTGCCCACGGCGGGGAACTGTGCTATGATGTTTAGCGCCGTTCCGTTTCTTTGTCTATTATCATACCCGGAAAGCTTAATGTAAGCTTTAAGAAACGGATTTTTCTTTGAACATTTTGTAAAGGAGGTGCCGCCGTGCTGAAGCTGGAGGGCTTGAAGCTGACCCCGGAGGAGAAGGAGGCGGCCCTGCACCGGAAGGCAGCCCGGCTGCTGCATATCCCGGAGGAGGACGTGCTGTCGGTGCAGGTGCTGCGCCGTTCCATCGATGCACGGGAGGAGCTGCATCTGGTGTACACCGTGGCGGCGGAGGTGCGGCAGGAGAAGCAGGTGCTGCGCCGCTGCCGGGACCGGCGGGTCAGCCGGTACGCCCCGGAGCGGTACGCTTTGCCGGAGATATTGTCTCCGCCGGAGGTGCCGCCGGTGGTGGTGGGCGCCGGGCCGGGCGGCCTGTTTGCGGCGCTGGTGCTGGCCCGATGCGGCCTGCGCCCCATCCTGCTGGAGCGGGGGCGGGACACCACCGCCCGCCAGAGGGACGTGGAGACCTTCTGGCGCACCGGCGTGCTGAATCCGGAGTCCAACGTACAATTCGGAGAGGGGGGAGCCGGGGCCTTCTCCGACGGGAAGCTGAACACCGGCACTAAGGATCTGCGCCACCGGTGGATCTTAGAGGAACTGGTGCGATGCGGCGCGCCGGAGAGTATTCTGACGGATGCCAAGCCCCATGTGTGGACGGATATGCTGCACATTGCTCTGCAAAACCTGCGGCAGGAGCTGCTGTCGCTGGGGGCGCAGGTACGCTTCGGCCACCGGCTGGAGGGACTGGAGAGCCGGGAAGGCGTCCTGACGGGGCTGCACGTCCGGACAGGGGAGGGGACGTATCGTCTGCCGGTGCGGGCGGTGGTGCTGGCGCCGGGTCACAGCGCACGGGATACCTTCCAAATGCTGTACGAGGCCGGGATCCCCATGGAGGCCAAGCCCTTTGCCGTGGGGGTCCGCATCGAGCACCGCCAGCGGGACATGGACGCCGCCCAGTACCGGCAGTATGCGGGTCATCCGTGTCTGCCGGCCTCTACCTATAAATTGTCGTGCCATACGGCGGCGGGCCGTGGCGTGTTCTCCTTCTGCGTCTGCCCCGGCGGACAGGTGGTGGCGGCAGCCTCGGAGCCGGGGCGTGTGGTGACCAACGGCATGAGCCATTACGCCCGCAGCGGCGAGAACATCAACGGCGGGATGCTGGTGAGCGTCACACCGGAGGACTTCGGCACGGATCATCCCCTGGCGGGGGTGGCGTGGCAGCGGCAGCTGGAGGCGGCGGCCTTCCGGCTGGGAGGCGGCGGATTTTTGGCCCCCTGCCAACGGGTGGAGGACTTTCTGGCCCATCGCCCCTCCACGGGGCCGGGAGCGGTGCTGCCCAGCTATCGTCCCGGCGTCACGTGGTGTGACCTCCATGACTGCCTGCCGTCGTTCCTCACGGAGGCTATGGAGGAGGCGCTGCCCCTGCTGGAGCGGAAGCTCCGGGGCTACGCCCAGCCGGATGCCCTTTTGACGGCGGTGGAGACCCGCTCCTCCTCGCCGGTACGCATCCTGCGGGATGAGAGCGGACAAAGTGCGCTGCGGGGGCTGTACCCCTGCGGCGAAGGGGCAGGCTATGCCGGAGGCATCCTGTCCGCCGCAGCGGACGGTATGCGCTGCGCAGAAAAAATCTGGGAGGTATATTCATGATGAGAAAGCTTGCAGTGGTGGCGGATTATCTGGACGACAGCCACCGTACCCATATCGAAAAGATGGCCGGGGACGCCGGCTTCACCGTGGATTATTTCACCGAGGGCCACCTGCCTCAGGATCGGGCAGGGGAGTATGAGGTGATCTACGGCACCGTCCCCCCCAAGGAGCTGAAGGCCGCCACGGCCCTGCGGTGGTTCTGCTGCTCCTATGCCGGTATGGATCAGTGGAAGGACGATGCCCTGTACCACAGCCCGGAGGTGATGCTCTCTAACTCCTCCGGAGCCTACGGCGTGACCATCAGTGAGCACATGGTCATGGTGACGCTGATGCTGCTGCGGCAGATGCCCACCGTGCAGGAGTGGATGCGCCGCCACGATTGGAGCAACGAGAAACCCCCCATGCGCTCCGTCTGCGGCAGCCGCGTCACGGTGCTGGGCACCGGCGATATCGGCACCTCCTTTGCCCGCCGGGTGAAGGCCATGGGAGCCAAGACCGTGGTGGGTGTCTCCCGCAGCGGCCGCCGTGTGGACGATGCCTACGACGCCATGTACACCACGGCGCAGCTGGATCAGGTGCTGCCGGAGACGGAAATTCTGGCCATGGCCCTGCCCGGCACGGCGGAGACGGAGGGCATCCTCTCCCGCAGCCGCATCGCCCTGCTGCCCAAGGAGGCGGTGGTGGTGAACGTGGGCCGTGGCACCGCCATCGATCAGGACGCTCTGATGGAGGCCCTGAACGCCGGACGGCTGGCCGGTGCGGCGCTGGATGTGGTGCGCCCGGAGCCTCTGCCTCCGGAGCATCCCCTGTGGAACACCAAAAACCTCCTGCTGACGCCTCATCTCTCCGGCTTCATGTCGCTGGGCATCACACGGGATACGGCGGTGGCTCTCTTCTGCGAGGATTTCGAGAACTACATCGCCGGCCGGCCCCTGAAGCGGCTGGTGGACCGCCGCAAGGGCTATTGATAACGGGATATAGAAGTATATAGGAACAGGGCCTGCCGCTATGCGGCAGGCCCTGTTCCTTTGTGCCGCCCCGAAGGGCTTCCTGTTACAGACTATACCGCAGCGTGCGGTACAGCCGCTGGGTACACCGTGCCAGTGTCCGGGATACCGTGGACTTGCTGATCCCCAGCTCCTGTGCGATGTCCGTGACCCGCTTGCCCTGGGTGAAGTGCATCCGCAGCAGCTGCCGCTGCCGGGGCGTCAGCTCCTCCTCCACCGCCAAGGGCAGATTCACCAGCAGACGCCGGATCTGCTGGCGGTTGTCCTCCTGCTGCCCCTGCTGCCACAGCTGCAGGCTGGCGATATCCAGCGGGTCATAGCGGCCGGAGCCGTCAGATACGGTATGCCGCATAGCGGTGGCACCCCCTGTCATAGTAGTGGGCGGTGTGATACGCCAGCTCACGGGCCTGCCGCCGCAGGGGCATCAGCTCCCGGATGCGCCGCTGCAGACACAGCACCTCCTCCGGGTCCGGGGCCGTCAGCGCCCGCTGATGCAGCTGCCGGATGCGCTCGCCGATAGCGTCGGCGCTGGCGGCATAGTCGTGGGACATTTCCTGCAAGGTCATAGAACTTCCTCCTTCCGATCTCCCCATGTTCCTCCTATGTACGGCGAAAAAATTCGCCGGGAACGCAAAAATACTGTTGACAAACGGGCCTTCATCTGGTAGTATAGATTCGCTGGTCAAATGCTGGTGTAGCTCAGCTGGTAGAGCAGCTGATTTGTAATCAGCAGGTCGGGGGTTCGAATCCGTCCACCAGCTCCAATTTGATATGGGGGATTTCCCGAGTGGCCAAAGGGGACAGACTGTAAATCTGCTGGCAACGCCTTCGGTGGTTCGAATCCACCATCCCCCACCAAGCCGACGAGTCTTGCAAAAGACCCGTCGGCTTTCCTTTTGCCCGGAAGCTGATGCCGTCTTCCGACGGGGCGCAGGAACGATCCTCCGGCCCAGCGGTTCTAAATACCAGTAGTTTTGGATATGATACCCTTGTGATGCCAGTATTCTTGTGAGTGAATTAAGACTATCACAAGAATCTTGTTATGTCAAGAGGGAATTAACAAGTTTCTTGTTAAAATGCCTTGACAGAAAACAAGAAATATGGTAGCATCACAGTGAAACCGTCGAAAGAAGTCGAAGGAGGGCGTGACCATGAGCTTTGGCGATCAGCTGAAAAAGCGCCGGGAAGAGCTGGGCCTGTCCCGCTCGGAGCTGGCGGACCGGCTGGGGGTATCCCGGTCGGCGGTGGGCAATTATGAGACCGGCGTCAGCGCTCCCAAGGAGGAGGTGCTGCTGCGGCTGTTCGATGCCCTTCATGTGGAACCCAACTATCTGTATCGGGATGCCTACCGGGGCGGGGGAGAGGGGGTCAGCGACGAGGAGCGGAGCCTGCTGGAGAAGTACCGACGGTTGGGCCTCTCCGGGCGCCAGACCCTCCACACCGTGGCGGATGCGCTGGGGACCATGCAGCAGGAGCTGCAGGCCGCCGCCCCGGAGCCTGCGCCCCGTGTCATCCCGCTGTATTGCTCCCCGGCTGCAGCGGGCTATGCCGCCCCGGTATTCGGGGAGGATTATGAGCCCTTGCCCGTCACCGGTGAGGTCCCCACAGGGGCGGAGTTGGCGGTGCGGATCCAGGGCGACTCCATGGAGCCCTATATCCACGACGGCTCGGTGGTGTACGTGAACCATGACCCCCTGCGGGCGGGAGACGTGGGCATCTTCTGCGTGGACGGCGATATGCTCTGTAAGCAGTACTACCGGGACCCGCTGGGGGTGGTGTACCTGTTCAGCCTCAACCGCCGCCGGGCGGATGCGGACGTGATCCTGCCACCCAGCAGCGGGCGCAGTCTCACCTGCTTCGGCCGGGTGATGCTCCACGGCCTGCCTATACCGGAATAAAAAAGACCCGTCGGAAAACCAATGGCTTTCCGACGGGTACTTTTTTCCCGCTCTCACAAAATAAAGCCGCCGTCGCAGGTCAGCACCTGCCCGGTGATGAAGTCCGCCTTGTCCGAGGCCAGAAACGCCACGGCGTGGGCGATGTCCTCCGGCGTTCCCAAGCGGCCCATGGGAGTCTCCTGCGCCAGCTGGGGCAGTACCTCGGCGGGCAGGGCATCCAGCATATCTGTGCGGATGACACCCGGTGCCACGCAGTTCACCCGGATGTGGGTGGGAGCCAGCTCCGCCGCCAGAGACCGGGTCAGGCCGATGAGGGCCGCCTTGGTGCAGGAGTAGGTGACCTCGCAGCTGGCGCCCCGCAGTCCCCAGATGGAGGAGGTGTTGATGATGCACCCCTGGTGGTGGTGCAGCATGGCAGGCAGCACCGCCTGAATGGCGTGGTAGGCGCCGTCTACGTTGACGGAGAAGTAGCGGTGCCACAGCTCATCGGTGATGTCCTGAAACAGGGCCTGTCCCGCCACACCGGCGTTGTTCACCAGCAGCGCTACCGGGCCGAAGGCATCCTCCACCTGCCGGACCATGGTATTCACCTGTTCCCGGCAGGCCACATCCGCCTGCACCGCCATCACCCGGCAGCCCTCCCCGGTGAGCTGTTCCGCCAGTGACCGGGCGCAGTCCTCCCTCTCCCGATAGTTGATACATACGGCCCAGCCCTGCCGGGCCAGTTCCGTGGCCACGGCCCGGCCGATGCCACGGGAGGAGCCCGTGACCAGTGCGATTTTCTCCATGAAGTGTTCCTCCTTGTGCGCCTGCGATGTTCTTTGACAGCAGTATAACAAAAACTTTTCAGATTGGCAAGAAAAGTGTTGACAAACGGGGGACTTTCCGGTAAAATACCTTTGTTCGCACGGTTAGCTCAGCTGGTAGAGCACATGCTTGACGTGCATGGGGTCACAGGTTCGA
>OJUG01002656.1_pt1 | contig 18165 bp, 14 predicted proteins | sample 1599841 | NCBI WGS metagenome assembly OJUG01 (sample SAMN04168659, study PRJEB22393) | human gut metagenome | biome: human gut microbiome; feature: stool | host: Homo sapiens | collected 2014-05-12 | reverse complement strand
AAGATGGATGGTCGGATTATACGTATATTCAACACTTATGGTCCGAAGATGAATTCTGCTGATGTTCGGGCTATACCGGAGTTTATTAATAAGGCTCTTAAGTCAGAATCCATAGAGATATATGGGAGTGGTGATCAGACTAGAAGCTTTATGTTCATTGATGATTTAATAAAAGCTGTAAAGCAGTTGATTAAATCTGACGTCCGTTTCGATACTCCTATCAATATTGGGAATCCGTATGAAGAGCACACCATTAATGAATTGGCAGGAATAATTAAAACATTGACACATAGTGACGTTCCTGTTGTACATTTAAGCGGATTAGAAGACGATCCCAGGAAGCGCAAGCCTTCAATACTTAAAGCGGAAAGAGTCATAAGTTGGAAACCCACAGTTAGTCTGAAAGACGGTTTATGTAAAACAATTCAATATTTTAGACAAAATGATTAAATTACCTAAGATAACAGAAGCGTCGATAGATTTATCCACAATCTGTCAATTACATTGTGTTGAGTGTTCAACGTCCAAAGGAATCACTCATGCAGGGATTGTGGGAAAAGGTCAACTTTCTTTTGAGGATTTTTCAAATTTTATTGACACTAATCCGGAGATTAAAAGAATAGAAATGTCCAATTGGGGAGAAATATTTCTGAACAAGGATATTGTCAAAATTTTAGAGTATGCTTTCAGAAAAGGAGTTACTTTATATTGCGGAAACGGTACTAATTTCAACAATGTTTCGGAAGAAGCATTGGAAGCACTGGTTTTTTGCACGGCCCTGTGGTATCATTTCTCATAGAGAGCCGAGAGGCGCAGACAAGAAAAACAGCGTCTATTTCACATGCGCATCCGAGCAGCTCCAGCAAAGACAAGCTGTCTGCGTTTTTTGAAGGATCGCCGTGTGTCTCGGCAGCGGTGAAAACACAATGCACGTTCTCTGAATGAGGTGACCGGATATGGCAAAGAAAATGACGCGGGCCGCGCTGTTTTTCATGATTGGGACGGTCATTTTGACCGTTTTCTACGAAAAGACCGCTTACGGGCCGGTGCTTTCACTCGCCATTACCTTCGGAACGGTTTCCTACCACCTCGTCATGCGGCTGCTGGTGGGAGGCGCATTTCAGGCAGTGATGCAGAATCATGCAGATCTCCGCAAGCGGTGGTACCGGGTCGGCAGGCGGGAAATGGCGGTCTATGAAGCGCTGAAGGTAAAGCGGTGGAAGCGCAGAATGCCCACCTATGACAACGCGCTGTTTGATCCGCGTCTGCATACATGGAACGAGGTCGCCCAGGCCATGTGCCAGGCGGAGCTGGTCCATGAAACGATCGCGCTGCTCAGCTTTCTGCCCATTGCGGCGGGGCTCCGGTTTGGCGCATACCCGGTATTCATCGTGACCTCCGTTTTGTCCGCCGGATATGACCTGCTGTTTGTGATGATGCAGCGGTATAACCGTCAGCGGATCATGGTGCTGCTGGAGCGCAAGCGCACATCGTCCGCCTGCGCCAGATGACCCCGTAACCGATCAGCAAAGGGCCGACGGTGTATCCCTTCTTGGGTTATCTCCGCGCTAAGAGCCGCCTTGCGGCGGTTGCGCTCCGAAACACGCCTGCGGGCGTAGTCCCGCGCACACCCTTCACCCGCAAGGGGTATGCAGCATCGTAAAGCAGCATAGCCGCTAACGGCTGCCCTACCTTACCGTTGCGGAGAATTCACCACTTTATCGACAGTTTCGTTCCTGTCTTGTCTTGTTTCATTCTGCTGAAAAAATGATTTTTTTCGACTTGAAAACAGCCAAAACCCGCCGGAATAACCGCGGCCGGATTCTGGCGGGCATCCCTCGGTGGGACAGGAACTGAGAACGATATGAAGCTAAATCGCAAAGGTTTTACATTGATGGAGATGCTGATCGTCATCGCGATCGTTGCCGTGCTGATCTCCGTCGCGGTCCCGGTGCTTTCCTCGCAGTTGGAAAGGAGCCGGGAGGCGGTGGATCTGGCTAACGTGCGCTCCGCCTATGCGCAGGTCTCCACGGAGGCCCTGCTTGGAAATACCGGCGTCACCGTCACGGTCAAGCTGAAGCAGAAGCAGGCCGGGTGGCAGTCGGTGGACCCCGTGAACATCGGCGGCATCGTCCATTCCAAAAGCAACGATAACACGGATAACTGGAAGGGTGATGCGGAGCCGGGCGGAAACTGCGAGGTCTCCTATGATAAGACCCACAGTGTGGTGCTCACATAGAGCGGAACGGCAGCGCCGATCAAGCCCAACAGTTTGCCTGATACCAGTGTAACCGGTTTTTTTGTGATGTGCTATATAAAACCAATTACTGGGCAAGTGACGCTCGGAAAAAAAACCAAATTTTGAGTTCGACTCCCGCTGTCCGAATTCGACTTACATCCCGCAGATCGAAGCAGCGCTCGAAAGCATAAACAACAGCCTTCTGCAGCAGAAGGATTGCACCTGGGCTTTTTTAGGGGACGGGCGTGATGGATATACGGCGGACCGCTACCTTTTCTGGACCTCCCTTGACACGAGCAAGGTCGGCACCGGAGAGAAGATCCCCGTGCTCATCCAGACCGATGACGGGAAATACTATGTCTCCGAAACTACAACCGGAGAGCGAACCGTATAAGGGAGAAAAATACATTGCGGTGTCCGAACAGATCACAAACAGAATAGAATATAAAAAGTTTTTGAAAGCTGATGCGCAATATTCTTCTTTGACTGAAGCCTACGATGCCTATGTAGAGGCTCTGGCGGATCCCAAATATGACGCAGTTCGTGCCACACAGACTTCTGCGCCGTAAGCGGGACCACGGCTTCAGCCCTTGCGTCCCAGTCAAATCAAGATATAAAAGCACTTGCGCATGGAAGCAGGTGCTTTTATGGAATCGTCAGGTTTCCCTGTCATTCAACCATTCGCTTGCCTTTTCCTGATTTTCCCTGCTTCTATTATGTACCGTATATTGATGTACGGTACAAGAGTTTTTTTCGTTTTTAGGAAGTTTTTTCAAAATATGTGGAACGAGCATTCTCTGTTGGTTAAATCGCCAAAACTCCCCGTCGGTCTCTCCTTCGGCCGCTGCCACCCGGGTCTGACCGGCATTTTCCGCCGCTATCCCCTGTTTTCTGGACGATCCCGCCCAAAAAAAAGCCCAGGAACGTTACGTTCCTGGGCTTTTGTCTATGTAGGCTTTTACGCTGGTTTTAAAAGGTGATGACCTCTTTATCCGTTTCAAACTGAGCAGGCTCGCCGTTTTTGATGCTGCGGATGGTATCCAGCATCTGATTGTTGTGCTCCTCCGCCTTGGGGTCATTGTTCCAGGTGTTCTCGTACTTGAAGATCACATGGGAGATGGAACGGCCCTTCTTATGCTTGCGGAAGGAGACCTTCAGGTTCGTATACTGGTTGATAAAGCCCAGATTCACCTCAATGACGTTACGCACAAAGTCACCAGCGCTCTTGTACTTATCGTTGCAGTCGAAGAAATCCCGCAGGTAGTCGATGGCCAGCACGATCTCGTCCGGGTCGGTGGAGATATCCGGGAAGGCCGGGGTGTTCTCCCCCTTGATGATGATATTCACCCAGCTGGTCAGCAGCTCAAAGAGGCGGATGGAATAGTTGGTAGGCAGCTTGATGATGCTGTCATAGGAATAAAGGGTGAACATTTCGCTCAGGCCGATGAGGTACGGCTTCAGCTCGTCGCTGAGGCGGTAGGTCAAAGTGCCGTCCTTGTACTCCACGCTGCTGAGCCAGTGGAGGATCTTGTAGTTGGGCTTGCCCTTCTTATCGGGCACTTCCTTGTCCCGAATGAAGATGACCCGCTGCATGAGGCTGATGTTGATGTCCTGCATGGAGCGGTAGACATTGGTCTTAGGCACCTCCAGAAATTCCGCCAGCTGCGAGACATTGACCTTGTAGGTCCGCAGGTCCTTGTCCCCCTTCATGATCTGGGAGACCGCCAGACGGATCAGCTTGGATTCCATCAGCGTCAGATCGGACTGCTTGCTCCGCAGCAGCTCGTTGGCCTGCACGATATTGAAGTCCTTGCTGTAACGGATGGCAATGCCGTTTTCCCCGGGCAGATCGTCCTCCGGTGTCTCCTGGATCAGCGTATAATTGTCACGCTCCTCAGCGCCTGCATTTACATCCGGAATCTGGATCTGTTTTTCTTCCATGTTCTTCTCCTCTGCGCGGCTTTCTGCAAATTTATTTATCAAAGTGAACGGGAAAACCTCGGGTTTCGAACCCGGGGATGAAAGTGAACACCTTATTCCCCCGTACACTCAAAATTGTGTCTTTGTGATTTGCACATGGTCTACTGTTGTGATATAATAGACGCATGGAAAAGTTCAATAAATCGCGTCATGCGAGATACCTACTCAATCTACACATAGTCTGGATATCAAAGTACCGCAAGGCTGTCCTCGGGCCGTATCGAGAGGCGTTAACGGACATCCTTCATTCCATCGCCAAAGATAAGGGATGGAAAATCTTAGCGGTCGAGGTCATGCCGGACCACATTCATTTGTTTGTCTCTGTGCCACCATCGATATCCCCTTCCGAGGTGGTAAAGTGCTTCAAGGGGCAATCGGCGCGGAAGCTGTTAGTTAAGTTCCCTGAGCTTGTGCATCAGAGAGATTACCGAGCATCCTTCTGGGCACCATCCTATTTTGTGGCATCCGCCGGAGATGTTTCTTCCGAGACCATCAAAGCCTACATTGAAGGGCAATACGACTGAATGAAAGGCAGGTGAGCCGTTTTGTCTAAGCAAGAAAAGCAAATCGTCATGACATACAAGTACAAGATGTACCGTAACAAGAGTTTGCGGCATCTGGACCGGCTCATCGACTATCATTGCGAGGTCTACAACTACTGCATTGCACTCCACCGTCGGTACTACAAGATGTACCATAAACACCTATCCGCAAATAAGCTCAAAGTGCATCTTACAAAGGTGCGTAAGCGCCCGAATAAGGAGCACTGGCGTGAACTTGGTTCTCAGTCTATTCAGGATGTAGCCGAGCGCATAGAGCGTTCCTACAAGGCGTTCTTTGACGCCAAGAAGGAACAACGCTGCGGTCGGCACAGTATCCCGCATTTCTGCAAGAGAAAGAATTACTCTTCTTTCACACTGAAACAGACGGGGTACAAATTCCATGATGGGAACCACATCACTATCCTCGGCAAAGACTATAAGTATGTAGCGCACCGCCCATACGAAGGCACTATCAAGACTGTGTCCATTAAGCGAGATAACTGCGGTGATTTCTGGCTCTGTATCGTGTGTGCAAAGCCCGCGTCCGAAATCATACCCAGAAAGGGTAATGCCATCGGGTATGACTTCGGATTGAAGACTTTTCTCACCGGTTCGGATGGAAGCCGTATCGAGTCGCCGCGTTTTCTTGAAAAGAACGCCACAGCACTTCGGTCCGCGCAGCAGGCTTTGAGCCGCAAGCGGAAAGGCAGCGCAAATTGGCGTCGTGCCAAGATGGATGTTGCTCGAAAGTATCAGTATGTGCGAAACCGTCGGAAGGATTGGTTCTACAAGCTGGCAGCGGATATTGCTTCTCAATACTCTGATGTCTGTATTGAAGACCTGAACATCAAGGCAATGCAGCAGCTTTGGGGAAGGAAGATATCTGACTATGCTTTCACAGAGTTTGTCAGTATTCTTCAGAATCAGCTAAGCAAAACAGGTGGACAGCTTCACAAAGTAGACCGTTTCTACCCCTCCTCAAAAACATGCTCCCATTGCGGACACATTGTTGAGGAAATGCCACTGGATGTTCGCCGTTGGGAATGCCCCATTTGCCACGCAATGCTTGACAGAGACGGGAACGCAGCCGTGAATATCCTCGTTGAGGGAATGAAATCCGCATAACAAAACAACTATTTGAGGGCGGGGCATCGTCCTCTGCTGAGACTGAGTAAGTCTCCCATTCGGAGCGTCGGTCAGTGAAGCGCAATTTCCGGGTTCCCGACTTTTCGTCTTACGAGAAGCCTCGGGTCTATTGACCCGGGGAGTATGTCACTATCATATTCTATTTACGAAAAAGAGTCAACCTAATTTTTCGAAGTTTGTGAGATTCTGTTGCATGCGTCCGCTTCTATCCCTCTGACGTCCGGTCGGCTCTTACCGCGGCAGCCCTTCTGCTATTCACGAGGTTTTGATTCTTCTAAGCCGCCTATGAGCCGATTCTGCTTATGGAAGGCTGTATCATTCACGAGGTTTTGATCTCGTTTTGGGGATTTACGAGGTTTTGATCTCTCCCCTCTCCCGCCGAAGGGGTATTTACGAGGCCAATGTCACTCCGGCAGTCTATTTACGAGGTTTTGATCTCATTTATTGTACTATTTTCGGCATGATCGTTCTGAATTTCTGTTTATCGGTAAACTCTGTAAAGTATTATTACTTTTCATCGTTTTTTGTGAATTTCAACCTCTCTTATGCGGAACACCCCCGTTTTTTCTGCCTCTTTTCCGGCAAAAATCAACGTTTTTCGTAGAAACCGCCCAATTTGATTCCCAATATCTTGTTGCTTTTTTATGAAAGTGAATCACATTTGGTGTCCACCTCCGGCCTCTCCCAGCGTCACCCCATTTACGAGGTTTTGATCTCGTTTTGGAGGTTCCGCGCATCGGGGAGAGATACAAACCTCGTGAATCAGCTCCCTGCGTCACGCCAGCAGAGAGATCAAAACCTCGTGCATTGGAGCAGGCCGAAATCTGACTGAGTGAGATCAAGACCTCGCAAATAGCAGCCCGTCTGAGTGTCGGAGGCGAGATCAAAACCTCGTATATACATTATATATATAGTATATATATATTGTCTTTCCTGAGATCAAAACCTCGTAAATCAAGTCTCCCTGGGAGAAATTGCGAGATCAAAACCTCGTAAGTCATGCCAGAAGCGGCAAGTGGAGAGATCAAAACCTCGTGAATAATGCAGCCTTCCATAAGCAGAATCGGCTCATAGGCGGCTTAAAAGAATCAAAACCTCGTATATACGCGGGCACCGCCCATTTTTTCATGGTTAAAATGTTCTTAAATTAAAAACTTTTCGAGAAATCGCCTGTGGATCTCCTAAATTTTGTTCCCGGTTTTTTCGTCATTTTTTGAGGGCAAAATAGAGATATTGGCCTCGTAAATCAGCTGATTCCGGTACGAAAAGAGAGATCAAAACCTCGTATCAAAAGATACATCCCTCGTACTTCAGAGATAAAACCCTCGTCTATATACGATACAAACCTCGCAGAAACGAGATACAAACCTCGTACCGGGAGGGGCAATACTTATTAAATAAAAATAATAAAATAGAAAAAGTTCTATAAAAGTAGGAAAAACCGACTGAGGTCCCCTATGGGGACTCAGTCGATTCTGCTTTTCGAAGAAAAAGCTTTCTGATCTTTACAGGGAAATACGTTCCTCTGGCTTTCAGTCAGGAAAATGACTCCATTTCCTTCGATCACGGCGGAGAATCAGACTCTCCGAAGCAAGAAGCAGGGAGAGCAGCGTTTCAATTACGCCTTCTATACGTTTACCCACTCGGATTCCAAGCCTAAAATCTTCAGAACCAGCTATTCTGCCGACACAAACGTGCTGGAACAGGAAAATACATGGGAGCGCTGACCGAAAAATGGCTTACAGGCAAAAGAACGCAGAGCCAAGATAACGATACTGCCTTGCTCTTTTAGAGTCTCTCGGTTGTTTTACCCTCTTTTTGGCGACATTTGAGTCATGGGTCCGCAGAAAATCTGTAAAACCCGGTTTAGAACGGTGACAGATCGGTTAAGCTGATGATAGGACCTGTTCTTTGGCTGTGGAGCATTCGGGAGCGATTTGAATTCCGCTATGCGAGAATAAGTTTACATAAAACTTTGCGCAGAAGCAAACGGACCCCTGGACCGGCAGAAAATTATGCCAAGTTCGTCTTTGTGTTCCAAAAGGGTCTAAAGCCTTGCGACTTCAAGGGCTCAAGAAAGCAAGGGACACAAAAAATTGGAGCAAATGATAGGGTACTCAATAAGTAAACGATTACGATATAGAATTCAGCCAATGTCTCATACTCATAAGAGGTCTTACAAGAAGAATTTCCTTGCGTACATCGGAGTCGGCGTTGCCTAAAACAGTATACCCAAATGAGACGGTCCCTGTAAATGAAGGCTATTGCCCGCGGCCTCTCCCCTTCCCGCAAGGAATGACAGTCGAATGACTGGCTTGCGCTTCCACAAAAGCTACTGATCGACAAAAAGCAAATATCATGTCGAAAAAGAAAGCTTCCGAGCCAAACCAATTCTTGTTTCCGATGGTTTGGCTCCTATAATATGCGCAAAATATTTCAAAAATCAATTCCCAATCCTCTTTTGTGTTCCTGTGATCTCCTGAGCCCTTGAAGGTGCAAGGCTTTGGAACCTTTTGAAAAACAAAGTCGAACTGAGACAAAATAAATACTGAACGGAGAAAATGCAGCCCGCTCATTTTCGCAGCTGCTGGGATCTTCCCCTCGTATTTCCGTGGAGGTATAAAGGCGCGGGAAAGCAACGTGAAGATGGAAAAGAAGACCCGGAGAGCGCCCTGTTCAGGTGCTCCCCGGGTAGTTCAGATCCATAATTCACTTCACAGCAGTCCCCGCAGATCCAGATAATCCAGCAGAAAACTGGTGCGGACGGCGCCGATGCTTGCGTTCAACCGACGAGCCAGCTCCAGCATGGCCTCCTGAGTCCCCGGCAGCAGATACACATTCATCCGATTGGAGCTGAGATTGACGGCGTGATTTTTGGTCAGCGTGTAGATCTCAGCCATTTCGTGCAGCTCATAGTCCGCAGGCAGGTCTGCCAGCGTTTCTTCCATGATCACCGTCAGCATTTTCGGGACGGAATACCGGTTTTCCGTAGCCAACTGCTGCAACCGGTCCATCAGACCGATATTTACCCGCATTTTTACGGGAACACGCTGCTCCGGGCCTTTTGGACGGGCCATTACTGTCCGTTCCGCAGGAGATCGGCCAGCTCCGCGGCCTCCTTGGCCAGCTTATCCAGACTTTCGACAATGGAACCGTCCCCATCGGCAGCGTCCATTTTCCGCAGAGAATTCAGCCGCCGCTTGCTGGCGGTGATTTTAGAGAGGTCAAACGTGACCTTATCGTACTTCCGGATCAGCGTGGCCTTTTGGGTGCGAACCGCCACATCTCCGGCGGGCTTGGCGTGAACCGGCGGAATAATGGCTTCTTCCAGCCGGGCCAGCTCCGCTTCTCGGCCGTTGGTCATGCGGGCGGCCTGAGCGGCCCGGTCCGTGATCCGGGTGACATAGGTATGCTCCAGAGCCTTGTCCCCGTTGGACATCTGAATGGCCTTATTGATGGCATTTACATAGAGAACCTGCTCGCTGGGTTCCAGTGGGCAGAGCGACAGGGCCTGTGCGTGAGAAATGGTGCCATTTTGGAAGAATTCCTTCACATCGTCGATCAAGGACTTGTCAAACTGGGTGTAACGCTGGACCGTGGAGTCCGTCATCTGGGTGCGGGACTTGAAATACGCCTCGGCAGCCCGGCGATCCACCTGGAATTTCGCCTGCAAATTATCCAAATACCGGGAAATGCAGGCCTGAATGGTCTTTGCATCACCGGAAAGGCCGCGAACCATGATATTTGCCTCGTCCAGAATGATCAGCTCAGACAACTCATCCAGTCCGGTGTAGGTTTGGGCCTGCACCCGATCCCATTTATGAGCTTTCTGGCCGGTGGGATCGCTTTCCTGCTCACGTTTTTGCAGCAAACGCAGGGCTTTCACCCGCCGTTCACCGGAAAGCAGCATAAATGTGCCGTCTTCCCGCTGACTGACCACGATGTTGTGCAGCAGGCCATTGCGCTCGATAGCGTCCGCTAGCTGCTGGATGCTCTCGTCATCATCGTTGCAGGACCAGAGGTTATGGGGGTTAAATTCAATGTTTCGCAGGAGGATCCGGGTCAATTCCGTGCCTTCGTTCTGAAAGGACATGGCGATCTCCGTTTTTGCCAAATGATTTTTGGTCGATAATTCCTGGGAACCCTGGGGAATTTGGCTTTTCAGCTTATCAAGCTTACCCATTATTCGTCAGCCTCCTTTTTTGCCAGACGCTGTTTGATCTCGTTCCAGAGCTGCATATAGTCCACGGAAGGATTGGATTTCTTGGAGTAGAGCACCACCGGTACGGCGGCGATGGTGCTTTCCGGCACGGCGCTGCCCTTGCGGATGCCGGTTTTGAAGAGAACAGAAGCATATTCCGGGTTTTCCTCGAACATCTGCCGCACCAGATTGACGGCAGCTGTCCGCTCCACCTGGGTCAGAACCACACCTAAAATGTCGATTTTGACATCTTCCCGGGTCTCCAGATCCAAAATCATGGCCAACGTGGTCTCAAAACCCTCCAAAGAGAAGTTGTCGCACCGGACAGGGATCAAAACCTCGTCGGCGCAGAACAGGGCGCTCATGGTGAGGTTGTCCCGGGCGGGAGGGGTGTCAATGACGATGTAATCATAATCATCGTTGATATTGGCCAGACAATGGATCAGGAAGGTGTAGTTCTTCATCTTATACTCGTCCGCCAGCAGATCCAGCTGGTGAACGGCACGAGGCGTCTGAGCAGTGCTGGGGATGATATGAACGCCCTCCACGTTGGTGGGGTGGATGTAGGGAGCCAGATCCATCCCGCCCAGGTCAAAGTTCATGAACATATTCACCAGGCCGTGACCCTTATAGAAGTTCTCGGCCTTCTTGTGCTGGGTCAGCATGTAGGTGGTGTTGGCCTGCTGGTCCATATCTACCACCAGGACCCGTTTTCCCTCGGCGGCCATCAGAGCCGCCAGATTGACGACTGTGGTTGTTTTGCCGGTACCGCCCTTTTCGATGGCGGTTGTCAGGATCAGAGACATAAAACCCCTCCGTTTTGCGTGTTTCGGGAGATTTACCCCCGGTTTTGCTGTATTTTTTGCGTTCTCATTATAGCTTGCTTATCATAATGCTGTCAATATAAAGCCACACATTTCTCGGACTTTTTCCAAAAGAAACTCAAATGACACGGACCCTGTAAATAGACCGACAGCAAGACAAACCCACTTGACACGGTCCCTATAAATGACAGTCAGGAGCAGCAAACCCAAATGAGACGGTCCCTGTAAATCCGCCTGATCCCGCAGCGGAATGAGGGACAGCCTCATCATACCACCTGTCGCCCGGTATTTTTTGTCGGAGACTGACAGCTGAGGACTCAAAAGGAAGGGGAGGTCTCAGAACAATGCGTTAAAAAATTAACAAGCAAAGGTAAGGTCGATCCCGCTGCCCCGCACACACCTGTTTCCCCTCGGAAACAAATCGTGGCAACCGTAGCCACTTTGTTGTATACTATACAGAAAACCAGCAGGGAAGGAGGGGAGCACCATGCTTACCGAACAGCTGACCGCCGACGCGGCAGCGCTGCATCAGGCTATCCTGCGCCACGGCGGCGAGGTCTCCCCGTTCTTCTGCGGAAAAGAGCTGGGCTGGGAGCACCGCCGCATCGCCCGGGCCATGGAGGAGCTGGTGGCCGCTGGGATCATAGACCCCGCAGCCGCCATCCTGCCAAAGCCCCTGAAACGGCGGAAAACGTACACATTCCCAGAAATTCAGGCCATTTTGGCGGACTTTCCGGCCTTTGCCCGGGCCGTACACGCCGTGGAACACGCCGCAGGCCGCCGCCTGCCCACGGCGGATCTCAGCGCCCTGACGGAGCTGTTCGACTTCCACGGCCTGTCTCCGGAGGCGCTGGAGCTGCTGACGGCCCAGTGCTGCGACGAAGCCATCCTCCGGGGCGAGGAGCGCCCCACGGCCCGGCGCATCGAAAAGCTGGGCCTGGAATGGGCGCGTCTGGGCGTGCGCTCCCGGGCGGACGCCGTGGCCGCGATCCGGCGGATGGCCCGCCGGGAAGAAACGGTCCGGGAGGTCCGCCGTCGGCTGCGCCTGGACCCGGACGCGCGGATCCCGTCGGATGACGCCTACATCGCCGCGTGGCTGGACTGGGGCTTCTCCCCGGCGCTCATCGAGCTGGCCTTCGACCGCACCGTGCTGAACTGCGGCCGCCTGAACTGGAAATATTGTCACGGAATTCTGGAAAGCTGGCGGAAAAACGGCCTGTTCACCGTGGCAGATGTTCTGGAAAAGGACGCGCCGCCCCAAAAGCTGGAAACCGCACCGGAACCGGACGATCCCTGGTGCTACATCCCCTGATCCCCCGCGAAAACCGTCATATTCGGACAGAACTTGGTAAGTTCTGTCCGTTTTTTTGTCGATAAAGCGGCAAACTTTACGTGACGGTAAGGAAGGGTGTGCGCGGGAAACCCAAGAAGGGTGTCCTGCGCCATTAAAATCCCGCATTTTCGGAGCTCTCATATAGTTCCGAAAATGTTCAGCGGGGCGAAAGAAGTTCGCCCCGCTGACAGCTCCCCGGTGAATACCGGGGAGCTGTTTTGCTTGATTTCCTATGCGGATGTATAAAATTAGTTAATGCAATGACTTTAAAGCTGTATTACTTTACAGATTTCTGCCGCAGGCTACAAAGTCCGGCACCGATAGCGGTAGCGAAGGTGGCGCTTTCCGGGATCACGTAATGGATGCCGTAGAGCTTTTCGAAAGCCGCAAAGTTTGGCTCCGCCTGATCCAGCGTGGTCATGGAGCCGGTGACGATCACGGTGTCCGTATGGCAGCTCTGACAGGCCAGCACCGTCATAGTGCCGATGGCCTGAAGGACCAGATTTACCGCGCCGGCGGCCAGATCGGCGGGGGTGGCGTCCTCAGAGAGATCACCGAAGTTGGCAGCGGTCATGTTGGGGTCCAGCGTGGAGGCAGGGTCCCGGGCAATGTCGCTGATGGTGAGATCCACATGGCTCAGATCCCCCTGAGCGGCCAGCTTTTTGATCTGGTAGAAGCGTTCCATACCCACCAGCTTGCGGCAGAGACCACCCAGCGTGCCACCGCCGATACCGCTGCCACAAAGGTGCCGCACTTCTTTTCCGGCTTCCGCCCACAAAAAGGCGGTGCCGGTACCCATCGTCACAACTACGCCGGATGTCTGACCGGACAGAGCCAGCGCACCGGTGCCGCTGGCCTGAAATTCATCCACCCGGCAGGTGGGCAGGCCGAACACATCCCCATCCACATAGCTGGCGCCAACGCCGGTCAGAACGACCCGGCGCACATCTCCGAGGGAGAGACCGTTGCTGGTCAGGTAGTTGCCCAGTGCGCCGTACAGGCTGGTGACCTGATCCTCCGCCCGGACCCGGAGCATGGAGACCACGCTGCTGTCGGTCCGCAGCCCTACGATCTTTGTAGTAGAGCCGCCAATATCAATGCCTAAGATCACTTCCATGGCTTGTTTCCTTTCCAAAGGGGGCCGGCAGGTGAGGGATACGCAAAAGTCGGCCGCCGTCTTAGTTATGATAGGGGAGCAGAGGTGCCTTGTCAATGTTTATTTGTGAAAAAATTGATAAAAGAATTGCTTTTATCCGGGGAGATAGCTATAATGTGTGGTAACTTGTGGTGTAACGAGAAGGAGACACACGATGGATATCACAGATAAACTCAATATGACGATGCTCTGCGACTTTTACGAATTGACCATGGGAAATGGTTATCTGGAAGCGGGGCTGAAGGATCGGATCACCTATTTCGACATCTTTTTCCGTGATGTTCCGGACCACGGCGGCTATGCCATCTGCGCCGGTCTGGAGCGGATCATCGCCTATATTCAGGATCTGCATTTTTCTGAGGAGGACATTGAATATCTCCGGAGCAAGGATCTGTTTTCCGAGCGGTTCCTGGACTATCTCCGCGATTTCAAATTCACGGGTGACGTCTGGGCCATCCCGGAGGGTACTCCCATCTTCCCCCGGGAGCCAATCATCACTGTCCGGGCTCCGGCTATTCAGGCACAGCTGGTGGAGACCTTCCTGCTGCTGATCTTCAACCACCAGAGCCTTGTGGCCACCAAGACCAACCGCATTGTCCGGGCGGCGGAAGGGCGCGTGATCCTGGAGTTCGGTTCCCGCCGGGCACAGGGCACGGACGCCGCCATCTCCGGCGCCCGGGCTGCCTATATCGGCGGCTGCGCCGGTACGGCCTGCACCATTTCCGACCAGCTTTTCGGCGTTCCCGCCGGCGGCACCATGGCCCATGCCTGGGTGCAGATGTTCGACTCGGAGTATGAGGCCTTCAAGACCTACTGCGAGGTGTTCCCCACCAACGCCACGCTGCTGGTGGACACCTACAATACCCTGAAATCCGGTGTTCCCAACGCTATCAAGGCCTTCAACGAGGTGCTGCGGCCCAAGGGGATTACCAAGTGCGCCATCCGTCTGGATTCCGGCGACATCGCCTATCTCACCCGGGAGGCCCGGCAGATGCTGGATGAGGCGGGCTGGGAGAGCTGCAAGATCTCCGCGTCCAACTCTCTGGATGAGTACATCATTCAGGACATCCTCCGTCAGGGGGCTAAGGTGGACCTCTTTGGCGTGGGCGAGCGGATGATCACCTCCAAGAGCGACCCGGTGTTCGGCGGTGTCTATAAGCTGGCGGCCATTGAGAAAGAGGACGGCACCATCGTGCCGAAGATCAAGATCAGCGAAAATGTGGGCAAGATCACCAACCCCCATTTCAAGAAGGTCTACCGGATCTTTGACAAGGCCACCGGCAAGGCGGAGGCGGACTACATCACCGTGTGGGATGAAGTGATCGAGGAGGGTCAGCCTCTGGAACTGTTCGATCCGGATGCCACCTGGAAGCGGCGGACCTATACGGACTACACCATCAAACCTCTGCAGGAGAAGATCTTTGACCATGGCGAACTGGTGTATCAGCAGCCCACGCTGTCGGAGATCCAGAAGTACTGCCGGGAGCAGATCGATACCCTGTGGGACGAGGTAAAGCGTTTTGAGAATCCCCACAACTACTATGTGGACCTGAGCCAGAAGCTCTGGGACATCAAGCAGGATCTGCTGCGTAAGAATTACCGCTGAATGAAAAGCGCATGGCTGGAATGGCCATGCGCTTTTTTCAAATATAGTTGAAGATTGCCGATTGTGTTGCTATAATTATAATAGAAAGCTATTTGAATCCGGGAGGTGACGGTATGGGCAGAATGTCCCATAGGAATCAGGAACGCACGGAGCGGCGGATCTCCGCAGCGGCCAGTCTGATGCTCTGCGCCCTGACGGTGCTGGCGCAGATCGCGGTGACCCTTCTGCTGACCCGTTTCCTGAAAGAAAAGGCCAGCTTTGTGTACGGATTTCTCCAGCTGATCGGTGCGGCGGTGGCCATTCGGGTTTACCAACGCAGCGGCAGTCCGTCTTATAAGCTGAGCTGGATGTGTTTGCTGCTGATTTTGCCGGTGGCAGGTATGCTCCTGTTCTGCCTGTGGGGCGGCACGCATCAGGCCAAGCAGCTGAGTTTGAAGCCGGTGCCGCCGATCCCCCAGCGGGAGAGCGCAAAAATGCTCAGCGACCTGAATCAGACCGCCCTGACCCGCCGCAGCCCTGCCTGGGGCCGCTTGGCCGCCTATCTCCAGAAGCGGCAATTCTGGCTGTACCGCAATACGGACGCCGCCTATTTCGGTGAGGGGGAGTCCTTCTTCCGGGATCTGGTGGAGCATCTGCGGCAGGCGGAGACCTATATCTTCATGGAGTATTATATTTTGGCGGAGGGGACTGTCTGGGACGAGATCTTCGCCGTATTGAAGGAACGTGCCGCCGCCGGGGTGGAGATCCACCTGATTATCGACGATTTCGGCACCTTGACCCGTCTGTCTGACGGGACGCTGCAAGCCATCAAAGACGCGGGGATCGAGGTGGAGATCTTCAACCCCGTCCACCGGTATATCAACCGCCTGTACTTCAATTACCGTGACCACCGGAAGATCACTGTTATCGACGGTTATGTGGCCTACGCCGGCGGTATCAACATCGGAGACGAGTACGCCAACCGGATCGAGCGCTTCGGCTACTGGAAGGACAGCACCGTTCGCCTGACGGGGGACGGGGCCTGGGGCTTTGCTGTGCAGTTCATGCAGATGTGGAAGATGCTGGGCCGTCATTTTCCCAACGAGGACGATTACTACCGCTCCCGCCGGGAAGGTCCGGCGGTGGAGGGCTTCTGCCAGCCCTTTGAGGATGGGCCGCTGAATAACCCGGACAATCCGGTGGAGGCTGTCTATCTTCAGCTCATCGCCTCTGCCAAGCGGATGCTGTATATCACCACGCCGTATTACGCCGTGGAGGAATCCATCCAGGAGGCGCTGTGCATCGCGGCGGACGCCGGGGTGGACGTGCGGCTGATGATCCCCGCCATCCCGGATAAAAAACTGGTGTATCTGGTGGCGGAGACCTACTGGGGCGATCTGCTGCGCCACGGCGTCAAGATCTACAAATATACCCCCGGCTTTGTCCATGCCAAAAGCGCCATGGCGGACCGGGAAGCGGCCCTGATCGGCAGCACCAATATGGACTACCGCAGCTTCCAGCTTCACTATGAGGACGCGGTGATGCTCTACCATATGCCGGTGATCGAGGAGCTTTTGGAGGATATGGACCACATCGTGGAGGACAGCCAGCTTTATACACTGGAGGACTGGGAGAACCGCCCGTGGCTCCGGCGGATGACGGCGTCCATTTTGAAATTAGGAGCCATCTGGCTGTAACAGTAAGAGAGGATCAAAACGTATGTCCCGGGAACTGACACCGCAGGAGACTGCCGAACGCAGTCTCATTAAAACCTATCGCAAATCCATCTGGAATCCCTTTATCGCTGCCGTGAAGCGGTACGAGCTGATCGAGCCGGGGGACAGGATCGCCGTGTGCATCTCCGGCGGCAAGGACTCCGTGATCCTGGCCAAGCTGATGCAGGAATTGCAGCGCCATACCTCTCAGCCCTTTGAGCTGGTCTTTATGGTGATGGACCCCGGCTACAAGCCGGAGAATCGAAAACTCATCGAGGATAACGCCGCCCTGCTGGGGATTCCCATCACGATTTTTGACAGCGACATTTTCGATGTCACCGTCAGCGTGGAGAAGAACCCCTGCTATCTCTGCGCCCGGATGCGCCGGGGCTTCCTGTATGCCAAGGCTCAGGAACTGGGATGCAACAAGATCGCGCTGGGCCACCACTTTTCCGACGTCATCGAGACCACTGTCATGGGCCTGTTCTACGGCGGACAGCTTCAGGCCATGCCCCCCAAGCTCCGCAGCAAGAATTTCCCCGGCATGGAACTGATCCGGCCCCTGTACTGCGTCCACGAGGATGCCATCATCGCATGGAAGAACTACAACCACCTGCAATTCCTCCAGTGCGCCTGCCGGTTCACGGAGGAGCGGGAGGCAGCGGGGGACGGCGTGGGCCGCAGCAAGCGGCAGGAGATCAAAATGCTGCTGCGGGAGCTGAAAAAGACGAATCCCAACATCGAAAAGAGTATTTTTCAGGGGATCAACGGCTTGCAGTTGGACACCTTCCCCGGCTTTAAGCACCGTGGCGTGTTCCACTCCTTCCCGGAGCTGTACAACCACCCGGATTGGTTTGCCGGAGAGACAAAATCGGAAGAAATTTCGGAAGAACTCTAAAATAATCCTTGCAATTTGACAGATTCTATGGTATCCTATCATGGCTTACAAAGGGCGGTCCTCTGTCGTGCGCCGGCTGAAAATGTGCCAATGCGCATAAAAAGCGGCATGAACGCCTATTAACAGGAGGAAAAAATCCATGGATCTCATCAAGGAACTGAACAAAGAAGCCCTGCAGAAGGAAACCGCCAACGTTCAGGTGGGCGACACTGTTCGCGTACACGTGAAGGTTAAGGAAGGCTCTCGCGAGCGTATCCAGGTGTTTGAGGGCACCGTCATTGCCAAGCGCGGCAGCGGCGTGGCCGAAACCTTTACCGTGCGCCGCGTCTCTTATGGCGTGGGTGTGGAGAGAGTCTTCCCTCTGCACTCCCCCAATGTGGCGGACGTGAAGGTGGTTCGTTACGGCAAAGTACGCCGCAGCAAGCTGTACTACCTGCGCGATCGCGTCGGCAAAGCGGCAAAAGTTAAAGAGCAGATTCGCTAAGTTCGCGCAAAAAGGGAGATCGGAAGAGCGTCGTGTAGGGAAAGAGTGTAGATCTCGGTGGT
>OJUG01002647.1_pt1 | contig 18218 bp, 17 predicted proteins | sample 1599841 | NCBI WGS metagenome assembly OJUG01 (sample SAMN04168659, study PRJEB22393) | human gut metagenome | biome: human gut microbiome; feature: stool | host: Homo sapiens | collected 2014-05-12 | reverse complement strand
GCAGATATTGAGAAGCTGGGGCTGAGGCAGGATACGGCACAGATACGGCAGGAAGATACCATATGCCGGCTGATATACCTGGATGAAACAGGAAGGGAGCTTGGCAGGATAGATTTGGAAAGCGGCAGTTTCCCTGTTGAAAAAAATGAGATCGCTGTTTCCCGGGGCATGCTGCAGGCCTTTTCCATTTCTGATTCAGCGGTTATCGGAGATGAGATAACACTGCCTATCCAGCCAATAGAAGCCCATGGGCTTGGCTTTGAGCAGGAGTATACCTTTACCATATGCGGTATTTTGCCCACGCCGGAAGCTGAAGAGGATAACCGGCTGTATTCCGCTCTGGTGTCAGAGCCGTTTGTCAGGGAACTGCTTCCTGCATCAGAACGGCTGTACAGGGTTATGGTCCGTTTTTCAAATGCACGGTCCTACACCACGGATGCGATTATTCAGAAGGGGGAAAACATCGCTGAAGCTTTTTCCATTCCCAAAGGCAATATTTCCGAAAATTCCCCTTATCTGTTAGCGAACTATATTGATCCGACCTTTTATTCCGCTATTGCAGTGGTTCTTATTATCGTTGTACTTGCGGGCATTATTACGATTTACAGTATTTACTATGTATCTACCATGTACAAGGTACAGGAATACGGAAAACTGAAAGCATTGGGGGCTACCTCAAAGCAGGTGCGCAGCATCGTTTTCAGGGAAGGAATGCTGACTGCGCTTCTGGCCATCCCTGTGGGACTGCTGACAGGGACAGGGGCATCCTATGGCGCCTTTTCCTTTTTCCTGAATACCTTTTCCAGCAATGATGCGCTGGGAGAAGCGCTCAGGGCGGCGTTCAACAGCAGAGAGCTTCCGCTTCTGCAGGGATGGGTTTATTTCTTTGCAGCAGCAGTCACTCTGTTCACAACAGCCGTCTCCCTGCGCAGGCCGGTACGGATTGCCTCTAAAATATCGCCGGTGGAAGCCATGCGTTATGATGGTCCCGGCTGCCGGACAAAAGCAAAGCAGCGCAAAGGTTATGCGGATATCAGCCTTTTCCGTCTTGTCAGGGCCAATCTGTCACGCAACCGGAAACGGACTATGATCACGCTTGCCGCACTCAGTGTGACAGGGGTTTTATTTCTGGCGGTATCCGCCGTCCTTTCCTGCGCCAATCCTTCCGAAATCGCCCATGACCGGATTTTGTACGATTTTGAGCTTTCCATCTATTCCGTTTCCGGTGATAAAATGCGTCCTGAATTCGAATGGACATCCATTCAGCAGGACAATCCGCTGGATGCCGCGCTGGAAGAGCAGGTGCGAAGCATTCCCGGGGTTACAAAGCTGATCCGCCAGCTGAGTACCGATGTATTGCTTACGGATGTATATGACGGGGATGAGCTTTGGTCAACCTCTGTTTCCGGCGTTCCCAAAGAGTTGGCGGATGCCATGGAAAAATCGGTGATTCAGGGGAAGGTTTCCTATGAAGAGCTGCTTGACGGGGATAAAATAATACTGAACAAAAAAGCCTATAACTGGTCTCCGGAATGGCAGATCGGCAGCAGGATTTCCATGCTGATAGAGGACGGCGGCAGACAGATTCCGAAGACCTTCGTTGTCGCGGCAATTGCAGAACCGCCGGTTTACCTGAACTTCTATGCGCCCTTTATGGTTCCTTCTGAAGTGCTGGAAAAGCTGTGTGTAAACAATCAGACGTACCACTGGTCCATCCAGACGGAACCCGGGCAGTTAAAGGCGGCAGAGGCGCAGCTGCGTCAGATGGCTCAGGGAAACCAGTTCCTGAGGCTGAGAACTTTTGAAGAAGAGCTTGCGGAACGTGCCGAGCTTTCCGGCTTCACCTCGGCCATATGTTATCTGTTCCTTTCTATTCTGGGCGGAATCTGTATTATGAACCTGATAAACACCATGACCAACAGTGTTTATGTCCGCAGACGTGAGCTGGGAATGATGCAGGCGCTGGGCATGTCGGAAAAACAGCTGTCACGGCTGTTCCGGTTGGAGGGACTGTTCTATACGCTTGGCTCCCTCGCTTTTTCCACAGCCTTTGGGAGCCTGTTTGGTTATGTGTTTTACGTTAAAGCAAAGGATTCAGGTTTTTTAAGTATCGTAAGCTACCATTATCCATATACGCAGACGCTGGTTCTTTTTATTGCCATAGCGGCAATCCAGCTGCTCATGACCTGGATTCTGGCGCGCAGCTTCCGGAAGCAGAGCCTGATCGACAGGATACGTTTTTCCTGATGCGAAATGCCATATAAGTCAGGCGGCACCATAAATTAAGGGAACCGACGGTTACGGTTCCCTTAATTTTACGGCTTTGGCCGCTTTGCGTTTGTTTTCATCCTGCATGGCGGCATAATGCTTTCTTGTGGTATTCACATCCTTATGTCCAAGCACATCGGCAACCAGATAAATATCCCCGGTTTCCTGGTACAGGGTGGTGCCGTAGGTACTGCGCAGCTTATGAGGGGTGATTTTTTTCAGGGTGGTTACCCTGGAGGCATATTTTTTCACCAGATTCTCCACGCTGCGGACTGTAATTCTGCGGTTCTGCATGGACAGGAAAAAAGCGTTCTCATGACCGCTCAGAGGAATGATGCGCTCACGTTCTTCCAGATAATCATAAAGGGCATCCTCCACCTCTTCGCCGAAATAAACGATATCCTCGTAGCCGCCCTTCCTGCGCACCTTCAGCCGCTGGTTGTCAAAATCCACATCCTGGATATCCAGGCCCACGCATTCGGACACACGGATTCCTGTGCCGAGAAGAAGCGTCAGCAGCGCCAGATCCCTGGTTTTTGTCTTGTTGTGGTAGCGCTGTTCGTTTTTTGTCAGCCTGCCGCCGTCCTCCACCTCATCCAGAAGGACTGCCACTTCATTTGGGTCCATACGGATGATTTCCTTGTCGTGAAGCTTGGGAAGAGGCACCAGAACGGCAGGATTATTTTCTATCAGCTCATTTCTGTAATAGTAATTGTAAAAGCTGCGCAGGGAGGCCAGCTTTCTCTTTTTTCCCCGTTCGTCATTCGTGTACTCCACGCCGTCCTTCACATAATAGGAGAGGTATTCCATGTATTCTTCAATATCCTCCCTGCCGATTTCATCCAGAATGGACAACGGAAAGTCAACGATATCCTTTTTCCGGTATACGCCGTTCGTCTCATGGATGAATTCAAAGAAGACGCCCAAATCATAGGCGTAGGCGATTCGCGTCCTGGATGCCGTGGTATTCTCGATCCCGCGGAAAAACTGTTTGCAGAAGGGCGGGAGAGCAGCGAGCAGCTCCCGGAGCTTCAGTATGTTTTTTTTATTTAATTCGTCATGATAGTTTTTATTCTCTGCCATTTTCTTTTTCCTCCGCTGCAGTCCCTCCGTTGTCATGATCTTTGTGGAATGGTGGTACGATTGTTACCTGCGGCTGGTGTCCGGCGGCGGCCAGCCTGTCATTCCGCCGTCCTGGATGGCTGTAAACATGCGTTCCTTCACGCCGGGATTTTCCTGGTTCAGTTTCTTAAGCAGCTGCTTCACATATTCCCGTTTGGTATAGCCGTCGGCGGGACAGGGGCTTTTTACCACAGGGACCTGGTTCTTATTCACAAAGCCGATGACATCCGCCTCATTCATATACATGAGCGGCCTTATCACCGTCAAATCCATCCGGTCCAGATAGGTGACCGGGCTGAAGGTATGGAAGCGGCCTTCGTAAATCAGGCTCATCAGCATGGTTTCCACCACATCGTCCTTATGATGGGCATAGGCAACCTTATTGCAGCCTTCCTTCTTGATGGCCTCATTTAAGGCTCCTTTTCTCATTTTAGCACAAAGGGAGCAGGGATTGGACTCTTTTCTCTGCTCAAAAATAATATCTGCAATATCCGTTTTAACAATGGTATATGGAATTTGCAGTTCGTCGGCGCAGATGCTTTCAATACGGCTTAAATCCAGATTGCCGAAGCCCAGATCCACAGTCACCGCATGGATATCGAACTTCTGCGGATAAAAGCGGCGCAGGCCGTGCAGCGCATATAAAAGTGTCAGGGAATCCTTTCCTCCGGAAATACCTACCGCAATTTTATCCCCGTCGGCGATCATATGGTAATCATCCACAGCCTTGCGGACATAGCTTAAAACCTGTTGCAGTCTCATAAATCATCCTTTCTTTTGTAACACGTGTCTCTTTATAAATCCTGAATAGATATTATACAATTATTTTAGAGAAATTTCATTAATTTTGCTTAATTTTTTAATGCGGGTGTTATATAATAGATATCGTGCACACCTGTATCCGGGTTCCTGCCGACAATACTTAAACTAAAGGAGACCATGCAATTATGAAATTCCGCTGGGACAAAAAATATCTCTATTGGGGCATCACGGCCCTTCTGGTCATAGGAGCCAGCATATGCCTCTTTTTCCTGATGTTCCGGGGCGCCAATTTCAAGGACGGAGTCTCCAAAATCATCGCTATTTCCATGCCCATCATCGATGGCCTGATTCTTGCCTATCTGCTCACTCCGGTTCTGAATTTTATTGAACATAAGGCTCTTAAGTACATTTTCAAGAAAAAGCGTGGGGATATGACTGAAAAGCAGCGAAAAATGCTGCGAATGTCCGCCATTACGCTTACCTTGCTGTTTGTTGTTTTTATCATTTACGCATTCTGTTCCATGGTGCTTCCTCAGTTATTCAAGAGTATACAGAGCATTGTATTTCAATTTCCCGTATATGTGAACAACCTTACCGTCTGGCTGGAAAAGGTCCTGGCGGACAACCCTGATGTGGAGACTTTTATCAACGATCTCATCAGCACATATACACCTGAATTGAAAAACTGGATGAATGAAACCCTGCTGCCTCAGATGAACGCCGTACTCAAGGTGGTTTCCAACTACGCGTTCAGCCTTCTGAAGGCCATGTGGAACCTGATAATCGGTCTGATTATTTCGGTATATATCATGGGGAGTAAGGAAAAATTTTTCGGACAGGCAAAGAAAACTGTGTATGCGGCCATGGATATCAAGCGTGCCAATGCTTTTATTGAAGACATCCGTTTCGTGCATCGCACCTTCGGCGGTTTTATCAGCGGCAAGCTTTTGGATTCCCTGATTATCGGAATTCTCTGTTTTGCAGGAACCAGTATTATGGGTACGCCTTACCCCGTACTTATCAGCGTTATTATCGGCGTTACCAATATCGTTCCCTTTTTCGGACCCTATCTGGGCGCCATTCCCAGTGCGGTCCTGATATTGATGATCGATCCGATGCAGTGTCTCTATTTCCTGATTTTTATCCTGATTCTGCAGCAGTTTGACGGCAATATCCTCGGACCCAAAATTCTTGGCGATTCCACGGGGCTTTCCAGCTTCTGGGTAATCTTTTCCATCACCCTGTTCGGAGGTATCATGGGAGTTCCCGGAATGGTAATCGGTGTTCCGACCTTTGCCGTAATTTATGCTTTGTGCAGGCGCCGCATCAACCGTAATCTGAAGAAAAAGAATCTGCCTACAGAAACGGACGAATATAAAAACCTGGGAAGTATTAAAGAAGGCAGCAGGGAATTCGTTCCTTACCAGCCGGAAAATGCGGATGGCAAGCCGGCAGAGAAGGCAGGGTCCGATTCAGAGTCTTCTGTGAAGGGAACGGATGACGACAGGGAAGATAAGTGAATTGAAAGAGATGGTTTAATTAATTATGATAATTACAGATTTCAGATATGAGCACATTCCGGAGGCGGAGGCGCTGGCGCTGTCCTGCTATGATGAAGAGCGCAGAGAGGTTCCGGCTCTGCCGGAAATCCATTCGGTGCCGGCCCTGAAAGACTTTGCAGACAATCATATGGGGGCAGCAGCCCTTGAAAATGGGCGGCTGGTTGGCTTTTTGTGTTCGGTTGCCCCTTTTGATAATGTATTTCGCTCCACGGATGTGAAAGGTGTTTTTTCACCTATGCTGGCCAATGCTGCTGTTTTGGAAAACAGGGCCGCAATCTATGCCGCATTGTATCAGTACGCTGCGTTTAAGTGGGTGCAGGCGGGAGCGTACAGCCATGCGGTCTGCCTTTATGCCCATGATGAAGCTGCCTTGGGGCAGCTTTTCCGTTATGGATTCGGCCTGCGCTGCGTGGATTCAATCCGGACAATGCAGCGGTTGGATACAATGCAGCAGTTGGATACGATGCGGCGGATGGATGGGCAACGGCTTTTGAAGAGTGGGAGCGCTCATGAGGGAAAGACAGGTATGTCGTCTTTGGGGGAATTTGTTTTTACGGAGCTGAAACCAGAGGAATATTGCCAAATATATCCGCTTGAAAGCATGCTGAACAGTCACTTTCGGAAAAGCCCTTTTTTTATGAACCGCAGGCTGGAAAGCTGTGAAGAATTTTGTGAGGAATGTGTGAGGAATAAAGACAGATGCTTTGCCGCGTTCCAAAAGGGGGAGCCATGTGCATACCTGAAACTTTCAGATACAGGGGAAACCTTCATTACGCAGGCTTCCGACTATATTCATATTACAGGCGCATTTTGCCTGCCGGAATATAGGGGAAGAGGACTGTATCAAAATTTGCTGGACTATGCTGTGGACATTCTGGAAAAAGAAGGATATACGCGCCTTGGCGTAGATTTTGAAAGCATAAACCCAACAGCCTATGGATTCTGGTCCAAATATTTTGCCGCCTATACTCAGGGCGTTGTACGCCGTATTGATGAACGGATTGGGCAAGTCATTGTTCCGGAATAAATGAATATTACATACAGGAGATTATACATCATGAAATTTGTGATTCAAAGAGTAACCGGCGCCAGCGTTTCTGTGGAAGGAGAAACTGTTGGAGCCATCAGGAACGGTTTTCTGGTGCTTATCGGTGTAACTGATACCGATACGGAGGCCGTTGCCGATAAAATGCTTCGTAAAATGCTGAACCTCAGAATCTTTGAAGATGAAAACGGAAAAACCAATCTGGCGCTCAAAGACGTAAACGGCAGCCTTTTGCTCGTTTCCCAGTTTACCCTGTATGCCGACTGCAGAAAGGGTAACAGGCCATCTTTTGTGAAGGCAGGGGCGCCGGAACATGCAAAGCAGCTGTATGAATATATTATTGAAGAATGCCGTAAGGAATGCGGTAATGTGCAGTGTGGAATTTTTGGTGCGCATATGAAAATAGAACTGGTGAATGACGGGCCGTTTACCGTTGTGCTTGATTCAGAGGAGCTGATGTAAACAGGACGGGGAAATTCACGCAAAAGGTTTACATAATATTGTTATGTAAACCTTTTGCGTGAATTGTTATATTTTGCTGTTTATAATCAATTGCATGCCGGAGATTTCACATTGCAACATTTCGTTAAACTTCTTGGCTCACAAATTTTTTCCCGGGAGGATTCTGTATTGACAATAACTCATAAAGGTACTGTGGTGCTTGAAACTGAACGTCTTATCCTTCGCCGGTTTACTATTGACGATCTTGAGCCGGTTTTTAATAACTGCTGGAGCAAGCCTGAGGTTTGGCAGTGGACAAATTATAAGCCTATGAAAACCACCGAAGATGTTGTTAAGACTGCGGAGATGTTTACTGAGGAATGGCTGGGCGCATATTCCCGGCCAAACAGATACAGCTGGGCAATCCAGCTGAAAGCATCCGGCGATGTCATTGGCAGGTTCTTCGGCATGCACCCGGAGGATCGGCTTAAGCAAATTGAACTTGCGTATGAAATCGGCCCTGACTGGTGGAACCAGGGCTACATGACCGAAGCGGTAAAAAGAGTTCTGGACTACTTATTCCGTGAGATTGGCTTTAACCGGGTTTATGCCTACCACGCTTATGAAAACCCTGCTTCTGGCAGAGTGATGCAGAAATGCGGGATGCTTTACGAGGGCACTATGCGCCAGGCCTGCCTGTGTAACCGCGGTATCTTTGATAAGGTGAATTACGCAATTCTTGCAGAGGATTATTTTGGCAGGCAGAAAATGGGAAAGGACGGTTGAAAGCGCTATTTAAGTGTCAAAAAGCACTATCTATTCGTTAAACTTGTGTTTTGCGAATAGTCATATTTGTAAGCTATGATGCTCTTCTATGTAATTAATCATTTAAAAGAACAAAAGCTAAAAATGCAGTCCACGTAATACAGGAGAAATGACAGGCATCAGGCATCCCTGTTTACATGGGCTTCAGGTTTTTATTCAGCCGTTCAACCATCCAGGCCAGTCTTTTTTCACGGCCGGCATCTGTTTTGGCATCCAGCCAGGCACGCGTGTAGGTCTTTTTAACAGAAGGAGGCATTGCCATAAAATTCGTATGGGCGGGTTCAAATTTTGAAAGAAGGCCGGATACGAAGGCTATTTGCTCCTCGGTAATCTCCGGCGGCTTCCTGGCATTCCATTGCCCGTTTTCCCTGGCCTGCGTAATTTTTATCCTGCCATAATCTGTCATGATGCCCTGGGCTTCAAGTTTTTGGACCAGAGCCTTATTCTTTTCTGACCACTTGCTGTTTGCCCTGCGCATGGAAAAATATTTTTTATAACTCTTATCGTCAATTCTCTGCATCTGACCGTCAATCCAGCCAAAGCAAAGTGCTTCTTCAAGAGCTTCGCTGGCCGTCAGCGTTTCAGGACCGCCCGCTTTGCCAAACAGCAGCCATATGCCGCTGGCTGTCTGACAGTTTTCCTCCAGCCAGGCCCTGAATTCTGTTCTGTTGGTAAATTGCATTATATTGTCGTCCATGGTATCTCCTTTTCCGGATCTGATTTTTCCGGATCTGATTTAAAATGATAGATTTTTTTGCGGTAATCCCGGGGAGAACAGCCCTTCAGCCTGTGAAAAACTTTGGAAAAATAGTTGGAATCCGCAAAACCTGAATGCAGGGCAATTTCCGTAAGACTCTCCTCTCCTGCCAGAATGTCAGGGAGGCTCTGTTCAATTCTGTACTTCAGTAAATAGTCAAACAGGGATTCCTTCATATATCGTTTGAAAATACGGCAGCATTCACTTTTGCACAGGTGCACATGCCGGGCGATATCCTCCAGCTCCAGCTTCTGCTGATAATTTTCCTGGATAAAGGAAATCATACCGCGGATTCTTTCATAATTTTTTTCATCCCTTCCGTTACTGTTACAGGCTTTGTCCAGGCTGCAGTGCTCCAGCATCAGTCTCCAGATGTGAAGCAGCTCCTCCTGCAGGCGCAGTTCATATAAGGGCTTCTTTTCTTCATATACGGCGGTAATACGCCGGAGGCCTTCTATTACCTCCCCATGCCAGCTTTCTTCGCTGTTAAAGCGTTCTTTGCCATAATAATTTTCTTTGCCGTGAAAAAATTCTTTTCTGTGAAAATGCAGAAAAGCCAGGCCGGAATTATGGATCAGAGGTTCCACATACTTTTCCTGAAGCAGGCTGCCTTCATAGCCATAGAGCAGCCTGGGAGAAAAGGTAATGGAAATGTAGCGGCAGTCTCCTTCATCCGCTCTGTGCGCCGAATGGAGCGTTCCTGAATTGCCGAACAGGGCATCTCCTGCATTCAGGCGGATGCAGCTGTCATTTATCTGATATATCATGCATCCGTCCGTTACCAGCGTAAATTCAATTTCCGTATGCCAGTGCCAGAGAAAAGAGCCTGTCTCATAGCGGGAAAGCCTTTCCCTGCTGACCAGGAAAGGAAAGCGATAGCTTCCGTGCTCCTTTAATTCCCGGCCGGAGGGGTTGGTGATTATCTGTGTTTTTTCTTCCTGCCCGTCCATCTGCTCTCCTCTCCGTGCAAGAGACTGTTCCTTCTGCAATCTGCCCACATTCCCTGCTTACAACCTTCTTATAAGAAGGATAGCATTATCAGACTGACTATGCAATTACTATTTTACATTCTGCGCAATATATTCCTTATAATGCGCAGAATTTTTAAGGAGTACATAGCTAAAACCGCTATAATAATAACTGTAAAGGGTGCCCGGATAAAAACAGAAAGGAAAGAAAAAAATGTGTAAATCAAAGGAAAATCTGAAGGAAATGCTCTATGCTGTTTATGGCGAAGGAACCCGGAGCCTTGCCCGTTTCGCTGTGCTTGAACGGCAGCTGAAAACAGAATTTAATGCGGAGGGAGCCGAATATTTTACTGCTCCGGGAAGAACGGAAATAATAGGGAACCACACGGATCATAATGGAGGCAAGGTGCTTGCGGCCAGTATTGGGATGGATACCATTGCCGCTGCCTGGCCGAATCATTCCGAGTGTGTCATTGTGCGAAGCCAGGGCTTTTCACAGCCCTTTGTTTTTGATTTGGGACATCTGGATGCAGTACCGGAGGGGGACGGAACCCTTTCCCTGCTGGCAGGTATTTTCCGGGGGTGCCGTACCCTTGGTTTTAAGGTAGAAGGCTTTTATGCCTGTATTTCCACCGAGGTGATCAGCGCGGCCGGCGTCAGCTCTTCCGCTTCCTTTGAAATGCTGATTTGCGCCATTATCAATCATTTCTTCAATGAAGGCCGTATGTCCTGCCTTGACTATGCAAAAATCGGGCAGTATGCGGAGCATCATTACTGGAAAAAGCAGTCCGGGCTTATGGATCAGCTGGCTTGTGCGGTGGGCGGAGCGGTCTTTCTTGATTTTTCAGATAAGGAGAATCCGGTGGTGGAAAAACTCACTCTCCCGTTGGAACAGGAGGGCTATCAAATCATCCTGGTAAATACCGGAAAAGGCCACGGAAACCTGAGCCGGGAATACTCGGAAATCCCTTCGGAGATGAAAAAGGCAGCTTCCTGTCTTGGAAAACGGCAGCTGTCTGATACCAGCCTGGAATCGCTCCTGCAGGAAGCATCGGCTGTCCGGCAAACCTGCGGTGACCGCAGCCTGCTGCGAGCCATCCATTTTTTTGAAGAAAACAGACGGGTTGACGACGCCAGGGAAGCGCTTGGTCAAGGCAATATTCCCGGTTTCCTTTCTCTTGTCTGCCAGTCAGGCAATTCTTCCTGGAAATATCTTCAGAATTGCTGTGTCCCTTCTGAGCCGGCAGAGCAAAGCGTGAGCGTAATGCTCGCTCTTACAGAGCTGTTTCTGGCCAAAATCGGAAAAGGGGCCTGCCGGATACATGGAGGAGGCTTTGCCGGTGTCATCATGTGCATCCTTCCCCGGGAAGCTGCCGATGTATACAGGGAATATATTTCCGCTTATGCGGGATGTGACAATGTTTTTCCCGTCACAATCCGTAGTCAGGGCGCAATTCATCTGGGGTAAAATAATATGCCGGCGCAGGAAATGCCAGACAACCAGCCGGTACTTATATATGCGGATGCTTTTTCCTGTGCCGGGCATACTTTTTTATATTCCCTGTTCTTCAAAGCATGTTTTTAAATAAAGCGCATCCTCCATGGTATTGTCCCAGGCATATTTTTTCAAATCCACTCTGTTATCCTTTACCGGGACACCTTCCTTTTCCAACAGAAGCCGCTGCATATCCGGTGTATCGAAGGCGGGGGAACCGGAAAGAATCCCCTGGGAATTAACAATGCGGTGCGCCGGAAGATCACCGGCAAGCCCTCTGTTCAGGGCGTAGCCTACCTGTCTGGAATTGCGCGGCCGGCCGCATAAAAGCGCCAGCTGCCCATAGGTAGCCACTTTTCCACAGGGAATCTGTGAACCAACCAGCGCCAGTCTTTTATAAAAATCCATCCTTATCCCTCCCATAACCTCGGCCATTTTCCTGTTTTTCAACCTGATTATATAATGAGGGCCGGCCTGCGTCAATGTACACCTGATAAATCAAATGCCCCTTGACCTTCCCCTGCAGAGGAGGCGTTATGCTGTATTCAGCAACCAAAATCAAGACGGCGGATCTGGAAATAAATGCCGGTATTCATTACAGAAAGCGGGAACAGGAATGAAAAAAACAGTGGATAATTTTCAGCCTGCAGGCGGCATGCACTGCATCACCAACGCAATGAAACAAATCTTTAATTTCTATGGGCATCCTTTATCGGAGGAAATGCTGTTCGGGCTTGGCGAAGGCCTTGACTTTGCATACATAAATATGGCCCATTCACCGATGGTATCGGGGCGTTCGAAAATAATGGAATTTGAGGGGATATTATCGAAACGCCTTGGGGTGGGGATGAAATTCAGGAAAGGACGCGATAACAACAAGAGCTTTGAAGCGGCCAGGAAAATGATTGATGGCAACCAGCCGGTACTTATATATGCGGATATGCCATATCTTCCGTATATGTCCTTGGATCCGGACAGCCATTTCGGCGGCCATGCCGTTGTATTGTTCGGCTATGATGACGAACAGGGCTGCTTTTACGTCAGTGATCGTGATAACCCGGACTTCCCGGTCAGGACTCCCGGGGGAATGATTGCTGAAAATTATCATATGGTGAGCTATGAACAGATGGAACTGGCCCGTTCCAGTGCCTTCCGGCCTTTTCCTGCGAATAATAAGTATATCATGCTTGAGGCGGCAGAACTGCTTGAAAACAGCCGTATCCGGACGATTGGCTCACGCTTCTTTGAAATTGCAGAGGAGTGGGATATTGTGGCAAATGAACTGTGGGAGGTGGCTGAAGAAGGGCATAGCGGTCTCCTGCTCCATATATCTGAAGAAATCAGGGCGCTGCATGACGCGGAATATGATTTATACAGCCAGCTGACGGAGCTTTGAACACGCACAGAAAAAGACGCGGTTTTCAATAGATAACGCGAAAATACAGCAGACTTTTTCTCAGCGCATGGGCTCCCAACAGATAAAGCATGGCGCAGGCGGTGCTGAAGCTGAACAGGACATATAACAGACCGGGCTTTTTACTTTTCATGAATTTTCTCCAATGTGGAATGCTGGGGTGAATTTTATCTGAGATTAGTATTCCCCTGATAAAGAATTGCATGTCAGTCTGCCGGATCCTAATTTTGTCATTTTGTATGAAGTTAACATAAATATATTATGTTAACTTCATATCCTTATAAGATTGCATTAAGATTACATAAATAAATTATGTTAACTATATCGCTGTTTTAAATTGAATAAAGCTGCTCAGGCATTATTTTTAAGTATTCTCTGTATGCCGGCAGTATCTGTCAGGTTCACTGTCTCAAAAATCCCATTGTAAAAAATGCCCCAGTTATTAAATACACATGGCAGGTCTTTTGCTTTCCGGAGTGAGTCCACCCGGATGAAAGAAACAGGGATATGATTTGTTTCACAGTAATCTCCTATCCTTTCGATATACTGCGGTATAAACGGACATTGCATATCATAAAAGATTGTCAGCTCTTTATTTTCGATTCTGGAACTTTTGGCCCTGGGAGTGAATTCCGGCATGGTTCCGTCAAAGGAAAGGGCAAGCAGTTCATATCCGTTTTCGGTGGTATCAGCCACCTTAAAGCCATATTTTTTCGCAAACGCCTGATCGGAAAGCCAGCCCTTTTGTTTTTTGGCCCCCAGCATACAAATGCCGGATTTCCCCTTTTCCCTGGCATCTGCAATACAATATTCCATCAGGGCTTTCCTATACCCTTTCCCCTTGTAGCTGCCGGATACCCACAGGCAATACAGGTAATAATAATTGTCACCGATAATGGGTACCCAGGCAGTTTCAAGAGGGGCATATTCAATAAAAACCGTGGCCTTTTCATTCAATTTTCTGAATACATGGCCCTCCGCCAGCCGATCCGAAAGCCATTGCCGTTTTGCCTCCACCCCCTGGTGCGGCTTTTTACTGCGGATGATACAGCATAAATGCTCGTTGGCAAGGTTTTCCGGTGTTAAATTTACAAAATCCATATTCATGAAATGCCCCTCCTGTTTCACTGTTTGTCAATATTTTATCATAAACCGGTAAACCCGTCTATCGAAGCGGCTCCATAATTGAAGTGGTTCCATAATCCAAGCAATTTCATGCTCCAAGTGGTCCCGTACAGGCTGTCTGGCAGGATAAAGGCGGCGTCTTCGGCTTGCTGAAAAAAGGGACCGCCTGCAGCGTTCATCTGATGCTTGCAGGACGGCCCCTTTCCCGGATATGGTGCGAGGGTTAAAGCTTAAATTTGCTCTTATCCTTCATTTCTTTATCAAATTCAGGATTGAAATAATAAAAGTTTTTGGGATCCAGTTTATCCTTTGTTTTTTCCAGCGCTTCACCGAATCTCTGGAAATGGACGATTTCCCTGGTACGCAGGAATTTCAGAGGTTCCCTGACTTCCGGATCGGTAATCATGCGCAGCAGGTTGTCATATACGGTCCTGGCCTTCTGTTCTGCCGCCAGGTCTTCTGTAAGGTCCGCAATGGCATCGCCCTTGGACTGAAACTCAAGTGCTGTAAAGGGGACGCCTGCGGCGGCCTGGGGCCAAAGGGCCGCGGTGTGATCGATATAATATGCGTCAAAGCCGGCTTCCTGTGCCTGATCTACGGTCAGGTGTTTCGTCAGCTGGTAAACCATGGCGCAGATGATTTCCATATGCGCAAGCTCTTCTGTACCAATATCTGTAAGAAGGCCGCCCACTTCCTTTACCGGCATGGAATAACGCTGCGCCAGGTAACGCATGGAGGCGGACAGCTCACCGTCCGGCCCTCCGTACTGGCTGATGATCAGCTGTGCTGTTTTCGGACAGGTTTTGGTAATTTTTACGGGGTACTGCAGTCTTTTTTCATATGCCCACATTTATACACACGCTCCTTCCCAGGGGGCCGGACCGTCTGTCCAGCTGAATTTTTTCATTTCCTTGCCGCAAAGGACCATGGCTGCTTCGGAAAGCGGGTAAAATTTCTGCGCGAATTCCTTTGTCAGCTGCACTTTACGGTTGGAATATTCCTCAAACATGCGGAGGGCTTCCTCATCTTCTTCGTGGGTATCCAGATACAGTGTCAGGTCATTTACCACAAAGCCGGCTTCGTCAATTTTGGAAAGCAGCTGTTCTCTTTCCTCCTGTTGCGTACTTTTTTCTTCAGCGCCGTTGTCAAAACCCTGGCCCGCGGGGATTTCCTCTGTGTCGTCAGCCATAAAAAATGGCAGGTTCAGCTCCGGGAAAATGGTTCCTTTTCTCAATGCCGCCGCAGGTTCATAGACTGATTTCCACTTCTGGCAGGGAATGCTTGCAATAGCAAGCTGGTTACCGTTTTTATCCATTGTAAAACTCCTTTCTGTTGCATAAAATGACATGGAGTTCATAGCTTCATGCCGCCGGAATCTGTATTTTTTTTAAGTAAAAAAGGGTCTTTTTACCACAAAAAAATACATCCTCCGACAAGCTTAGTATGCTTCCGGGAGAATGTATTTATGTTGGGAGTTTGATACATTACTTATTTGCAGCTGTCATTTTTGTTATATTACGGCATAGCTTCCAGGATAAAGCAGTCTGCATAAAAGGCAGAGTTTCTGTCTACGTCTGTAGTATCCAGGAGGAGCTGGCTGCCTTGTTTTTTAAAAGGAATTTCCTGGCCGGTTCTCATCAGCCTGACACTCTTTATGTCTTCAGTGGCAGTAAGGTATACGCGCAGGGGCAGACGGACACAGTCATCGTAGAGATAGAAAGCATATCGGATATTATTTTTGGCAGTGTATTTCACATTTCTTTCAAAATAGGGCTTGATAATATCGGTTTCATAAATGCCCTCTCCATGCATCCTGAGCCATCTGCCCATATCGCGCAGTGAAGCCACAGCCCCGGCAGGAAGCTCGCCGTCCGGCTGCGGAGCCAGGTTCAGGGCCAGGTTGCCGCCTTTGGAGACGATGTCCAAAAGAAGATGGACAAGCTGCCTGCCGGATTTGAAGTGATCTGTATAATGAAAGGAGAATTTCTCTCCTACTGTGGTGCAGGTTTCCCAGGGGATAAAAAGCGGCTCCTCCGGCACCTGTTTTTCAGGGGTTACAATGTTTTCGTATTCTCCGCCCACCGTCCTGTCACAGACAATGAGGTGAGGCTGCGGGCCTTTTCTAAGCTTCTCCACGATTTTCCCCAGGCGGATATCCTGATTAAGGTTATCCTTGTTAACCCAGCCTCCGTCCAGCCAGAGACAGTCAATTTTTCCATAATCGGAGCCAAGCTCCTCCAGCTGCCTGTGCGTATAGGATACAAAGCGGTCCCACAGCTGCGGGTATTCCTGAATGGAATAGTTCACATTTCTTGTGGGCGCTGTTCCGAAATCACGATGCCAGTAATCATCACAGTGCCAGTCGGGTTTGGAAAAATAAACGGAAATGGCCATTCCCCTTTTCCTGAATTCTTCATACAGGCTGCGCGTGATATCGGCATAAGGACTTGTATGGAAGGGACAGGAAGGATCGGTAATCTTATAATCGGTGGTCGCAGTATCAAACATACAGAAGCCGTCATGGTGCTTGGTAGTAAAAAGGAGGTATTTGAAACCGCATTCCTCAGCCAGCTGTGCCCATTTATCCGGACGGAATTTTACAGGATTGAAGGTTTTGTTGGCATTGATATACTGCTGCTTGAAGGTTTCAATATCGGTCCAGTCCACATCCACCTGTGACCAGGAAGCATCGCCGTCCGACAGGGGCCAGGATTCCATGGTTCCCAGCTGGCAGCCCGGTGCCCAGTGCATCATAAAGCCCAGCTTCAGACCCATAAACCATTTTACATGCGCCTGTACTTCAGGCTCCTTCGGAGGCACATACTGCTCAGCGGCTGTGTAGGTATGCACGCCGTTGGTTACAATTTCTTTTTTCATTTTTCTGCCTTTCCGCCCGTTTCCCCGGGCAAACTGCTTTTGTCAGGATTTTCTTTTTCCTGTGTGATATCCAGTATAATGCGTACTGTCAGGCTCCCATCCTCCTCATTCCGGAAAATCAGGCCGCTTCCTCCGTGATACCAGAGCGCGATCCGTTCATTTACATTACGGATGCCAAAGCCGCTGGAAACCTGCAGCGTTGTTTTTTCATAACGTATGTGGCGGTTCAGTTCCTGTGCGTCACAGCCTCTGCCATTGTCATGGACCTCTATCAGCGCCGTACGGCCTTCCTTCCAGGCGTGTATGTCAATGCACAGATCCTCCCCATCCACCGTTTTGGCATGGCGCACGGAATTTTCCACAAGCGGCTGCAGGGTAAATTTGGGAATGCTGATATCCTCGTTGTCAACGGAAGTATCCAGATGCAGCCGGTTGTTATGGCGCAGCTGGTAAACGGAGATAAATTCCCGGATATTGGCGATTTCCTGGGAAATGGCAACCATGCCGTCCGCATTGGTGATGCTGTAGCGCATCATATTGGCGATGGAGGAAACGATACTGGCGATATCATCACAGTTTCGGGATAAAGCGAGCCAGTTCACCATATCCATCGCATTAAAAATAAAATGAGGGTTGATTTGGGCCTGCAGGGCGCGCAGCTGTGACCGTTTTTCCTTTTCATCCTGAATGCGGATGTCTTCAATCAGCCGGTTGACATTGTCAATGAGCTGGCTGAAGCTTTTTTCCAGTATGACAAGCTCCTTTTCATTGGATACGTGCAGCTTTTCCTTATCATAATTCCTGGTGTCGCGCACCTCTCCGATTGCGGCGGAAAGACGGATCAGAGGGCGGCTTAAGCGGCCGGTGAGGATGTAAATGGCAAGCAGGAGAACCAGGGAAATTCCTGCGAAAATCAGGCTGTAGGTAGCCATCAGGGGCTTTACGCTGGCGGTGATATCGCTGTTTGGAGTAAGAAAAAGCAGATGTATGCCATACTGGGCCTGGCAGTTGCTGGCCAGGTATTTTTCCCCGTCCAGGCTTAAGGTAAACTCATCCTGTTCCCCGCAGCCGGAGGCCTGCCAGGCATATTCATAAACGTTACAGCCGATGCCTGTGCTGCTGCAGTACAGGTTTTTCCCATCATCATCAAGAATGGCATAACCACTTCCGGCCGTCACAGGAATACTGGAAAATACGTTTTCCAGCTGGTTTTTCGCTACGCTTACCACCATCACTGCGGTGCCGTTGGAATCATAAGGACCAATGTAGTAGGTGTTGATAATTTTTCGGGCAATGCAGAATTCATCTGTAGACTCATTCGTAAATACATGAACGGTACGCTTTACGGTTTCCCTGTACCATTCCTCCTCCTGTACATTGGTATCGGAAAAGACCACATTTGAGGCAGCATAGGGATTATTGTCAAGGGTATAGCTTTCAAAGGTCTTAGCAATCGGGAGGAGGTCAGAGAGAAAAAGGGTACTTCGGTAATAATAGGTGCTGTCAATTACCTGGTGCGTGGCGTAATGCGCAAACTGGGTCTTGACGGCCTCCCGC
>OJUG01002643.1_pt1 | contig 18242 bp, 16 predicted proteins | sample 1599841 | NCBI WGS metagenome assembly OJUG01 (sample SAMN04168659, study PRJEB22393) | human gut metagenome | biome: human gut microbiome; feature: stool | host: Homo sapiens | collected 2014-05-12 | reverse complement strand
ATATAGGTGTAAGAATAATCATTTTAGAATCCGGTCTTGCAACGGGACCTCCTGCTGATAAATTGTAAGCCGTAGAACCTGTAGGTGTTGCAAGTAAAATACCATCTGCCTGATAATTTCCTAAAAATTCATCATTTACAAACACCTGATAGTCTGTTATTGCCAAATCACCACCTCTATGAATAACAATATCATTTAAAACAACGGAAGAAAATACTTCCTGATTATTCCGCATAACCTTTCCTTTAAGCATCATTCTTGACTCTACATTAAAATTATCGTTTAAAAGTTTGTCTATTGATTCTTTTAGAAAATCCGGTGATATTTCTGCCAAAAAGCCAAGATTTCCTTTATTGACCCCAACAAAAACTACATCTAAATCAATTAAATCTTTTGCTGCATGAAGTAATGTACCATCTCCACCAATACTTATAATACACTGTGTACCTGTTGGAACTTCGTTTACATCAAGGACTTTATATTCTCCTGTTTGCTGATTAACATTATCAATAACATGACATGAACCACCCTGTTCAACAATGTATTTTGAAATTTTATTCGATATATCTTTGTTTTGATCTTTATTACTGTTTGTTACAATGCAAAATTTATTCATATGATTCCTCTATTTGTCCAATGTTCTATGAGATTCCAATACAACCTTTTCAGGTTCTGTATTTCCTATATTCTCGCCCTGTTCTTTATCTGTTTTCTGTAAATAAAGTAAATATTCAATATTTCCTTCAGGTCCTTTTACCGGTGAAAAATCAAGATTTAAAATATCAAATCCAATTGACATTGCATAGTCTATTACCATTTCAATAACCTGTTTATGTATTTTCTTATCTCTTACTACACCTTTTTTTCCAACATTTTCTTTTCCAGCCTCAAACTGTGGCTTTATAAGACATACTATCTGACCATCTTCTGTAAGAAGATTTTTTACGGGAAGTAATACTTTTGTAAGTGATATAAATGATACATCAATTGAAGCGAACTGAATCTTATCCTCTATATCTTCAGGTGTTACGTAACGGATATTTGTTCTGTCCATACATATTACACGTTCATCTGTTACCAGTTTCCAGGCAAGCTGTCCGTGTCCAACATCAACAGAATATACTTTTACAGCTCCATTTTGAAGCATACAGTCCGTAAAACCACCTGTAGAAGCACCAACGTCCATACATATTTTATTCTCAAGTTCTGCGCCAAAATTTTCCATTGCTTTTTCAAGTTTTAGTCCACCTCGACTAACATATTTAAGTGTTTTGCCTCGAACCTCAATATTTACTTTTTCATCAAAAAAAGTTCCGGCCTTATCTTCTCTTTGATTATCCACAAAAACAATACCGCTCATTATAGTTGTTTTTGCTTTTTCTCTTGATGGTGCCAATCCTCTTTTTACTAATAAAACGTCTAATCTTTCTTTCATTACACTAACTCTCTAATTTCTGTATAAATACTATTATAATCTATTCCAATTTTTTTACGAAGGTCTTCAACCATTCCCTGCTCTACAAACTGATCATCAATTGCCATAATCTTAACGGAGGTATTAATACCATGTTCCATAATAAATGATGCAACTGCTTCTCCATAGCCACCTTTTTTAATTGCCTCTTCAACAACAACTATCATTTTGTGTGTAGCTGCAATCTCTTCAATCATAACTGTATCAAGTGGTTTTATAAATCTGGCATTTATCAATGTTATATATATATTGTCTTTTTTTAGTAGTTTATACGCTTTCATTGTTTCTTCAAACATATTGCCTACTGCAATAACAGCTATATCTTTCCCCTGACTTACTATTTCACTTTTACCATATGAAATAACAACATCGTCCTGTTGTTCCATTACATATGCATTTCCTCTTGGGAATCTAATGGCAATGGGACCATTATGTTTTACTGCAAATTTTAATGACTCTACCAACTCTTTTGTATCCTTTGGTGCTATAATTGTCATATTGGGCATTGCAGACATAAAAGACATATCAAATACTCCCTGATGGGTCTCGCCGTCCTGGCCTACAAGTCCTGCCCTATCTATTATCATCACCACAGGAAGATTTTGAAGGCAAATATCATGTAATATCTGATCATATGCTCTTTGATAAAATGATGAATATATGGAAATAACAGGCTTAAGTCCTGAAACTGCCAATCCTCCTGCAAATGTTACTGCATGTTCTTCTGCAATACCTACATCAAAAAATCTTTTTGGATACTGTTTTTTAAAGTCTGACAACCCTGTTCCGTCAGGCATCGCTGCAGTTATTGCCACAATTTTTTTGTCCTGTTTTGCCAAATTAATCAAAGTTTTGGAAAATACCTGTGTGTAGGTCATCACTTTTACTTTGTTATCCGTTATCTGCCTTCCTGTTGCTATATCAAACTTTCCAATACCATGAAATCTTGATGGGTCATTTTCTGCAAAGGAATATCCTTTTCCTTTTATTGTTTTAACATGAATAACAATAGGATGGTCAATTTTTAAAGCATCTTCAAAAATATCAATCATTCCATTAATATCATGTCCATCAATAGGTCCAATATAGGTTATTCCAAGATCATCAAAAAGACCACCTTGTATAAAAAGATTTTTTATATTGTCTTTTGTTCTTTTAACACGTTTGGCAATTTTATTTCCAACTTTTGGAATTTTACTTAATGAATTTACAACGTCTTCCTTAAATTCATTATAATGCTCACCAACTCTAAATTTATTTAAATAATTTGACATACTTCCCACATTTTCAGAAATTGACATATTATTGTCATTTAAAATAATAATAAAGTTTCTGCCAAGTGAAGCTACATTATTTAATGCTTCAAGTGCCAATCCGCCTGTCAATGCCCCATCTCCAATTACTGCCACAACTTTGTCGTCGCTTTGGTTAAGTTTATTTGCCATGGCAATGCCAAGTGCAGCTGAAATTGATGTAGAACTATGGCCGGTATCAAAACTGTCGCAAGGACTTTCATGTCTTTTGGGGAATCCACTTAAGCCACCAAATTGTCTTAATTGATCAAATTCTTTTTTTCTTCCTGTTAAAATCTTATGTGTGTATGACTGATGTCCTACATCCCACACAATTTTGTCATGGGGCAAATTAAGCACTGCATGAAGTGCAATGGTCAAATCGACTGTTCCCAAATTTGAAGCAAGATGTCCACCTGTTTTACTTATTTTATCAATAAGAAATGCTCTGATTTCTTCAGCTAAAACCGGATACAGTCTTTTATCTATCTTTTTTATATCGTTTTCTTTGTTAATTTTATCTAATACCTGTTTCATTTTTCTGTATTAATATCCTTTCAAATAAAGAATATTCTATTTTTCTCTATTTATTAATTTTATAATTAAAGCTTTCAAAAATTCATTTTTTTCATCTAATGTATCCAACAGTTCAACAGCTGACGAAGACAATTTTTTCACGTCATCTTTCGCTTTTTCAAGACCACATAACGAAACATATGTTGTTTTATCATTTTTTTCATCACTAAGAACAGGCTTTCCAAGTTTCTCCGTTGTACTTATTATATCCAAAATATCATCCTGGATTTGGAAAGCTATGCCAACGTTATTGGCAATATTTTCAACGGTGTCAATTTGAGTCTGTGTAGCCCCTGCAAGTATTGCTCCTGCCATCATTGAAGCTTCAATTAAAGCTGCGGTTTTTAAATTATGAATATACATTATTGTATCTAAATCTATTTTTTTACCTTCACTTATAACATCAACAGTCTGACCTCCTACCATTCCATATATACCGGCTTTTGTGGCAATCACGTTCATAGCCTGAATTGCCTTATATGGATCTTCGCTTTCTAATACTGCCTTTGTCATAATTTCATATGCATAGTTTAATAATCCATCTCCTGCTAATATACCCAAATCTTCACCATATTCTGCATGAGTGGTTTTTCTGCCACGCCTGTACTCATCATTATCCATAGCAGGTAAATCATCATGAACCAGAGAATAAGTATGTATGAACTCTATTGCCGCCATGAAAGGATAAATATTTTCGCAATCCTTATCAAACATTTTTGAAGTTTCAAGCATAAGCATTGGTCTTAATCTTTTTCCACCTGCTTTTACACTATAATTCATTGCTTCCATAATAACCTTTTGTTTATTTAATTCATTTGGCAAATAGCTGTAAATTATATCTTCAATTTCCTGTGTTTTTTCATTAAGCTTATTATTAAAATCCTGCATATTAATCTCCCGGTTTATTCGTTAATAATTTTTATCTGTTCCTCAATTTTTTCAATCTGTGAATTGCAGTCTTTTATCAAATTCAAGCCTTTGTTGTACAAATCAAAAGACTGCTCCAATGTAATATCTTCTTTTTGCATATTTGATATAATATCTTCAATATTCTGAAAATTTTCTTCAATGGATTTTTTATTGCTCATTCTCTACTCCTGCTATTTTTTTATATACTTTTGCCTTTACAACTCCATCTTTTAATGTTAAGGAAATTCTTTCATCAATTTCTACATCATTGTATGACTTTAAAGGTCTTTTATTTTCGTCTGTAACATAAGCATATCCTTTTGATATCCTGTTAAGTGGTGATAATCCGTTTAATCTCTCAGCATATACTTCTAGGGAATGTTTTCTTGAAATTAATATATTATTAAAACTTTCGCTTAATCTTGTAAACAATTCATCTGTATATTGCTTTTTATTCTGTAACTGATTAATCGGATTAAAAACATCAAGTTTTGTCTGATAATATTTCAACTTATTTTTAGTTTTATCCACAGAATGGTTTAACAATGTAATAAGCCGCTGATTGTAATGCATCATATTTATTCTAAATTCATTGTAATCAAATACTGCAAGTTCAGCCGCTGCAGATGGTGTAGGTGCTCTCATGTCTGCCGCATAATCTGCTATAGTAGTATCTACTTCATGACCTACTGCTGAAATAATAGGAGTGCTGCAGTTAAATATTGCTTTTGCAACTATTTCTTCGTTGAAAGCCCACAAATCTTCAATGGAGCCTCCACCTCTGCCAACAATTATAACATCCAAATCCATTTCATCTAAGCATCTTATACCATTTGCTATATTTTGTGCTGCACCCTCTCCCTGAACAAGACTTGAATACAAATATAATTTTACATAAGGATTTCTCCTTTTTGTAATATTCATTATGTCCTGAATGGCTGCTCCTGTTTTTGCAGTACATATACCAATTTTTAATGCATATTTTGGTATTGGCTTTTTGTACATGGCATCAAACAATCCCATTTCAGCCAATTCCTTTTTTAGTTGTTCATATCTTTGATATAAAAGTCCTGAGCCTTCTAATGTAATTTCCCTGGCATAAAGCTGATACTTTCCTGCCATTTCGAATACACTAATACTACCTGTCACAACAACTTTTTGTCCTTCTTCTAAAGAGAATTTAAGACCATTTCTATTTCCTTTAAACATAACAGCTGACATAACGCCTGTTTTATCTTTTAAAGTGAAATAAATATGGCCTGATGAATGATAGGTACAATTGCTGATTTCACCTTTTACGCAAATATTAGTCAGCATAAAATCCTGACTAAACATTTGCTTTATATAAGTGTTTACCTGACCTACAGTATATATAGATGGCATACTATTCTCCATTCTGATTATTATAATAAACGTTCATCTTTAAAAAAACTTTGCTAAAATACCATTAATAAAAGCCGGTGAATCATCACTTCCGTATTGTTTTGCAAGCTCAACTGCCTGATCAACAGCAACTTTTTTAGGAATATCTTCATCTATAGCCATTTCATAATATGCAAGACGTAATATATTCAAATCTGTCTTTGACATTCTTTCTGTTTTCCAGCCTATTGATACTTTGTTTATTTTCTCATCAATTTCAGGAATTAAATCACTGATTTTCTTTACTCTTTCTGTAATGTAATCCTTGTCTTCTTCTGATGCATTTTCTAAATTATCTAAAAACAGGCTACACTGCTTTGGCATTTCTTCAACATTGTGAAACTCATTGCAAAACAATAACTTGAATACATATTCTCTTGTTTTTACTCTGTTCATTGTTCCTCCTATATATTACAAATATATTATCTGATAAAAAGGGTGTCATAAAGACACCCCTAAAAAAATCACATTAATCTGATATAACATTTGAAATGTTAACATTTACATTAACAACTTCAAGTCCTGTCATGTTTTCAACAGTATTTTTTATTTTATCCTGTACCTTTTTAGAAATCTCTACTATATTGTCATTCATTTTTAAAACAATAGAGACATCTATCATCACATTTTTTTCATCCACATCAACTCTGACTCCCTTAGAAATTTTCTTCATTCCCAATTTTTCAACTATCTCAGATGTAATGTTTCCTGCCATTCCAACTACACCGTCAACTTCAAGAGCTGCCATGGCTGAAATCACTGCCAAAACATTGTCATTAATGTTTACTTCTCCTAGGTCAGAATTGTCATGTATTTTATAAGTGTTTTTCTCGTTATCCATTATTAAACCTCCATGTCTGATTCAAACTGTAAAACTAAAAACAGTATAACATTTTACAACTGTTTTTACAACTATTTAAAACAGCAATGAAATACACTGATATTAAATGCAAAACTAATTTACAGAGCGTTTACTGAACACCTGTAACAACCCATTTTCCATTTTTTGTTGAAGCTGTAACAGTAAAACCGTCATAATAGAAAAATCCGTCTGATTCGCCTTCCTCTAAGCAACTGTCAGCTTTATCAAAACTACTGTATTTTCCAATTTTTGCTGTCAGAGAATCCAATGATTTTCCAATATATTTCTTTGCAATTGCTTTATTATTTGAACCTGCTGTCCTTTTCTCTGTTTTCTTTTCTTTCTTTTTTACAACTTTCTTTGTTACCTTTCTTGTAGTTGATTCAACCTTCTTTGCAGTTGTTTCTGCCACAGTAGTTGGTTTAACCGTTGTTGTTACTTCTTCAGTTGTTGTTTTCTGTGTTGTTGTTTCCTTTTTGTGCTTTTTATGAGTTTTTGCTTTTGTTGTTTCTGTAGCATGTGATGTTGTTTGAGCAACTGTTGTTACTTCTGATTCACTCTCAGTTGTAGCTTTTGTATTTCCTTCATTTGAATCACTTTGTCCACATCCCACGCTTAAAACCATTGTTCCTGCCACTATAAATGCTAATATTTTTTTCTTCATCTTTTTGTCTCCTTTATTGTATCTTTATATTTGTTTTAATTCCGGATGAATATAATTTATCATTCTTTTGTGTAATTACATCTATATCGTATACTCCTGATTTGATTTTATCAATGTTTAAATATAATCCATAACAATATCCGTTATTGTTATCCACCTTATAAACCGGTGCAGGAAATGCCTCGAATATATAACTACTACTTTCATTTTTAAATCTGACAAGAATTTTTCCATCATCACTTATATAATTCTTATCAATTTTTCCTGATATTGGAAGGTATTCATCCATTTCACCTATTTCTAAAGTAGTTTTATTATCTTCTGTTTCTTTTACAGGTGAACTGATTAGCCTTTGGGGTGCCTCCATAATGGGAGCTTCATTTATCAAATGTGAAATATGTCTTTCCACAAGTTCAATAACTACATCATCTGCATTGTTACTATCCTGTAAAGTCCAATTGTAAGGAACAGCTTTCGTAAAATATCCGCTATGATACTCATCTGCTACAAACGGAATAAGTGCATTTCCAAAAGAATCTCTATACATAAGTATAGATCCGTTTTTATCATTATTTTCAGTTTTAATGGAAATATCTGTTACCCTTTTCATTGGAGACACAACCTTATAGTTGTGTTTTTTATTGTAGATAATATTGTCATCCTTTTTGTTTCCCATTGGATAAAGCATTTCATACAAATCACCTGAAAAATTATTCTTTATTGTATATTTTTCATTACTGTAATCATAATGTTCTTTTTTTAAATATAATAAGATATAATCGCATGCTATTGCTGCACCCTGGTTATTCCAATGAGTATCCAACTTGTGATAAACTTCTTTTCTTGATTCTTTGATTTTTTCATCTAAAAATACTGTATTAATTTTGTTTTTCCCTAATAATTCTTTTAGCATTGCATAATTATTTTTCTCAGATACTTTAACATATCTTGAGGGCATAAACTGGGGATAAACAGTATTTTTATTTGGTGCTATCGTAAACAGGAAATTTTTTCCCTTCTTGTTTGTATTTTCCTGTAACAAGTATAACACACGAGCACAACTGTTTAATTGTCTTTTGGTAAGAACATTTTGTCCCAGATAGTCATCCAAACTGTCTCCAAAAAATAAGTATCCATTCTTTCCTACTATTACTTCCTTATTGCCTGATTCCCTGAATACGTTTTCCTTTATTAATGCATCAGCCTGTATCATATTTTGTCTTAAGGCAAAATTGTCAGCAAAATAATCTGTAAGCTGGTCAAAATATTTCATGTTCAAGTTTCCATTCTCAGTAATGCTTGGAAGATTCTGTATTTCTCTTTTTTCAATTGTTTTGTCTGTTTTAAAAAACAGCATGCCTATGGAAGGAAAACATATTATCACAAAAAATATAATTATAAATATCTTTTTTTTCATCATCTTCTCCTTCTAAAACCTAAAGTAAATAAACGGATTGTATGTTGCTGTAGCAAGATTCATAATGCAAAGTACAAGTAAAACAATATCTGCCACATAACATATTACCTCTGCTTTTTCATTTCCAATTTTAGCTATTATTTTATTTTCAAAACCTTCACGTAATGAGTACGAAAAAAGGATTGCCAATATAAGTATAAAAGCATAATATGGGCTAAGCAGCTGTAATACATAACTTATTGAATTTATATTTACATTGAAAGCCGTAAACATATTTTTAAGCATTTTAAGTCCGTAACTTACATTGTCAGCCCTAAACATTACAAAGGCACTGATTACAACAATCCATGTAAGAATATTACTAATCACTTTATTTTTTATTTTTATTACTTTTCCAACAGTATCTTCAAAAACATTAGCTACACCATGAATCATTCCCCATATAATAAATGTCCAGTTTGCTCCATGCCAAAGTCCTGTTAAGAAAAATACTATCAGCTTATTTATTTCACAACGTACTTTTCCTTTTCTGTTTCCACCCAAAGGAATATAAACATATTCCCTAAACCACAAAGATAAAGAAATATGCCATCTACGCCAGAAATCCTTTATTCCTGTTGCTTCATATGGATGACAAAAATTTTCGTTAAATTCAAAGCCAAATATCTTTGCCATACCTATGGCCATATCTGAATATCCACTAAAATCATAATAAATTTGTAGTGTATATGCTATAGCTCCTAACCATCCTACAATAAAGCCATACCCGGATATGTCCAACGCAAAAATTTTGTCAGCAATAAGACCGGTTCCATTGGCTATAATAAGTTTCTTTGACAGCCCCCTTATAAATCTGCTTATTCCTTCAGCAATCTTGTCTACATTGGTTGTACGGTTTTTAATCTGTTTTTCAATTTCATTGTATCTGATAATTGGGCCTGCAATCAACTGTGGGAAAAATGAAATATATAACATCAGATTAAACAGATTTTTCTGTACCAGACTGTCATCTCTATACACATCTATAACATAGGACAAAGCCTGGAATGAAAAAAATGAAATTCCAATAGGTAAAATTATTGTGGGAATTTTAATATTTATGTTTCCTATGTAATTTACATTTTCTAATATAAATGCTGTATACTTAAATACGCATAAAATTCCTATGTTAAGAATAACAGCCAACACAAGTATAAATCTTTTTCTGATAAGAAACTGTCTGTGTTCTAAAAAACTAATAAGAAGTCCCAATAGGTAATTAATAATAATTGAACCTATCATCAAAAAAACATATACCGGCTCTCCAAATCCATAAAAAATCAAGCTGGCAACTATAAGCAAACCATTTCTAATCTGTAGATTTTTTATAATAAAATATAATCCACACACTATTGGTAAGAAAACAAACAAAAATATTGCCGAACTAAAAACCATGTCCTTCTCCTAAAATTATATTTTTCTTTTGTCTATTGGATGACAATTATAATTACCATAACTTAAATTATAGTATTTATTATAATCCTTTGCCCTTGCAAACAATGCATCATATACTCTGTTATTTAATTCCATCCATGCATGTGAGCTGTCATGAGCTACATATACATTTTTGTACCCTGCTTCATGTACAAGAAATGCAAGTGCTGCCGATTCTGAAACGCAACATCCATCTCCATGGTCAAAAATATCATTTGCAAATGTAGACTCCCAACCTTTTTGCTTGTACATTTTGCTTAACAATCTGTATCTTCTGTATGGCTTCTTTGCAATCCAGTCGAAGGCTTTTCTTAGTTTCTGACTTTTAGAATCATTATAACTTGTTATTGATTCCAAAGTATTTTTTGCCTTAATCATAGTGTTTATTTTGTTAATATTTACTTTTTTCTTTTTTGCTTTACCTTGTTTGTTTAATTTTATACCATCAACTTTTGTATTCTTATACATTTTTCCTGATGAACGGTCAAAATAATAGTAATCTTTTTTATATTTTTTCCATCCTTTTGCCATTACACCATTTTTATCAAAATAATAGATTTTATTTTTTACTGTAATAAACTGTTTTTTTGCCTTTTTTCCATTTACTCTGCAATAAGTTTTACCTTTTTTTGTTTTAAAAGTAACTTTTAACTTTTTTACTTTTTTCTTCTTTTTTCCTATATGTTTCTTTGTTGTTTCACTAGATGTTGTTGTTTCATTTTCCTTTGTGCCGTTTGTTGTTGATGCTGCAGTAACAGTGACCATAATGGCAAATACCATTAACATTGTCAAAATAACAATCCTTTGCACTTTCATTCTTTTTTTCATTTTGTATTCTCCTTTTTTTGTTTTAAATTTGATATTATTTTGATATTTTCCTACTAAATAATATCATTAAAAATATAATTTGCAATAGTATTCTGACAATATGTGAATATATTTCATAATCTATTATTCTTTGTTAATTTTTGTAAAAATGTTGTAATTATATTGTTATATATTTCCCTCTATAGATATATATTTTTAACATTTTACTTTAGTTTTTGACACAAACAAAAAGAAAGGTCAGACTTTTTAGAGTCACCTACGACACCTTAAGTCCAGCCTTTCTTTCTTTTAATATTGTTACTGAAGTCTTTCAATCATTTCAACTAATGTGTCAACATTTTCAAAGTTTTCTTCAGTTTTTTCTTCCATTGTGATTTCAATGTCAAACTTGTCTTCAAGTTCTGCAATAAGTGCAATGATGTCCATAGAATCTAAATCTTCCGCAAGATTCATATCTTCATCTTCAACATCAATATCAGGAACAATCATTTCTAAAATTTCAATAACTTCATCTCTCATATTTCTTGCCTCTTTTTCTTAATATTTTAGGAAATATCATCCTTAAGTATATGTTTATCATATTATTACTTAGAATTCAATTCCTTTAATTTTTTTCTTATAATTTTTCCATTAAAAGTTCTTGGCACCTCATCTATAACCTGGAATACCTTTGGAACTTTTATTCCTTCCAATTTGGAATTCATATATTTAACCAGCTCCTTCTGATCAAACTCATAACCATCATTTAAAACAACAAACAACTTTGGTGCTTCCCCTGTAATATCATCAGGAATAGGAATACATGCGCTTTCCTTAATCATTTCATGAGCATCAACTACTTCTTCAATTTCTGTTGGAGCTATTTTAATACCACCCATATTAATAACTTCACCCTGTCTTCCAAGTAAATATACAAATCCGTCCTCACCTAAGTACCCAACATCATTTGTATAAACAACACCGTTATCATCAAGAACTTCCTTTGTAAGTTCAGGCTCGTTAAAATATCCACGCATATTCATCTTACCAACAAATCCTAAAAATCCCGGTTTATCAGCTGTAGTATGTTCAATTACATTTCTGTTTTCATCTACAAATAAAACCTTAACATTTACAGCAGGTTTTCCGATGCATTTTTCTTTATCACCATATTTACTAAATTCATGTGCAATAACGCATCCTGATTCAGTAGAGCCATAAATATTAAAGAATCTTGTATTTGGAAACATTTCTAAAAGTAATTCCTTATTTGTTTCAGACAATGGTGCTGAACCAAACTGAATGTACTTAAGCTGGTCTTTGTATTTTCCAAATCTATCTTTTGCAAACTTTAATACCTGCTCTAAAATTGCAGGAACAAATGAAATTGCATTAACCCTAAATTCATCCAATAATCTGAAGAAATCCTCAACAAACTTCACACCATCTGTAATAATAATTGCACCACCTGTATATAAGTCAGTATACATTCTTCTAAGTGCCATTGAATGATTAAGTGGTGCTGTAATAAGTTCAACATCACTACCTGTCTTTCCAATAGAACCTGCAACATTCTGTGCAATAGCTATATCATTTTGATTAATAATTTCAATTCCTTTAGACTTTCCTGTTGTGCCTGTTGTAAATAATATTTCTGAAAGTTCATCTGCTTTAGGAAGTTCAAATTCTTCAGGTGTAATAGGATTTTCTTCATCAGTAATTGCCTTAAACATTTCTTTAAGACTTATGTTTTTGATTCCTTCCTTTTTTACTCCTTTATCAGAAATATAAATGTCTGAATTAACAAAATTCATTATTTCTAAAATTCTGTCTTCCTTTATCGCCTTTTCAAGTGGGCATCCTGCAGCTCCTGCAAGCTGAATTGAAAAGAATGCACATACAAATTCAAATTTCTGCATACATCTTATTGCAATAATGTCGCCTTTTTTTACACCATTATTTTTTAAATATGTTGCACCTCTTTTAATTAATTCCCAAAACTCCTTATAAGTTGCCTGTCTCTTCTTATCAGCAATGCAAAGCTGATTTGGAGTTTCTACTGAGTATTTCTTTATTGCCTCTACAATAGATGAAACTTTATTATCCATTTTTTTACTTCCTTTCTCTTTAGAATTGTCCGTATACAAAAGCACTTGCATTGTAGCCTGATCCATAAATTCCAAGAATAAGAATTCCTGCAAATGCACCTAAATACAATGCCCATCTAAATACAATGTTCTGTTCTGCCACAACATCTCTTATAGTCTTTCCGTCCTTGTCGAACTTTTCCTGAAGCATACTTACTGCCCATACTAATACTATAAGTACAATAGATAACATAAATCCTCTTCTGTCCAGTCCAAAATTGTATAAACTTTCATCCCATAACGTATGAAGTCCTAAATTTGAGAAATCAAATGTTCTTTTTATCATTGCAATGGCCTGTCCAAATCCATCACTTGCAAGGAAAAACAATCTACCTATACAGCAAAGTAAAAATGTTCTTGCCATTCTAAACAAATTAAAGCTAAAGCATTCTGTATTAATATGCAAAAACTTGTTTAATTTCTGAATTGGCACTTCCAATAATGAACTTAAAATAATAAGTATACCATGGTATATTCCCCACAAAAGGAAACACATTGCAGCACCATGCCAAAGTCCTGTTGCAATCCATACACATGCAGCCGGAACTACAGCTGAAAATGCTCTTGAAGCCTGATTTCCCCACTTCTTTCTTGTTGTTCTGTTAATTTTTTTACATAAGCCTGACATTGAAACAGGGTATAACAAATAATCTTTAAACCAGTTTCCAAGAGAAATATGCCATCTTCTCCAGAATTCAGGCATATCTTTTGAAAAATACGGATGCCAAAAGTTCTTCTCTAAATGTATTCCTAACATTTCAGATGCACCTCTTGCAATATCCATACATCCCATCCAGTCCATGTATAACTGTATTGAATATACAGAAATTGACAAAATAAGCGGAATACCTGTTAACTGATCCCATTTTGCATTTACACCGTTTACAAATATTGCCAAACGGTCTGCAATAACCATCTTTTCAAAGTAGCCCCATAAAATAAGCTGGGCACCTTTTGTAACCTTATCATAATCAAATTTATGCTTTTGTACAAACTGTTCTGATAACTTGTTGTATCTGCCAATTGGCCCCTGTATTATATGTGGAAAATATGTTACAAATGTGGCAAACTTAAACACATTTGTTTCTGCCTTGTATCTTTTCCAATATATGTCAAGAATATATCCAATGGACATAAATGTGTAAAAAGATATACCAAGAGGTAAAACAAAGTTAAATTCCTTTGACCAGTTAAGGCCAAAATTCTTTAATAGTGCTGAAACTCCTGTCAATGCAAAATCTGCATATTTAATTACGCATAAAAGACCAAGATTAATTAAAAGATCAAGCCATAATAATCTTTTTCTTTTTCCTGTGTATTTTTTCTTAAATGCTTTTTTCTCATCTTTCGCAAAATCTGATTCTGCAATAATTCTTTTTTCTTCATCATGTAAAAACTGTATTCTTCCTGCAAGCAGATATGTGCTTGTTGCAGTAACTAAAATAAATACTATATACTTTGGTCCTGAAAACAAGTAAAAAGCAATACTTGCAACTAACAATAATACCCACTGACACTTTCTAAATGCAGTGTAGTATAGAAAAATGACCAATAGCAAAAATGGTATAAATGTTAAAGTTGTGAAATTCATTGTTTATTCTCTACTTTCTCTTCCTATTTTTACTGTATCGTTATCCATATATAAATATATTGCATCTGCTACGGACTTAAGTTTTTTATTATAAACCACAATGTTAAATCCTGAAGTATTTAAATATTTATATGCATTATTATCAATTCTCATGGAACAGTTACCATTTTGAGTTGTAATTGAAAATGATGTTCCATCATCAAAATTTCCACCCTCTGTTGTAACTACTGTTCTACTTTTATCCTGAATTTTTTCAGTGTCAACTGAAAGCTTTTTGTCATGAACACTAATTATGTTTGAACCATACTGGGTATTCTTAAATATAGATGTATCAACACCTAATTTTTCAAGTTTGGACATCTGATTGGATGTAAAACTAATTTTAACTGAAGGTGTTCCAATAATACTTACTACATAATCGTCATCATTAATATAATCCAGGTATTTGTCAGCATCCATAATCATACACAACTTTGTATCTTTCATTGTAAGATTATAGTTTTCCATTTCCTTTGAGAAAATTTCATTAATTTTGTCATTTTTATTATTTTTATGATTTTCTAATCCATAATTATCATGTAAATATTTTCCAATATATGCTGTAACTTTCTTTGCCCCTTCAATATTTACGTGGAATGTATCAGCAGCTTCTGTTTCATAATCCAAATCAAGTTCTTTTCTAATTGATTTTAAGTTGAAATCAATATATGGAACATTTAGTTCCTGAGCATATTCTTTTACATAATTGTACTGTTTTACATTCCATGTTGAGTCAGGTGCACGATAAAATAGAAGTTTTATATTTTTTTGATTTGCAATATCTACAAGACGTTTTAAATAATCTCTATTTGTGCTATTGTAAGTACCTGTAGCATCAGGATTTTCATCAAAGCCGTCATACAAACCTTTTTCAGCCTTTGTAGCACTGTAACTGGCTCTGTATTTAAATATATCATACAAAGCAGCAAAACCTCTTGTATAACTTTTATCATTTCCCTTTATAAAATCAAAATCATCATATGACAATTCTGACCATCTGCTATGATATAGTTCCAGCGGGAACAGGTATTCCATCAAATTAACTTCCTCATCTGTTCCATCAAGTATTTTACTACTGTTTTTGTATTCCAGGGCATACTGAAGTTTGTTTTTACCCTCTTTCATATAATCATAGGATTTTCTACCTTTTTCTTCATCTTTTGCCGAAACACGTCCAAGTGCCTTTATGTCAATTACTACAACTTTTGGACTTTGAGTTTTTAATGCTTCTTTAAACCAAAAAAATGTACCTACCATAGGTTGGGACATAACACCTAAGTTATATCCTGAAATACCATAATCGTTGTATAATTGATATGGGTCAATGGAGGCTGCGGTAACGCTTGATCCGAAAAACAATACATCTGTAGTATTTTTTTCAAGATCGTAAAAACTATTGTTTGTTTTTGCTGACTGCCATCTGTTTTCCAGCCACTTTGGCTTTAATAAATCAGTAAGATAACTTACCATTAAAACAGCTATAAGGCAAAAGCATATTACTTTAGTAATTCTACATATTTTTGTCTTCATTTATCCATCTCCATGTTGATATGTTATTTTTTGTTTTAAAATATGATTAAATTAAACAAAAATAATCACTGTATTTTAAAACGCACACACACCATAAAATATCACATGATTATATAAAATACAATAAAAAAATACACTTTTTATGTCTTCTAATTTTTATCATTTTTAGTTATTATAGTGAAGAGATACGTTAGAAAAACCAAGAAGGAGATTACAATGAAAGAAAAATTTATCAGTAGCATTACATTTATATTTGTCATTCTATTTACTTTTGGCTTTACATCTGTTGCTAATGCTGATTCAACAACCCCATCTACAGATTCCACAATTAATATTTTATTTATTGGTAATAGTTCTACATATTACAATCGCATGCCTTTAATGGTAGAAGGTTTGGCAGATGCAGACGGAATTGATGTACATGTACAATACGTTGCAGCTTCAGGGTACAAATTATCCCAATACGCAACTGAGGGAAATCCATACAATATTCAAATCGAGTCAGCCCTTAATTCAACAAAATGGGATTATGTTGTTCTTCAGGAGCAACGTGTAGATATAATGCAAAATCTTGACAATTCAATAGATGCAGTTAACACTTTAAAAGAAAAAATAGATATTAATGGTGCCAAAACAATTTTGTTTGCAGCTCAAACTGACTACATCGGAAGAGATTTTAATATAAATGATCAGTCAATATATTTGGATCAATTGTCAATACAGCAAATCTATACAAGAAACTATTTTAAAATAGGAAATAAGATTTCAGTACCTGTTGCAACAGCAGGATATAATTTTAGCCGTTGTCTTAATGAATACCCTGAACTTAACTTATATAATAGTGATTTATTGCATCCTACAGTTCTTGGCAGTTATTTATCTGCCTGTACTATTTATAATACTATTTTCAATAAATCACCATATAATAACGGATATCTTCCCGGAACAGATTACAAAAATGCTGATTTAATTGAAAGTATTAATTCAGAAGACGCAAGAAAAATTCAAAGTATAGCCGATCCAACAATTAAATTATCTACCAATTATATTGAGTTAAAAAAAGGACATGCTGCCACTTTAAAAGGAACATTAAATTATAATAGCGAAAATTCCGGTTTGTTGGGATTTAGCAATACAATTCAATATTTTTCATTAAATACTGATTATGTATCTGTAAATCGTCTAAACGGAACTGTTACTGCTTTAAAAAACGGTGAAACAATGGTTATGGCTACAGCAGACAACGGTGCCATAAATCTTTGTACCGTAAATGTTGTACAGCCCTCTACTGCTTTTATTATTAAAGAAACTGGTATAAAAAATTTGCATAAAAAAGATATATTTACATACACTACAACTTTAGAGCCTGTAGATACAACAGATAAAATCACTTGGACAAGCAGCAATAATGATGTTGTTTCAATTACAAAGGATGGTGTAATTACAGCCAAGAAAATCGGGACTTCTACAATCACTGCAACTACTGACAGCGGTATTGCGCTTAAAAGATATATAAGAGTAAAATTAAAAACTCCAAAGGCACCAAAAGTCAAACAGCTTACTACTCCTTCAAAATCATACAAATATCGCAATGTAAGAGTAACCTGGAAGAAAAATACTAACGCTGTAAAATATTATGTTTATAGAAGAAAAAAAGGATATTCAAGTTATAAAAAAATTGGTACAACAACAAAAACAACATTTGACGACTCAAACAAACGTCGTGGTGCTACATTCTATTATAAAATAGTGTCCGTATATTCTAATGAAAAATGCAACAGTTTTAAATCACCTTATGGTAAAATTACTGTTAAATAATAGATTTTTTTAACATTGTATAATTACTTGTAATAGTTGAGAATTATCTATTACACCAGGAAAGAGGCTTCCAAGTATCATCCTTTGAAACCTCTTTCTTTTGTTTTTTTTGAATAATTTATAATAACTTATTCTACATTTTTCAACGCTTCATCCATTGGAATTTTGTTTATTTTTCTTACCTGCAATAAAGCTACAAAAAGATAACTTATTACACCTAT
>OJUG01002616.1_pt1 | contig 18480 bp, 11 predicted proteins | sample 1599841 | NCBI WGS metagenome assembly OJUG01 (sample SAMN04168659, study PRJEB22393) | human gut metagenome | biome: human gut microbiome; feature: stool | host: Homo sapiens | collected 2014-05-12 | reverse complement strand
CAGTTCATCCAGTACTTAGAAGAAGACAACAGACCACAGGTTTCATTAGATGTAAACTTTGAAAACGGAATGGGAGTATCTGTTGGACGTTTAAGAGAAGATACAGTATATGATTACAAGTTTGTAGGATTATCACACAACACATTAAGAGGTGCTGCAGGTGGAGCTGTATTATCAGCTGAACTTCTTGTTGCAAAGGGATATATCGAAGCAAAATAATATAATCATACATTAATGAAAATTATTTACTAAAACATTATATAATATTAAAAGAGCATTACTTTAAATATGTATCTGGTAATGAATAATAATAAAAAAGTGTATGGTCTTTTTTCAAAAATTAAAAAAATTACCTTATAATTAAATAAAAATTTTGTTTTACTATGGACTATTTTGTCATTTTATGAGAAAATAGTCCATAGTTGCGGTTAGAAGCAATTTTTATTACATATATTTCGAAAGGAGTATTTATTCAAATGATTTATTCAAAAGAAGTTGAAATGATGTGCCCAGTAGCTAAGGGTGCAAAGCATGAACCTGCTCCAATCCCAGAAGAAGGTAAGTGGGTTTATTCAAAAGAAATCAAAGATATTTCAGGTTTTACACATGGTGTTGGCTGGTGTGCTCCACAGCAGGGTGCCTGCAAGCTTACATTAAATGTTAAAGAAGGTATCATTGAAGAAGCATTAATCGAAACAATTGGTTGTTCAGGTATGACACATTCAGCAGCTATGGCAGCTGAAATTCTTCAGGGAAAGACTATTCTTGAAGCTTTAAATACTGACTTAGTTTGTGATGCTATCAACACAGCTATGAGAGAATTATTCTTACAGATTGTTTATGGTAGAACACAGAGTGCATTCTCAGATGATGGTTTAGTAGTAGGTGCCGGACTTGAAGATTTAGGAAAAGGTCTTCGCTCACAGGTTGGTACAATGTATGCTACAAAAGCAAAAGGTGTTAGATATCTTGAAATGGCAGAAGGTTATGTTACAGGTATCGCTCTTGATGCTGATAATGAAGTTATTGGTTACCAGTTTGTTAGCTTAGGAAAGATGACAGACTTTATCAAAAATGGTGATGATCCTACAACAGCTTGGGAAAAGGCAAAAGGTCAGTATGGTCGTGTTGATGACGCTGTTAAGATTATCGACCCAAGAAAGGAATAGGAGGTAACAACAATGGCATTATTTGAATCATATGAAAGAAGAATTGATCAGATTAATTCTGTTTTAAATAGTTATGGTATTGCTTCAATTGAAGAAGCTGAAAAGATTACAAAGGACGCTGGACTTAACGTATATGATATGATTAAAGGTATTCAGCCAATTTGTTTTGAAAATGCATGCTGGGCTTACACAGTAGGTGCAGCTATCGCTATTAAAAAAGGTTGTAGAAGAGCTGCTGACGCTGCTGCTGCAATCGGTGAAGGTCTTCAGGCTTTCTGTATTTCAGGTTCTGTTGCTGACCACAGAAAAGTAGGTTTAGGACATGGTAACCTTGGAAAGATGTTACTTGAAGAAGAAACAGAATGTTTCGCATTCCTTGCAGGACACGAATCATTCGCTGCAGCTGAAGGTGCTATCGGTATTGCTGAAAAGGCAAACAAAGTACGTAAGAAACCTTTAAGAGTTATCTTAAACGGTCTTGGAAAAGATGCTGCACAGATTATCTCAAGAATTAACGGTTTCACATATGTTGAAACAAAATATGACTACAAAGCAGCAAAATTAAACGTTGTATACGAAAAGCCATATTCAGATGGACTTCGTGCAACAGTTAAGTGCTACGGTGCTGACGATGTTCAGGAAGGTGTTGCAATCATGCATCATGAAAACGTTGGTGTATCTATTACAGGTAACTCAACAAACCCAACAAGATTCCAGCATCCGGTTGCAGGTACATACAAGAAGGAATGTATCGAACAGGGCAAGAAGTACTTCTCAGTAGCATCAGGTGGTGGTACAGGACGTACACTTCATCCAGATAACATGGCTGCAGGTCCTGCTTCATATGGTATGACAGATACTTTAGGACGTATGCATTCAGATGCACAGTTCGCAGGTTCATCATCAGTTCCAGCTCACGTTGAAATGATGGGTCTTATCGGTGCAGGAAACAACCCTATGGTTGGTATGACAGTTGCTGTTGCTGTAAGCGTACAGCAGGCTGCTGATGAAGGTAAATTTTAATTAAATTAAACCATAATTTAAGGATTTTCCTTATGTAATTAGAGGCATCTTCGGGTGTCTCTTTTTATATACTTATTTAAACAATACAACTCTATCACCTGACAATAATCTGGTATTTCCATCAGGAATCAGATTATCAGGACCACGTTTGATTAACGCAATCAATACATTGTCAGGAAGATTTAACGACTTGATTTTTTTATCGTTCCACTTATGAGAATTGGTAATCAAGATTTCTTTTAAGTTTTCTTTTCCTGAAGGTTCATAAGAAGGAACGCTTAAAATCACACTGTCTCTTTCAAGTATTAATGAAGGAAATACAGAATAAGTAAAAGTAAAAATATATAAAAGATAAGTCATTTGTGCTAAAATATCATACAGAAATATGATGTAAAAATAAAAGGAACAACTATATGAAAAAAATTACAATAGGAATTGTGGCTCATGTTGATGGTGGAAAAACAACATTGTCGGAGGCACTTTTATATATAACAGGAAAAATTAGAAAATTAGGAAAAGTAGACCATAAAGATGCATATCTCGACACTTTTCAGATGGAAAGAGACAGAGGTATCACTATTTTCTCAAAGCAGGCCATTATGGAGTATAAGGATATGAGACTTGTTTTACTTGATACTCCGGGGCATGTGGACTTTTCAGCAGAAATGGAAAGAACGTTGTCTGTTCTTGACTATGCTGTTTTAGTTGTTAGTGGCAGTGAAGGCGTGCAGGGGCATACTGAAACTTTATGGAAGCTACTTGACAAATACAACGTTCCAACGTTTATTTTTGTAAACAAAATGGATATGCCAAATGTTAGTGGAGACTTTTTATTACATGAGTTAAAGGATAAGTTTGGTGATGAAGTTGTAAGATTTCCGGCAGGAGTGGGAACTTATGAAGATATAGCCATGTGCAATGATGATTTGTTTGAACAGTATATGAATGGAGGAGAGATTACCGATACTACTATTTCAGAGCTGATTTACAACAGAGAGTTATTTCCCTGCTTTTTTGGTTCGGCACTTCAGCTTGATGGTGTGGAAGAATTGATTGAAGGTCTTTATGCTTATACATATGAGCCGGTTTATAATGAAGATTTTGGTGCAAAGATTTACAAAATTACAAAGGACAATAATAACAACAGACTTACTCATATGAAAATTACAGGTGGAAGTCTAAAGGTAAAAGACTTATTATCAGGAGAAAACGGTGCAAAGGAATGGAGTGAAAAAGTAAATGAAATTCGTGTTTACTCTGGTGAAAAATATGATTCCATAGCAGAGGCAACTCCCGGAGACATTGTCGCTGTTACAGGTCTTACTGAAACATATCAGGGTGAAGGATTGGGCTTTGAAAATGAAATTATTAAACCTAGTCTTATTCCTGTTCTTGCCTATAAGATTATTGTACCATCAGGAGTTAATATTAATCAGGTTTATAAGCAGTTAAAGGAAATAGAAGAGGAAGAACCTACTCTTAAGATTACATGGAATGAGGAAAAACATGAACTTACTGCAAATGTAATGGGAGCCATTCAGATTGAAGTTTTAAAAAGTATTATAAAGGAACGTTTTAATCTGGATGTTGAATTTGGTGCAGGAAGTATTTTATATAAAGAAACAATAAAGGACATCGTAGAAGGAATCGGTCATTTTGAACCATTAAAGCACTATGCAGAGGTACATCTGTTGCTAGAACCGGGACTACCGGGCAGTGGACTTACATTTAACTCTTCAGTTAGCGAAAATCTGTTAAGTAAAAACTGGCAAAGACTTATTCTTACTCATTTGCAGGAAAAGATTCATAGAGGTGTTCTTACAGGTTCGCCTATTACAGATATTTCCATTACTTTAATAGGTGGAAAAGCCCATTTGAAGCATACAGAGGGTGGAGATTTCAGACAGGCTACATACAGGGCAGTAAGACAGGGACTTAAAAAGTCTGAGTCCGTTCTTTTAGAGCCTTATTATGATTTTGTTTTAACAGTTCCACAAGAAAACGTAGGAAGGGCAATGACAGATATTAGCAATATGGAGGGCAGTATGAATCCACCAGAGACAAAGGGAGAAAAATGTGTTCTTACAGGTTACGGTCCTGTGTCTACAATGTGGAATTATATAAATGATGTAAACGAATATACCCATGGACTTGGAACTTTAACTCTTAAGTTTAAAGGATATGCGCCTTGCCACAATGCTAATGAAGTTATTGAAAATATAGGATATGACAGCGAAAGTGATTTGGCAAATCCTACAGGTTCAGTATTTTGTGCCCACGGTGCTGGCTTTAATGTTCCATGGAATGAAGTTGAAAATTATATGCACATAAAAACATCCATAAATTTAAACGTGGCAGATGATACAAATTATTCAATGCAAAATTCTGTTAAACAACCTGTTGCTAAAAAGAAAGTTACAGACAGTTATGTAGCAGACAAGGAATTAGAAGCAATTTTTGAAAAAACTTTTGGACCAATTAAAAGAAAGCGTTATTCAGAAACACAGGTAAAAACATACAACAAGCCTGCAAAAAAATACAAGGGAAAAACAAATAATAATTTGCCTGAATGTATTTTAGTTGATGGATATAATATTATTTTTGCATGGGACGAGCTTAAAAACATAGCTTCAAAAAACATTGACGGGGCAAGAGACAGATTGCTTGATATTATGTCTAATTATCAGGGATATAAAGGCAATACCGTCATTGTGGTATTTGATGCCTACAATGTGGAAAGACACAAGGAGACTATATATAAACATAACAATATATATGTGGTATTTACGAAGGCAGCTGAAACAGCAGATATGTACATTGCAAAAACTACTCACAAAATGGCAAACAAGTATAAAGTAACAGTTGCTACATCAGATGCTTTAGAGCAACTTATTATTATGGGGCATGGCGCACTAAGAATGTCAGCTATGAATTTTAAAGAGGAAGTTGACCTTGTAAATAAGAAAATTGAAGAGAGCATTAGTGGCGTAAGCCGTCTTGAAAATTATTTAATAAAAGAGTAACTATAATATGAAAAAAATGAAGGATAATAGTTAATGTATTACAATATTTTTATACTATTTGTTATACATATAACTTATTATCCTTTACTTTTTTATTAAAATCTAAACGTTTATGTCTGCACAATTAAACTAAAAACATTAAAAAAAGCAGACTTGTAAAAGGAAATTCTCATTGTAATACTGATAATCATATGATACGATTTAAATATGATAGTGAGGTGTTATCTCTTTTGATATTAAGATTAAGTTCTAGATGTGATATTAGTAATTATGGGAACGGAAAATAATTTGTGAATATTAATACCACAACAGAATTATATGAAACAGACTTTACAGGTCTGACAAGTGCATAATCCTCTGGGCTTTCATATACCGTGCGAGCTCAGTGCTTTCAAGGTTGTAGTAGCCTGACAACAATCAAACTGCCAAATACTCATAAACTAAAATTTTCTATTTATGTATTTAATGGTTGTTCAAAATTATCCACAATATATTTAGATGGATACCCTAAAAATGTTGGGAAAGTAGATTAGAATAAAAGGAGGTAGGAAATGAAGCAGATTAGGAAAGTTTTAATACCGCTATTAATACTTGTTGTGGTAATAGGGGGAATATCAATTAATATGAATCAAAATCTAACGAATGTAAAAGCAGACACATATGGGTGGTTTAGTTACGAAATTTTAGATGATGATACTATAAAGATTACCAATTGCAATGTGATTTTTGAATCAGATGTTATGTATACAGAAGATTTAAATATTCCAAGTCAGATAGACGGCAGAAAGGTCGTGTGTATTGGAAGTTATGCATTTGCTAATTTACATCATGCAATACTTAATATTATTATTCCTAATGGAGTAACTACAATTGAAAGTCATGCATTTGAGGAGTGTAATAATATATTGTGCGTTTCAATTCCAAATACTGTAACAAGCATTGGAGAGAAAGCATTTTATAATTGCAAGGGATTAACATATATTAATATTCCAACTAATGCCACCATTGGAAAGGATGCATTTACCAATTGTGACAAGTTGAAGATTGATTATGAGACAGAGCAACCCACTGAAGTTACAACAACATCTGGAACAACAAATGTTTCAGTAGGAAAAACAAAAGTGAATAGGGTCACAAAAAAATATATTTCTAAGAAAGTAATGATTAAATTAAAGAAGATAAGTGGTGCAAAATATCAAGTCAAGATATCCATGACAAAAAAATTTAAGAAGAAAAATACAATTACTAAGAAAGTAACAAAAGCAACATTTACCATTAAAAATAAGAGAATCCAAAAAAAGAAGGTTTTGTATGTCAAGGCAAGAGCGTACAAAGTTTTAGATGGAGAAACTTATTTTGGTAAGTGGTCTAACGTGAAAAAAGTTATAATAAAAAAGTAAATAGCATTTGTACAAATATAGGACCTATGAGACTATCAATCTCATAGGTTTTATTTTTTGTACTTTTTTATAAGGGTTGTCTTTTTTCATAACTATAAAATAAAGGATAATAGTTAATGTATTACAATATTTTTATACTATCTGTTATACATATAACTTATTATCCTTTAATATTATAAATTATATTTTCTCATCCAATATCCAATTTGTAAAATATAAGCAAGCATTTGTGGACCTGCCATAAGCTGACCATACCATGGCTTACCGTAATCTTTTGGAGAGTTAATAAATTTTTCTAATTTTGTCCTGTCAACTATATTTCTTAATGAAGCATTAGAATTATATTCATCTAAAACCATTTCACCAAGTATTTTTTCATACAACGGGTCGTATGTTTTAGGATATGGAGTTTTTTTCCTATATAAAATAGAATTAGGCAGATAATCTTTTCCACATTCTACTAAAAGACTTTTTGGCTGATTGTTATAACACTTAAAAGTCCATGGAATATTAAAAACATATTCCAAAATCCTATAGTCAGCAAAAGGAACTCGGGCTTCCAAACCGGAGTACATACTACATCTGTCCATTCTTGTAAGAAGTGTCATCATAAACCATCTTACATTAAGCCAACATATTTTTCTGCGCTTGGTTTCAGTAGCATTTTCCTCTGGCAAATATTCACATTCATTTACAGATGTTTCATAGGCATTTTGAACGTATTCTTCAATATTTAAATGATTTATAAAATCATCTTTGAACAAATAAGTTCTGGCATACATGTCGTATGACCATGGAAAAGTACATTGATTTAACATATCACTTCGATGAAACCATGGATATCCACCAAAGATTTCGTCGGCACATTCCCCTGTTAGAGTTACCCTGCATTTTTCAGATACAAGTTTGCAGAAATACAACATGGAAGATTCGACATCGGCCATACATGGCATATCTCTTGCATCTACAGCTTTAAAAAGACAGTTAATTTGATTCTCATTATTACATTCTAAATAGGTGTGATTACTTCCTAAAAAGTCTTTCATAATGTCAACATAAGGTCGGTCTCTTGATACCTGAAAAGAATTAGATTTAAAGTTTTTATCATTTCCCACAAAATCAAAGGAATAAGTGTTTAATTTCTTACCGTCTAAATTTCTATTTACAACTGATGATACAAGACTTGAATCCAGACCACCGGACAAAAAAGTACAAATGGGAATATCACTAACCATCTGACGTTTAATGCTGTCAGTAATTAAATAATTACAATGTGATACTGTTGTAGCATAATCATCACTGTGGATTTTACTTTTTAGTTTCCAATAACAGTCGTCGCTATAGAGTATTTTTTTGTCACTGTCCATAGTTATGGTTAAATAATGTCCCGGCAATACTTCTTTAATAGAAGAAAATACACCATTTCCCAATGTGTGAGCGGGACCTAAACCAATAATCTCGCACCAGCTGTCATTATTAAGACTTGGTTTAATGCCATATGCAAAAATCCCCTTTATTTCAGATGCAAAAACAAACTGATTATCGCAAGTGTAGTAGTACAAAGGCTTAACACCTATGTGATCTCTTACGATAATTAATTTATTGTTATCATAAATTGCAAATGCAAAAATGCCATTTAATTCCTTAAAAATCTTAGGGCCAAAAACAAGATAACAGTAGAGAATGATTTCGGTATCGCCGGTTGTTCTAATATCAACATCATATGATGAAAGTTTAAATTTTAGTTCCTTTGAATTGTACAATTCGCCATTATACACAATAGTTGCTCTATGACCATTAAAACGCCTTGTCATAGGCTGATGTCCCCCTTTTATATCGCGGATTGACAAACGGGTGTGAGCCAAACCACAAAATCCTTCAAGAAACATATCGTCATCATTTGGACCACGGTGCTTTAAAGAGTATTTCATATTTTGCAACTTTTTTACAAGAAGGTTATGAGAATAATCTTTGAATACATCATGTTTAAATTGATAAAAACCAGCGATACCACACATAATAATCTCCTATTTTTTCATTATAAAATGGTAACATGTGGGCTTTTTATAACAGGTTGAATCTGTTTTCCCATCAATGCTTTTTCAATTGTGTCCTCAATTAAATCTACATGTGCAATCATGGAATTTGGCTTCTTGATATAATCATCCTGACCAAATGGAACAAAGAATATGTTTTTTGTGTTAAGTAGTATGCCGATATTCTTTAAATTCATTCCAAGGGCATCGTTTGTACTTAAGAAAATAACTAAAGGTCTGTTATTTCTAAGATGAGCTTTAGCTGCCATTAAAACAGGAGTGTCGCTAATTCCATTTGCAAGTTTTGACAAAGTGTTTCCTGTACAAGGGGCAATTATCAAAATATCAAGCATGGATTTAGGACCAATGGGTTCAGCAGCCGGTATAGTAGTAATTGGTTCTTTTCCGCTTATTTCTTTTGCAAGTTGTAAAAAGTCATTACATTTTCCAAAGCGACTGTCAGTTGTTGCAGCATTGTCTGAAAAAATAGTAAATAAATTTGCTTTTGTATCTGCAAGTCTTTTCAACTCTTTAAAGATTTTTTTATAGGTACAGTATGATCCTGTGATTCCAACTCCAATGTTTTTATCCTTAAAGTCATGAGCCATTTATCTCAGTCCTTTCTAAATATGAAATTATGAATTTTGCAATTAATTCCCCGGCATCTTTAGGAGAGTATTTTCCGGGAATACCAGGGCATGTAAATAAGGATAAATGATACTTATCAGCTATGGACTTGCTTAATCCATAAGGGGATGAAGCAATTTCAAAAAGAACACAGTCTTTGCTTATTTTTTCATAATGGACCTGTTTTAATTCCTGACTTGGAACCGTGTTGATAATAATGTCAAATTTTTCTACCAGTTTAACTATTTCCTCATATGGTATGGCATCATACCCAAAGGCCATTGCCTGATCAAGATGTTTTTTTGTGTGATCATATATTGTAATATTGCCACCAAGAGCATTTAATTTTTTTGCAATATTTATTCCACAGTTGCCAAATCCCATAATAAAGATATTGCTATGTGTAATAGAAAAATCTGTATGCTCAATAATATCTTTAATTAATCCCTCAGCAGTTAATATTCCATTTTCCCATACCAAATTTGAAGATTTTAACACATCTACAAATGTTCCCCCTGATTTATAAACAAATTTTTCAGGGATATTTCCACCAAAAACAGTTTGAGTTGTAATTAGTTTAATAAAAGTTGCCATTGGAAATGAAGAATAAAAATCACAGTTTAAATAATCCTTGTTTTTACATAGTGGAGTGGAACATACAATGTAATCGGAATCATTAAAATCAAAGTTTGTTTTAATGTAGGCATTGTATCCGTTTTTGTTTAAATATTCAGCTATATAATATTGTCTTTTATCCCCTGATAATACAGCAATAGGTTTCATATGCTACCTCCATGGTTTAAATTATGCAGAATATTTTTTTTAGTGAAATAGTTTTTATGAAAAAAGATACTATTTTAAAAAAATAACACCATTTTAAATGCTTATTATGTGATAAAATATGTAAGGAAAATTTTTAAATAGGAGTATTTGGGAGGAACAATGAAAATTAAAATTTTTTTGAAAAAAAGCACGTCATTAATTCTTACAGTTGCATTAATGACTACAATGTGTTCTGATTTTACAAAAAATATTTTTAACCAAAATGTAAAAGCTGACACATTACCAAAAACAACTTTAGGTGCAGGAAGTATTGGCATTGGTTCAAATGAATCAGAGGCAGCCAAGTTACCAAGACTTTCTACACAGGGAACTTACAGATTTACAACAGACAATTACAACAATAATCATCAGGCACTTGACACCAATGATTGGGCAAGCAACTGGTTGTGGGATTTAGAAGGCAACAGAGATACTGATGACACAAATGCACTGTCAGGTACAGCCTATGCTTTTCCATTAGCTTATCTTATGAAAAAAGATGGACTTAGGGTTACAAAACCAGCCATGACAAGTAATGAAACAAATGTTAGTGCATACAACATCAAAGACAATGATACATTGTGTGATTTTAAAATTTCACCGGATTGGACATGCACAAATAACAATATTGATGAAATTACAGACTGGTCATATAAGGCAGTAACATCAAATCCGTCAAACAGTTCACAGAAGATGAGCACAACCATGACCCAGGGAAGTCCATTTATGTTTATGGAATTGTCTAATTCAAATGTTATATATTTGGAAAAATTAAGAGTCACATTTCCTAGTGAAATTGTTTATGAAGGTGTATACAATGGCGCAAAGATGGTTGTATTCAGAACCAACGATATTACAAGTTCTGTAAATGGTTATCCAAGTGCAACATATCAGTATTATGCATTGTTTTTACCTGAAAATGCAAATGTTGAACATCTGGGTACAACGGATAAAACAAACAATGACAAAATCGGAAAGTTAAAGATTACTTTTTCTTCAAATGCTAAGGCATATATGTCTCTTGCGTGGTTATATGAAAGTCAGTCAAGAAATGATGACACAGGTATCTCATATGCAAAAGAGTACAGACCATATGCATTTAACTTTATAACAAATACAACTGCTGACTATTCATACAATGAAAGTACTGCTACAATATCCACAAAGTATACATATACTGTCAGCAGAAAGTCAGAAAGTACAGCAGATGGTACAATTATGGGTATTTTGTCACATCAGTATAAGTACATTTCAAATGGAACATACATGGACAATAAGGCCATAACACTTCGTGGTTACATGAAGTTTATGAAAGGTAGTACATATACTACAAACATGACATACAATGGTATTTTACCTTATATGCCAACATTATCAGGTGATGATACAGAAGGAAAACAGCAGTTACAGAATTATGTAGATAGTTTTGTAAACAAATATATGACAGGTGCAGGAAACTGGACTTTGGCAAATGATGAAGGAAATGAAACATATTATCATGGTAAAAAATTAAACCGTTCAGCACAGGTAGTTGCTGCTGCAAAGGCAATTGGCGATGAAGAAAGTGCAGACAAAGTTTTAAATGGTCTTGAAAAGAATTTAGAGGACTGGTTTACATATTCTGGAAACAGCGATAAGCATTACTTTACATATTTAGGTGAAGGTGTTGGTGCATTGCTTGGATTCCAGACTTCATTTAATGCAGTGGATCAGTTTAATGATCATCATTTCCACTATGGATATTTTATTGAATCAGCAGCCAGCGTAGGTTTATATGACAAGGCATGGCTTAACAATTACAAAGATGTTGTTAAGCAACTTGTTTATGATATAGCATGTCCTTATAGAAATAATGCAGATTGTGTTGCAGATTGTGGAAATGCATATCCATATCTTAGAAGTTTTTCACCATATGAAGGTCACTCATGGGCTTCAGGTTATGAAGACGAAAGAACAGGTAACAATCAGGAGTCAACATCTGAGGCAATTAATGCATGGGCAGGTATTATTTTACTTGGTGAACTTACAAATGATACAAAAATCAGAGATTTAGGAATTTATTTATATACAACTGAAGTTGCAGCTGCAGATGACTATTGGTTTGATAAAGATGAAGATACATACAAAATTGATTCTTCAAAATATACAGCTCCTATGGCTTCAATGGTCTGGGGTGGAAAGGCTGATTACAGTACATGGTTTGGTCAGGAGTATACACAGGGTATTCAGATTTGCCCAATAAATGCATGGTCATTCTATTTAGGTAAAAATGCAAGAACTATTACAGGAAAAGATTATATAAAGAAGTTTTATAATGCAGACAAAAATTATTCTTATGCAAAAGGTGGTAGTACAAGCAAATGGAATGATATGTGGGCAGAATACTATGCCATTGCAGATCCGGATTATGCTATGAATACAGTTTGGTCTAAGGAAGCAATCAATGATGGCGAATCACAGGCTCATACATATCACTTTATCAGATCCCTACAGGACTATGGTGCACCTGATTTGACATTTAGGTCAAATAGCCCTACAGCTAGTGTATTTAGTAAAAATGGCAAGTATACATTTGCAGTATACAACTCAGAAAACTCTGCAAAATTAGTTACATTTACAAAGGAAGACGGATACACAACTACTGTTAAGGCTGCACCAAATTCAATGACAGTTGTAAATTCAGATGAATTAAACAAATCATCTTATACAATTGAGTATTATGGAAAAGATTTAGATTCAAATTCATATTCTTTAATGGATTCTGTTGTAAAATATGCTGAAGCAGGTAGCAGTGTTGTTGCAACTGAAAAATCATTTACAGGATTTAGCGTAGATAGTAACAATTCAAACAACGTAAAAACAGGTACAGTTGATGCCAATGGCAATCTTGTATTAAAGGTTTATTACAATAGAAATACATATACGTTGTCATATGACTTAAATGGCGGTAGTAAAAATAATACAGGTTTATACCCATCATCTTATGTATATGGGGAGACAAAACAGCTTGATACTCCAAAGAAAGACGGATATGATTTCTATGGTTGGTATAAAGAAAGCACATATAATACAAAGGTAGATAAAATTTCATCAAAATTAAGTGGAAATATTACACTTTATGCAAAATGGATACCGGCAGGAACAATTTTGATAAGTGAAGATATGTATCTCACATTTGATAATAATACAAAAGGAACATTTACAATTGTAGGCGACACAAAATATTCAGCAGTAAATGTTTTATACAAAGTAGTTGACAATGAAAACACAGCAAAAGAACTTGCAGCGAATAAGGCTGAAGAAGGATTTGTTGCATGGGGCATGGAGCCAACATCAACAGGTTGGACACAAACTAAAGAATTCTCAGGAAATGTTGGTCAGTACATTGTATTTTATTTCATACGATACGACAGCGTAGGTGGCTACAAGTCAGAGTATGGTTATGGAAAGATAACTACAGGTGGAGTTTTACCTGATGAGACAACTAGTACAGCTAAAGAGACTACTGAAACAACAACTACAACAACAGTGGCACCAACTACAACAACTAAGAAACCGACTACAGAAGAAACTACTATCAATCCATCAGATATAACATCTTGGACTAATGTGGCAGGTTCAGATACTATTCAGTATTATGTACAGGGAAATAAAGATGATAAGGTTACTGTAAAGCCGGTTGTACAGGGAGATGTTATTTATATTGCATATTCTCTTGCAGCAACGTTTAACAGTGTTACATTAAATGGTGAGAATAAAGAAGTCACAGATGGAGCTTATTATAAACTTTCGCTGGCTGACATTTCAGAAAAAGGATATTATTCATTAACAGTTGAAGATTATTATAAAAATGAAAAAGTAACTATTGTATTTAAGGTTGCAAATAAGGAAGAAACAACAGTCTCTCCAACTACAACAGAAGAGACAACAACACCTGAACCTACTACAACAGCTGCACCAACAACAGAAGAAACTACTAAAAGTGATGTTATTGGCCCTATTGAAGTATTTGGACAGGTGCTCCAGAAAACAGAAGGCTATACTGCAACATTTACATGGGGAGCAAATGATTTTATTTACAATAATAATCAGTTGTTCAATGTATACGCAGATGGTGTAAAGGTACTTGAAAATGTAGTGGCAGGTGTACATTCATATACATTTGATAAGGCGGGTAATCATACTATTCGAATTACAGGTGTATTAAATGGAATGGAAACAACAGGCGTTACTTTAAATGTTGAAATAGCTGAAAGTGAAACTACAACAGAGACACCAACAACTGCAAAGCCTGAAATCATTGAAAATAATAATGTTAAAATTGAAGGATATCAGATTAGTACAACATTGGAAGGCAGTAGAGTGATTGGCTCAGTTGAACCAACTATTGAAGGCAAGAATGTTAAGTCATGGGGACTTATTTATGCCATTGTACAAAATGGTAATAACACATATGACGTAAGTAGTGATGATATGTATGTAGGTTCAACAAGTAAATATGTTTCTGCAATGGAATCAACATCGGTAGGTACACTTTCGGTAGTAATGGGTGATTCTAAAACAGCAACATATTTTGCAAGAACTACATTGTTCTCAGCAAAGACAACTGCTGAATTTAACGCAAAATATATGGTAAGAAGTTACGCGTTAATGGATGATGGAACTTACTATTACAGTAAAACATATTCATACACCGTATTTAATATAGCAAAAGTATTGTATAATTCAGGAAAAATGAACAATTATAGTGGACATAAATATTTATACAACAACATTTTGAAAGTGGTAGATTCATCATTTAAAGAAGTTGATTACAACTGGTCAAATACTATAGTAAAATAATAGAATATATTGTAAAATATGAAAGGGCAGGGATAAACTTGCCCTTTCGTTTTTTTTGTAATAAGAAAATCCTTTTGAATTACCTATTACATAAAAAACGTTCCACTAGGGATGAAAACTTGTGTGGGAAGAAAATAACTGCGTGGAAACGCACACTGGGTGTGTAGAGTGTTGTAATGGACATTCTTTGTTATAGTTAAACGAAATAATACTCTTATGTTTACTGTTTGGTGTTTTGATATCTAATATAAATTTATTAAAATTAAATTTTATAAAAAGTAATGTGTGAGTGTATTCCTTAAAAAAATGATTGGAGAAATATAAGAATTATGGATGAAAAATTGTTAGAATGGCAAAGTGAATATTTTCTTGAAAATCTTAAAATTGTTGGTTATCAGGGTGGATATCCTATTATAGAATTTAAAAGAAATAGCTATAGTTTTGAAACACTGCCTAAAAAGAAAATCGACAAAATATTACGTAGAGCTGAAATGGCTGCAGGAATGGAATTAGGGGTAGGCATAAACTTTAGAAAAACAGCATTTTTACTGATAAATGAGGAAACAATTGTAATATGTGGACACGTTTTGGTTATAGATAAAATATTGGAATGTATTATGTTACAAAAATAAACAAAAAACACCACAAATGTTACTAACAAAAATAACAAATGTAACATTTATGTAATATTTTCTTGACAAACCGTAACAAAAGGTGTAATATACTGCTTGTGCAAAAAAACAGAAGGAGTATATTATGAATAAAAGAAGACTACTTACCAGTTTGATTTTAACTTTTACTTTTACAATTGCATTTGCGATTTTTGTTTCAACAATGGAAGGTAACAATATAGATGTTACAGCAAAAGCAGAAGTTGCAGAAACTACAAAAATAGAAAGCATTGTAAAGACAGATAATAAAACAGATAAGTTATCAACTAAAGATTCAAAAAATAAATCAAATAACAAAAATAAGAAAAAAGTTAGTAAAAAGAAATCTAACAAAAAAATAACTAAGAATAAAAACAACAAAAAAGTTAAAACAAAAAATAAGGAACTTAAAAGTAAAAAGCCGGCAAAGAAGAAAAAATCTAAAATTGTAATTAAAGCAAATACAAAGAAAAAAAGCAATAAATCTTCTTTAAAGAAATTAGGAACATATAAAATTACAGGATATTGTGCATGTTCAAGCTGTTGTGGAAAAAATACCGGTATGACAGCATCAGGTACAAGAGCTACAGCAGGCAGAACAATTGCAGCTGATACATCACAGTTACCGTTTGGTACAAAGGTAGTAATACAGGGTCACACTTATGTTGTAGAAGATGTAGGCGGAGCCGTAAACGGCAACCATATTGATATGTTTTTCAGTTCTCATTCTAAAGCATTAGAGTGGGGCGTAAGATATTGTGACGTGTATTTAGCACAGTAAAATAAATACATTTAGTACAGTAAACTTAAAAACATATATTAAAGCATTGATAATAGTTTAAAATAAGAATATGTCGACATTAATTAAAAATTGCGATATGTTCTTATTTTTTAGGTTTTTTTATTGATTTATAATTGATTTGTTGAAAAGAATAGCTTTTTATTGTATAATTCATACCATTGTATAGAATGATTTATAATTGTCATAATTATAGATTAATAAGGAACAAATATATGATAATACTATTGGAGGCATAGTAATGGATAAGGAACAGTTAAACACAGAAAATAATGGTTCTGAAGAAGTTGTGTCAAAAAACTTTATAGAGCAGATTATTGATAAAGATTTGGAAGAAGGAAGATTTGATCATGTAAAGACAAGATTTCCACCTGAACCAAACGGATATCTTCATATTGGTCATGCCAAGTCTATTTTACTTAACTATGGTTTGGCAAAAGAATATAACGGACAGTTTAATATGAGATTTGATGACACAAATCCAACAAAGGAAAAAGAAGAATTTGTTGATTCGATTTTAAATGATATTAAGTGGCTTGGAGCTGACTGGGAAGACAGATTGTATTTTGCTTCAAATTATTTTGAGCAGATGTATGAAGCAGCTGTTAAGTTAATCAAAAAAGGAAAAGCATATGTATGCGATTTATCTCCTGAGGAAATCCGTGAATACAGAGGTACTCTTAAAGAGCCTGGAAAGGATAGTCCATACAGAAATAGAACAATAGAAGAAAACTTAGAATTATTCCAGAACATGAAAGATGGTGTATACAAGGATGGAGAAAAAGTATTAAGAGCAAAGATTGATATGTCAAGCCCTAATATTAATATGAGAGATCCAATTATTTACAGAGTTGCTCATATTACACATCACAATACAGGAGACAAGTGGTGTATCTATCCTATGTATGATTTTGCACATCCTATCGAAGATGCAATTGAAGGAGTGACACATTCTATTTGTACTCTGGAGTTTGAAGATCATAGACCATTGTATGACTGGGTTGTAAGAGAACTTGAGTATCCAAATCCACCTAGACAGATTGAGTTCGCAAAATTATATGTTACAAATGTTGTAACAGGAAAAAGATATATCAAAAAGTTAGTAGAAGATGGTGTAGTTGACGGATGGGATGATCCAAGACTTGTTTCAATAGCAGCACTTAGAAGAAGAGGATTTACACCTGAATCAATCAAAATGTTTGTTGATTTATGCGGTATTTCAAAAAGCAACAGTTCGGTTGATTATGCTATGCTTGAATACTGTATCAGAGAGGATTTAAAGGCTAAAAAGCCACGTTTGATGGCTGTACTTGATCCTATAAAAGTAATAATTGACAATTATCCTGAAGATCAGGTTGAATGGCTTGAGGTTACAAACAATGTTGAATGTCCTGAACTTGGAACAAGAAAAGTTCCATTCTGCAGAGAACTTTACATTGACAGAGAAGATTTTATGGAAGAGCCACCAAAGAAATATTTTAGATTGTATCCTGGAAATGAAGTACGTCTTATGAATGCTTATTTTGTAACCTGTGTTGATTATAAAAAAGATGAAACAGGAAAGGTTACAGAGATTCATGTAACTTATGACCCTGAGACAAAGAGTGGTAGTGGATTTACAGGAAGAAAAGTTAAAGGTACAATTCACTGGGTTTCAGCAAGACACGGAATTAAATCAGAAGTTCGTCTTTATGAAAATATTGTTGATGAAGAAAAAGGCAAGTTAAATGAAGATGGAACACTTAACTTAAATCCACATTCAAAAACAGTATTAACAGATTGCTATGTTGAACCAAATATTGCAGATGTAAAACCTGAGGATAAGTTCCAATTTGTAAGACAGGGTTACTTCTGTGCAGATTTAAAAGACTATACACCTGAACATCCTGTATTTAACAGAATTGTTTCATTGAAGAGCTCTTTTAAATTACCAAAATAAAAATTAAAAACAAAGTCCCGGATAGTTGTAATTATCTGGGACTTTTATACAAAAAAACAATGTTTAAATAAAAAGATGAACAGTTTTTCTTAGAAAGAGAGTGTGAAAGTTTTTCTGTAAATTAAATATTTAAATATAATTAATAGGCCT
>OJUG01002597.1_pt1 | contig 18640 bp, 9 predicted proteins | sample 1599841 | NCBI WGS metagenome assembly OJUG01 (sample SAMN04168659, study PRJEB22393) | human gut metagenome | biome: human gut microbiome; feature: stool | host: Homo sapiens | collected 2014-05-12 | reverse complement strand
ATAATGGCCTCCGTCGTGGTGGTATAGGGGATCTCATAGATCTCAATGAGATTGCCCTCCTTCTGGTAGCGCCAGCGGGCGCGCAGGCGGACGCTGCCGCGGCCTGTGCGGTAGATTTCCGCCATTTCCGCCGCGTCATACAGCAGCTCGCCGCCCGTGGAGAAGTCCGGCGCGGGCATGACCGAGAGCAGGTCACACTCTGGATTCCCGATCCACGCGGCCGTGGCCTTACAGACCTCGCGGAGGTTGAAGCCGCAGATGTTGCTGGCCATGCCGACGGCGATGCCCATATTGGCCGAGACGAGGACGTTCGGATATGTCGTCGGCAGCAAAGCAGGCTCGAGCATGGTATTGTCGTAGTTATCCACAAAATCGACGGTCTCGCTGTCGATATCGCGGAACAGCTCGGCGCAGATGGGGTCGAGCTTCGCCTCGGTATAGCGCGAGGCGGCGTACGCCATATCGCGGGAATAGACCTTGCCGAAGTTGCCCTTTGAGTCGACGAACGGGGTGAGCAGGGCCTCGTTGCCGCGCGCCAAACGGACCATGGTCTCGTAGATGGCGGCGTCGCCGTGCGGGTTCAGGCGCATGGTCTGTCCGACGATGTTGGCGGATTTTGTCCGCCCGCCGTTCAGCAGGCCCATTTTGTACATGGTGTACAGCAGCTTCCGGTGTGACGGCTTGAAGCCGTCGATCTCCGGGATGGCGCGCGAGACGATGACGCTCATCGCATAGGGCATATAGTTCCCGGTCAGCGTGTCGGTGATGGGCTGCTCGAGCACCTCGGCCCGCAGGCCCTCGACATGCGCCGTGTCAATATTCTTTTTGAGCTCGGGTTCCTTCTTTTTTCTTGCCATAAACCGATACCTTTACAGTTTATTTTGTCCGTGAATGGAGATTTCGTTGCGGGCAGTTTCGCATATCAATGTGGGGGCGGGGACAGCCACGCCCGCGAAGCGGCAATCAATAGCACCAATTTGATAGGATGCACCGTTGTTACCGCTGCACCCGCCTGATGTGTCATTGCGAGGAGCAAAGCGACGCGGCAATCTCGGGAAGGCAGTTTCGATTTCGCCGGTAGCTTTCCCACGATGCAGCCGGGTACTGCGAGATTGCCACGTCGGCCTCCGGCCTCCTCGCAATGACAAACTTGAAAGCCTGTACGCTCGCCGAAAATGCCTGGAAACCTGCAACTGCCAAAGGCGCTCACTACCCGCAAGGGGGCACGCCGCATCCGTAAGGCGGCAAAGCCGCCAACGGCTGCGCAGTGAGCGCCGCTACAGGCCCCGTCGGGGCCATTACCATTTTAACGGCAGCCCTGTGCGGATCGGCAGTACCCAACAGGGCGTCGAGGACACCGCCCCTACAAAAGGCCGTGCGCGCCCGATAAATGTTCGATTTTTATTATAGCATAAACCCTGAGTAAAATGCTACAATCCGGCGGGAAATTTCGCCGAAAAATGTCGGGCCGTTTCGGCAATTTCACCAGAGCCGGGCCTGCGCCGCGTGGGGAGGCAAAGTGGAGCGCATGCCCCGTTGGTAGACATAATCCCGCGCCCTGTTTGCAGACCCGTGCACATTTCCTTGAGTTATCCCCAGTTTGCACAGGTTTATACACAGGGATTTTGGGCTGTGCAGACCGTCTCCCCGCCCGAAATCCGGGGACTTTGCCCACAAAGCGGCAAAAATTTTGGCGTTTTCCACAGCCTGTGCAGGAAGCCGTGCCCCGGCCTGTTCAAAAATGCCGTTATGGGGTTCCGACAAAAAAGAAGACGGCCCGCCGCAGGAATTTGTTTGCTTTCCGGAGGAAAACATATGGACGAATGCGGAAAGATTTGATATAATGGAGCCGTATTCCCATGTGAAAGGAGCCGTATGCCATGATTGGAATGTCCGCAGTGATCTTTATTCCGGACGATACGGCAAAAACCGGATATCCGCAGCCCCTGATGCTGCAGAGCGTCATGGGCGCGCCGCTGCTCGCGTGGCTGGCGAACGCTCTGTTCGACAGCGGTGTCGGGCGCTTCTTTTTGGTCTGTCACGACCGCTATGTCGAGGCGGCCCGCGCGTGCCTGCCCGCCGAGGCGGAGGTCATGACCACGATGGACAGCGATCCCGCGGACCTGCTGCATGTATTCCTTTCCACCGCAGAGGACGCGGAGCACACCATCACCGTCGTCACCGGCCCGGCCGTCTATCTGCCGCAGCTCGCCCCGCAGGCCGCAGGGCGCTTCCCGCGCGTCTACGGCGTCTCCCGCGAGGAGCTGATGCAGGCGCTCGACGAGCATTTCTCCTTTGCCCGCTTCCTGCTGGACAACGGCTCCCCCATGAACGAGGAGCAGGCCATGTATTCCGTCGCCTCCCCGGCCGAGCTGCCGGAGATCGCGGGCCTGCTGCAGCGCAACCGCCTGCTGGCCCTCGCCCGCACGGGCGTGGAGATCTATGACGCATCCAGCTGCTATGTCGAGCCGTCCGTGCGCGTCGCTCCCGGCGCGCGCCTGCTGCCCGGCACGATGCTGCGCGGCAAAACCGTCATCGGCGAGGAGGCCGTCATCGGCCCGTGGAGCGTCATCGACGATTCCGTCATCGGCGCGCGCGCCGTGGTGAACGCCTCGCAGGTGCGCGACTCCCGCGTGGGGCAGGATGCCGTCGTCGGCCCCTATGCCAGCGTGCGCGGCGGCTGTGAGCTTGGCCGCAGCGTCCGGGCAGGCAGCTTTGTCGAGCTGAAGAACGCCCGTCTGGGCGAAAATACCCAGGTGCCCCATCTGGCCTACCTCGGCGACACCGAGGCCGGCGCCAACTGCAACTTCGGCTGCGGCGTGACCACCGCGAACTTCGACCGCGTGCAGAAGCACGAGACCGTCGTGGGCGAGGGCGCCTTTATCGGCTGCAACACCGCCCTCATCGCCCCGCTGCAGGTCGGCAGCGGCGCTTACATCGGCGCAGGCTCCACCATCACGGAGGACGTCCCCGCGCAGGCGCTCGGCATTGCCCGCGCCCGCCAGTCCAACAAGAAGGAATGGGCCGCAAAGCACAAGAAATAATCCCATCGCACTCGCAAAATATTGAGCGCCGTGCGGATGCGGCGCTCGGAAAATAGAGAGGTAACGAAATGATTGCTCACGGAAAAGAGATCAAGGTCTTCACTGCGAATGCCAACGTGCCCTTCGCAAAAGGAATCTGTGCCGAGCTGGGGCTCGACCTCGGCGACAGCACCGTGACCGCCTTTGCAGACGGCGAGGTCTCCGTCTCCATCAACGAATCCGTCCGCGGCTGCGACGTGTTCGTGGTGCAGTCCACCTGCAAGCCCGTCAACAACAACCTGATGGAGCTGCTCATCATGATCGACGCCTTCCGCCGCGCCTCTGCAGGCCGCATCACCGCGGTCATTCCGTACTTCGGCTATGCCCGTCAGGACCGCAAGGCCAAGGGCCGCGACCCCATCTCCGCCAAGCTGGTGGCGAACCTCATCACCCGCGCGGGCGCTGACCGCGTGCTGACGATGGATCTCCACGCCGCGCAGATCCAGGGCTTCTTCGATATCCCTGTGGACAACATGCTCGGCAACCCGCTGTTCACCCGTTATTATATGTCCAAGTTCGACGAGAAGCTCTTCAACCACGATGAGTTCTGCGTCGTTTCGCCGGACGTCGGCTCCGTCGCCCGCTCCCGCACATTCGCGGCCAAGGTCCACATGGGCCTTGCCATCGTGGACAAGCGCCGCCAGCGCGCCAATATGTGCGAGGTCATGAACATCATCGGCGACGTCGAGGGCAAGACCTGCATCCTGTTTGACGACATCGTCGACACGGCCGGTTCCCTGTGCAACGCCGCCGAGGCCATCAAGACCATCGGCAAGGCCAAGGCCGTCTATGCCTGCGCCAGCCATGGCGTGCTCTCCGGCAACGCCACGCAGCGCATCGAGGACAGCTGCATCGAGGAGCTCATGGTGCTCAATACCATCCCGCTGCCCGCAGACTACACCGGCAAGAAGATCCGCCAGCTCGATGCCTCGCCGATCTTCGCCAAGGCCATCACCCGCATCTACAACGAGACGTCGATCTCGAGCCTGTTCTGATGCTGTTTTCCAAAGCGCCCGCCTGCGGCTGGCTCGTCGTGGGTCTGGGCAATCCCGGCCTGAACTATGCCCGCACGCGGCACAACGTCGGCTTCCGCGCCGTCGATGCGCTGGCGGAAAAGCTCGGCGTGAAGATCGACCGCGCCCGCTTCCGCGGCCTGACCGCGCAGGCATCCGCAGGCGGCGAAAAGCTGCTGCTGCTCAAGCCGCAGACGTTCATGAACAACTCCGGCCTGTCCGTGATGGACGCGGCGCGGTTCTACAAGCTGCCGCCTGAGCGCGTGCTCGTTCTGTTTGACGACATTTCCCTTCCGGTCGGCCGTCTGCGCATCCGCGCGGACGGCTCCGCCGGGGGCCACAACGGCATCAAGTCCATCATCGGCGGGCTGAACAGCCAGAGCTTTCCCCGCGTCAAGATCGGCGTCGGCGCGAAGCCGCATCCCGATTACGATCTGGCGGACTGGGTTCTGTCGAATTTCACCGGCCCGGAAGACAAGCTCATCACCGAGGCCACAGCCCGCGCCGCCGACGCCGCGCTGGAGATCATCGCCCGCGGCGTCCCCGCCGCCGCGAATGATTATAACGGCGCGGGCCCACAGTAAACGATCGTAGGGGCGGGGACAGCCAGACCCGGCACTGCGCTGGCAACTCGTACAGGGTAACGTCATCATGGTGAACGCCCCCGAATTGTCATTGCGAGGGCGCTTTGCGCCCGTGGCAATCTCGCAGTACCATGTTGGATAACAAGTGGGCCTCGGCAAAAACGTAACTGCCTGCCCGAGATTGCCACGTCGGCCGTTGGCCTCCTCGCAATGACAAATCGGGGTCCCTACCGTTTTTACGATAGCCGGTTCGAATCGGCGGTTTACCGCCGGGCCTGGCTGTCCCCTCCCCTACAAAACAAATCATATCCGAAATTCTGACGGAAAGTGGGATAATTCCTGCTTTCCGCATTTTGACATGCTCGAAATCCCTTTTTCCGGAGGTGTATCATGGAACTGATCCTCGATCTTCTGCGGCGGCTGCCCGATTATCCCCGCCTGCGGACCGCGCTGGAGAGCGCGCAGGCCGTCGGCGTATCCGGCGCGGCGCAGATCAACCGTTCCCATCTCATCGCGGCCCTCTGCCGCGACACGGCCCGGCCCGCCGTGGTCGTCTGCCAGGATGAAATGGCCGCACGGCGCACGCAGAGTGAGCTTGCCGCCTTCCTCGGCGCGGAGGCCCCCATTCTGCCGACGCGCGACCTGATGTTTTATGACGCCTCCGCCATCTCGCGCGGCTGGGAGCAGCAGCGCCTGCGCGGCCTTTACGATCTGGCGCGCGGCAAAACGCCCCTGCTTCTGACGACGCTCGAGGCGTTTTCCCTGCGCACGATGCCGAGGGCGCAGCTGTTCTCCGCCGCGATGCGCCTGCTGCCCGGCGCGCAGCTCGAGCTGGACGAGCTGATCTCCCGCCTGCTGCACGCGGGCTACTCCCGCTGCTCCCTCGTGGAGGGCGCGGGCCAGTTCAGCGTGCGCGGCGGCATCGTGGACATCTTCTCCCCGGCGGAGGAGCGCCCGGTGCGTCTGGAATTCTTCGGCGACGAGATCGACACCATGGGCTATTTTGACCCCGTCACGCAGCGGCGCGTCGAAAATGCCGATGAGCTCGTCATCCTGCCCGTGGCCGAGACGCTGCCTGCCCTGCACCCCGGCGGCATCGAGGGGCTGGCGCGGGAGCTGGACGGCCTGCTGGCCCGCCAGCGCCGCCGCAAAACGCCGAACGAGGCTCTGATGCGCACACTGCAGGCTGACGCCGACGCGCTGCGGGGCGGCCTTGCCTTCTCGGCGGCCGACCGCTATCAGGCCCTCATCTATCCGGAGTTCGCCTGCGCGGCGGACTACCTGCCCGCCGAGGCGCTGGTGTTCTTCTGCGACCACGGCAACCTCCGCCGCAGCGCGCAGCGCGCGCAGGAGGAGCTGGGCATGATGCTCGACAGCCTGCTGCAGTCCGGCCTGCTGTGCGGCGAACTGTGCGATTTTTCCGCAGACTGGGAGCAGCTGTGCGGCCGCGTGGCCGGGCACGGCGCGGCGTTCTTCGACTCGTTCCTCGCCGCGAGCTACCCGCAGAGCCTGCAGCCGTCGCTGCTCGTGAATGTCACGGCCAAGCAGCTGCCGTCCTACGGCGGCAATCTGGATGCGGCGGCCTCGGACCTCGCGTTCTATCAGAAAAATGACTATGCCTCCCTTGTGCTGTGCGGCAACCGCCGCCGCGGTGAGATCCTCGCCCAGCAGCTGCGGGAGAAGCATCTTTCCGCCTTCCTCGCCTTCCCGCTGGCAAAGCTTCCCGCGCCGGGACAGATCCTGCTGACGGACGGCGCGCTTCCGTTCGGCATGGAATACCCCGACCTGCGCTTTGCCATCCTGACGGAAGGCCAGCTGCTGGCGCAGGCCGCTCAGAAACCGCGCAAAAAGCATCAAAAAGCGACCAACCGGCAGAAGCTCAGCTCGTTTACGGACCTTTCGCCGGGCGACCTCATCGTGCATGAGTACCACGGCATCGGCCGCTATGTCGGCATGGAGCAGATCCGCGTCGACGGCATCGTCAAGGACTATGTCAAGATCGCCTATCAGGGCACGGACACGCTGTATGTCCCGGCGACGCAGCTCGACCTCATCTCCAAATACATCGGCGGCGGCGAGGACACGGTCGTCAGGCTCAACAAGCTCAGCGGCGACCAGTGGCAGAAGACGAAGGCCCGCGCAAAATCCGCGGCCAAGGACCTTGCCGCCGGGCTCATCCAGCTCTATGCCGAGCGCAGGCGCCGCATGGGCTATGCCTTCGCGGCCGACACGCCGTGGCAGGCGGAGTTCGAGGATAACTTCCCCTACGCCGAGACGGACGATCAGCTGCGCTGCATCGAGGAGATCAAGGCGGACATGGAGTCGCCGCAGCCCATGGACCGCCTGCTGTGCGGCGACGTGGGCTTCGGCAAGACCGAGGTCGCGCTGCGCGCGGCCATGAAGGCCGTGCTCGACGGCAAGCAGGTCGCCATCCTGGTGCCGACGACCGTGCTGGCGCAGCAGCACTACACGACGGCCCTCAACCGCTTCCGCGGCTTCCCCGTGAACATCGGCGCGCTTTCGCGCTTTTCCACCCCGCAGCAGCAGCGCAAGGTCCTGTCCGACCTGCGCACGGGCGCGCTCGACCTTGTGGTCGGCACGCACAAGCTGCTGCAGAAGGACGTGGAGTTCCACGACCTCGGCCTTCTCATCGTGGACGAGGAGCAGCGCTTCGGCGTGACGCACAAGGAAAAGCTCAAGGAGCTGGCCCGCGGCGTCGACGTGCTCACGCTCTCGGCCACGCCCATCCCGCGCACGCTCAATATGGCCCTGTCCGGCCTGCGCGACATGTCCACCATTGAGGAGCCGCCGCATGACCGTTACCCCGTGCAGACGTTCGTGCTGGAATATGCCGAGCCGGTGCTGATCGACGCCATGCGGCGCGAGATCGAGCGCGGCGGGCAGGTGTATTATCTGCACAACCGCGTCGAGAGCATCGAGCAGTGCGCCGCGCGCATCAAGCGCGCCCTGCCGGACGCCGAGATCGCCGTCGCCCACGGCAAAATGAGCGAGGAGGAGCTCAGCGACGTCATGCAGCGCATGGATGAGGGCGAGGTGCAGATCCTCGTCTGCACGACCATCATCGAAACGGGCATCGACATTCCGAATGTCAATACCTTGATCATTGAGGACGCCGATAAGCTCGGCCTTGCCCAGCTGCATCAGATCCGCGGGCGCGTCGGCCGCAGCAGCCGCCATGCCTATGCCTACCTGACGTTCCGACGCGGCAAGGTCCTCACGGAGATCGCCGAAAAGCGCCTGAACGCCATCCGCGACTATGCGGAGTTCGGCTCCGGCTTCAAGATCGCCATGCGCGACCTCGAAATTCGCGGCGCGGGCAACCTGCTCGGCGCGGCACAGTCCGGCCACATGATCTCCGTCGGCTATGACCTCTACCTCAAGCTGCTCGAGGAGGCCGTGCTCGAGGAGCGCGGCGAGCCGTCGCCGGAGGAGAGCGCCTGCACGGCCGACCTCGACGTCACGGCGAACATCGACAAGGCCTATGTGACCTCGGGCGAGCAGCGCATGGACCTCTACCGCCGCATGGCGGGCATCCGCTCGCAGAGCGATGCCGACGAGCTGCTCGACGAGATCGTCGACCGCTACGGCGACCCGCCCAGGGGCGTCATGAACCTCATCGACATTGCCCTGCTGCGCGCCCGCGCCAGCGCCGCCGGCATCCGCGACATCGCCCAGAAGGGCCGCACGCTCCGCTTCCGGCTGGCGCAGTTCGACTTTGCCGTCGTCTCCCGCGTGGCCGGGCAGTATCAGAAGCGCATGTTCGTCGAGCCGAAGAGCGACGAGCCTGCCATCACGCTCCAGCTGACCGCGAAGGAGGATCCCCTGCAGGCCGCGGAGAGGTTCGTGAAGACCTATCAGGGAGAGTAGGAGCTGCACGCTTTGCAGCACCGAGACATGCGGCAAGCGCAGCACGGGATACAGCGGTGTACAGACACGGTACACAATTCCTCGTCTTGCGATCGTTCGGTGAATTATAACGTGCTTCGGTCGTCCGCAATGGTGAGCGGATAGCCGTAATTGCCGTCCTCCCTCCGGAACCCGCCCTTGCGATCCGCCTGCCACATGTCGTTGCAGGCATCCTTCTCGGACCGCGTGAGCGCCCTGCACTTCCGGGACTCCTCCATGCGGATGCAGCCGCGCCGATGTAGGATGCTGTATACATTGTTTTTGCAGATATGCTCACCATATTGCTGCGCTGTACATGACATTTTCTTGCTTACCGCCCCGAAGATTTTCTCAAAAAATTTCTTCGCTCCCCCCTCTTGACAAAGGCAAAAAATATGATTATAATGCACTTAATTTCAAACGACAAACCTGTGAGGAAGAAGAGTAGCACAGCACAGGGCATCCCAAGAGAGCTTCGGGTGGTGAGATCGGAGCGGTGCGCAGCGGTGTGAATGGCCTTCCGAGGGCGGCTTGAACGGGAAATTTTCCCAAGTAGGGTCCGACGGGAACCCTCCCGTTATCCGTGGGGTACGCATGATGGTGCGTAAAAGCGAGTGGACATCGCAAGATGTCAATTTGGGTGGTATCGCAGAAGCAAAGGCTTTTGTCCCATGTGGGGCAGAAGCCTTTTTTGTTTTTAAAATCCAGGCCGCCGGCACCGGTCCCTCCATCCGCCGCCCAAAATACCCATATCAAATTTTGGAGGAAAACAAAAATGAAAAAGAACATGCTGAGCCGTGTGCTGACTCTGGCCCTGGCCGCCCTGCTGGCCCTGTCTCTCTTCGCCTGCGGCAAAAAAAGCGATGACAATTCCACCGGCTCCTCCGGTGCCGCATCCTATCAGGTCGGCATCTGCAGCTATGCGGACGATGCATCCCTGAACCAGATCGTGGACAACATCGAGTCCCGGCTCAAGGCCATCGGCCAGGAGAAGGGCGTCACCTTCGAGATCAGCTATGATAACTGCAACACCGATTCCGCCGTGCTGAATCAGATCATCGCCAACTTCATGGCCGACAAGGTGGACCTGATGATCGGCGTAGCCACTCCCGTGGCCGTGGCCATGCAGGCCGCCACCGAGGGCACTGACATTCCCGTGGTCTTTGCCGCCGTGTCCGACCCTGTGGGTGCGGGTCTGGTGGAGAGCCTGGAGGCCCCCGGCGCCAACATCACCGGTACCTCCGACTATCTGGACACCGATGCCATCCTGGACCTGATTTTCGCCGCCAACCCTGACGCCAAGAGCATCGCCCTGCTGTATGACCTGGGGCAGGACTCCTCTGCCGCTCCCATCAAGAATGCCAAGGCGCACCTGGACAAGAGGGGCGTGTCCTACAAGGAGTATAACGGCACCACCACCGACGAGATCAGCCTGGCCGTCAGCAGCATCGTGGCCGACAAGGCCGACGCCGTGTTCACCCCCACCGACAACACCGTGATGACCGCAGAGCTGGCCATTTACGAGGCTCTGGCCAAGGCCGGCATCCCCCACTACACCGGCGCTGACTCCTTCGCCCTGAACGGTGCGTTCCTGGGCTACGGCGTAGACTATGCCAACCTGGGCGTGGAAACCGCCAACATGGTCTCCGGCATTCTTCTGGACGGCAGCAAGCCCTCCGCCATCCCCGTGCTGACCTTCGACAATGGCACCGCCACCATCAACACCGACATCTGCAGGGAGCTGGGCCTGAACTATGATGAGCTGGCCAAGACCTTCGCCCCTCTGTGCACCAAGGTCCAGTCCATCGTCACCGCCGAGAGCTTCGACGATTTGAATCAATAAGGGAAACTCTGAATAAATCGTCTGCGGCTGAGCGGCGGATCTTTTTCCCCCAGTCTGCGGTTCGAAAAATGGGAAATACATACAGTATTCCCTCATTTTCCAAACCTTGCCTGGAACCAAAATCTTTCGCCGTCAGCTCTTGCCGATTTAATCAGAGCTTCCTAAGAAATCAAACAGCCATCAGCGGGGCGGGCCCCCGCTGATGACCCTCGCACCGCCCACTCAGGAAACCACCCCATTCTGCATGAAAGGAGAAGTCTCTCATGAACATTTTATCTCTGGTCCAAACCGCCCTGGAGCTGAGCCTCATCTGCTCGCTGACCGCGCTGGCACTGTTTTTGAGCTACTCCATGCTCAATGTATGCGACCTTTCCACCGACGGCTGCTTCACTCTGGGCGCCGCTGTGGGTGCTATGGTAGCCATTGCCGGGCATCCCTACCTGGCCATTCCGGCCGCCATGGGCGCCGGAGTCCTCTCCGGCTTCATCACCGCCCTGCTGCAAACGAAAATGGGCATTGACAGCCTCCTGGCGGGCATCATCGTCAACACCGGGCTCTACTCCATCAATATCGCCGTCATGGGCGGCTCCTCCCTGCTGAACATGAACAAAACCGAGACCGTATTCACCAAGGCCCGGGCTCTGCTGCAGGGCACCTTCCTGGCTGAGCAGTATAAGCTGCTTGTGGCGGCCATCGCCGTGATTGCCGTGATCGTTTTTTTGGCCCTGTTTCTGCACACCCGCCTGGGTCTGGCCATCCGCGCCACCGGCGACAATCCTGACATGGTCCGCTCCTCCTCTATCAATCCCACCTTTCCCACCATCGTAGGCCTGTGCGTGGCCAATGCCTTCACGGGGCTGTCCGGCTGCCTGCTGGCCCAAAGTCAAAAATCCGTCAGCATCGACATCGGCACCGGCATGGTGACCATTGCCCTGGCCTCCCTGCTCATGGGTCAGGTGCTGCTGGGCAAGGGCAGCATTCTCAAGCGGGCCGTCGGCATGGTGGTGGGCGCCTTTGCCTTCCGTCTGGTGTATACCATCGCCCTGCGGCTGGATATGCCCGCCTTCATGCTGAAGCTGGTGTCCTCGGTGATCGTGGTGCTGGCCATCGCCACCCCCTATTTCAAAAAGCAGCTGCCTATGCTGCGCCGCCGCATGGCTGCGCGAAAGGAGGCCCGCCTTCATGCTGAAGATTGAAAAAATATCCAAGACCTTCAACCCCGGCACCATTCATGAAAAGGCAGCCCTGCAGGGCCTGAGCCTGCACCTGCTCCCCGGGGATTTCGTCACCGTCATCGGCTCCAACGGCGCAGGCAAATCCACCCTCCTTAACGCCATCAGCGGCAGCTTTTTCACCGACAGCGGCAGCATTTATCTGGGCGGAAGAAATATCACCTTCCTGCCGGAATATCAGCGCTCCCGCCAAATCGGCCGTCTGTTCCAGGATCCTATGCGCGGCAGCGCACCCCACATGACCATTGAGGAAAACCTCTCTCTGGCGGCGGCCTCCGGCGGCTGGCTCAGCCATGTGACCCGGGCGGAAAAAGCCGCCTTCCGGGAAAAGCTGGCTCAGCTGGACATGGGCCTGGAGGACCGGATGAAGCAGCCCGTGGGGCTGCTTTCCGGCGGCCAGCGTCAGGCGCTGACGCTGGTGATGGCCACCTTCAAGCCGCCGAAGCTCCTGCTGCTCGATGAGCATACCGCTGCTTTGGACCCCGCCACGGCAGAAAAGGTGCTGGAAATCACCCGTCAGACCGTCTCGGAGAACCGTATCACCACCCTCATGGTCACCCACAATATGCACCAGGCCCTGGAGCTTGGCAACCGCACATTGATGATGGACAGAGGCCATATCATTCTGGATGTTGCCGGAGCGGAACGGGCGGGCATGACCGTGGAGGACCTGCTGGCTAAGTTCAAAAGCGGTGCTGGCAAGGCCCTGGACAATGACCGTATTCTCTTGTCGGAACAAACAAACTCGAATAGAAAAGGCGCATCGAATGCCGCGGACTGATCACGAAGCATGGAACAAAACAGTCTGTCCGGCGTGGCAAAGGCAAATAACATCACCGGGAGAAGCAAAAAGCTCTTATGACATGAGGAGCTGGAACGGCAGCTTTTCGGATTTTTATCATGACGGCAAGCCTTTGCCGGCCGATGCCGGCGTTTCTGCAGTAACGATTGAATATTTCCAGAATTTGTAAATAATGGAAAAAATCAGACATGTTTCCGGCCGATATTTAGAACTGCACGGCATCTCTGTATGTGTATTTTTAATTGCATATACCGGATGTTTGTGATAATATATATAGAACACCATTGGTGTAGAAGCGGCCGCATGCCCGGCTTGTGGACATACCAAAATAAAGAAAGAAGGCAGGTTTATGAAAAGCACACACTTAAGAAAACGCATTGTGGCTGCATTGCTGGCCGTGGTGTTAGCTGTTAGTTTAGCTGCGCCATCTCTGGCAATTGAGGAAACAGGCGTCTCGAAATCAGGCAGCAACGGGCTGACGTGGGAGGAAATAGACAGCAGCTCTGTCCAGGTAGAGTCCCCCATTCAGGCCGACACCGGCGTAGTGGAAAAGACGGTAGAACACGAAGACACCGATATGGTTCGTGTCTCCATTATTCTAAAGGACGCCTCTACCCTGGAAAAGGGCTTTACCTCTGATGAGATTGCAGCTGCTGATCGCAGCGCCATGCAATATCGGCGGAAGCTGGAGAAGCAGCAGGACAGCATGGCTGCCGCCATCTCCAAGCAGGCACTGAATGGTGCAACGCTGGATGTTGTTTGGAATTTGACATTGGCAGCCAATATCATTTCTGCAAATGTCCAATATGGGCAGATCGAGAAAATCAAGGAAGTTGCCGGTGTGCAGGAGGTCATTCTTGAGAACCGGTATGAGCCCTGCGTGGTGAAGCAGGAGGAGACGGCGGATCCCAATATGGCCACCTCCGATAAGATGATCGGCTCCAGCGCTGCGTGGGCGGCAGGCTATACCGGCGCAGGAAGCCGGATCGCAATTATCGACACAGGCGCCGATGTGGATCATCCCTCTCTGGATCCGGATGCGCTGAAATATGCCTTGCAGGGGAGTAATGCGACGATCATGACGGAGGCTGACTTGACCGATGAGGTGCTGAATCAGCTAAATGCATATACTCGCAAGGCCGGACTGACCGCAGCAGATTTTTATGTCAACGAGAAGATCCCGTTTGGCTTTAACTATGTGGATGCGGACACGGATATCACGCATGATAATGATACGCAGGGCGATCATGGCTCGCACGTGACCGGCATCGCGGCGGGAAACCGTTTTGTTAAGGACGAAGCCGGAAACTATGTCGCAGCGTTGGACTCCGTCATGACGCAGGGCGTGGCGCCCGATGCGCAGATCCTGACGATGAAGGTCTTCGGCAAGCGCGGCGGCGCCTATGATTCAGACTACATGGTCGCGATTGAAGACGCCATGGTGCTGGGCGCGGACGCAGCGAACCTCTCTCTGGGCGGAAGCTTCCCGGGCTACTCTGAGTATACGGAAGAGAAATACCGTCATATTCTTGATGAAATCGTCGGCAGCGGCATGGTTGTCACAATTTCTGCAGGTAATTCCGGCAGCTGGTTTGACCAAACTGCGTTTGGCCTTCCCTATGCGGGCAGTGTGAACTGGGCTACAAACGGCAGCCCCGGCTCCTATGTTAACTCGCTGTGTGTAGCCTCCGTCGATAACGCGGGCGTTACAGACAATTATCTGAAGGTGAAAGGTCATAACATGACCTACACGGAAAAAAGCTATCAGAACAAACCGATCTATACCATCGGCGGAAGCCATGAGTATATTTATCTGGACAAGATCGGTACCGCGGAAGAGTTTGCAGCAGTCAAGGATGTCCTGGCAGGAAAAATTGCAATTTGCAATCGAGGCGATACCTCATTTTACGAGAAGGCAGAAGCCGCGGTTGCCAATGGCGCAATTGCGACCATTATCGTCAATAATCAGCCGGGCTCCAATTATATGGATCTGACCGATTATAAAAAAACGGAGCCCTGCGTCTCTATTTCTCAGACGGATGGCGCATTCCTGCGTGAAAGCTCCACGAAGGTGACGAGCCAGGATGGCAGTGTTCTGTATTATAGCGGCGAGATGTTTGTGAGCTCCGAGCGGGAGTCTTGGGATTTGGGAGAAGACTACTATACGATGAGCAGCTTCTCCAGCTGGGGCATTCCCGGCGCCCTGACGATGAAGCCGGAGATCACGGCGCCCGGCGGCCGGATCTACTCCCTGAAGGACGGCGGAGAGTATCAGAATATGTCCGGTACCTCTATGGCTTCTCCGCAGGTAGCCGGAATGGCGGCGCTGGTAGCTGAGTACATTAAGCAGAACGATCTGGCCGAAAAGACGGGACTGGCTGTGCGTACGCTGGCCCAAAGCCTGCTGATGTCAACTGCTCAGCCGATCGTTGAGAAGCAGGGTGTTGATGAGCAGGGGAAGACACTGGAGGGTTACTACTCTGTTCTGCAGCAGGGTGCAGGCCTTGCAAATATCGGCGCGGCTGTAAATAGCGGAAGCTATTTGATGATGGATCAGGATGCAACAGATTCGTATGCAGACGGAAAGATCAAAGCCGAGCTGGGAGACGATCCCCAGCGTACCGGTGAGTATTCCTTTGGCTTTACGCTGTACAATCTGGAGAATACGGACAGCACGTTTACCTTAAGCGCTGATTTCTTTACGCAGGCGGCACTTCAGGGCGAGCTCAATAACGGGAACGGGCAAGTCATGAATTTCTCGGACAAAAAGACTGCCGCATTAGCCGCGGACGTTGTCTGGGACGTGGATGGGAAAACGCTGAAGCCGGAAATGCCTGCGGAGCTGGACGGCTGCGACTTTGACGGAAGCGGCAAGGTAACCGCGGATGACGGTCAGGCGCTGCTGGACTATGTGACCGGCGTGCGGACCGAGATCAGCGGCAAGAGCTGTGCGGATCTGGATAAGGACGGAGACATCGATACCTATGATGCTTACCTGTTCTTCTCCCGCTTGAGCAACGCTGCCGTGACGGTTCCTGCAAACGGAAAAATTCACGTCACGATTCATGCAAAGGTTCTTGGGCTGGACAGCTACGACGAAAAGAACGGCGGTGCAGGCGCTTATGTCGAGGGTTATGTATTTGCCAACGAGGTAAGCAGTAAAGAGGGTGTCGAAGGGACCAGCCATTCTATCCCGGTGCTGGGCTACTACGGAAATTGGACCGATGCCTCCATGTTTGATGTCGGCAGCTTTATTCAGTATCACTACGGCATGGAGACCCGTCCTCCCTACATGCTCGCTGCAATTCAGCAGGCAGCGCAGCTCCAGTCGCTGACCATAAAATACAAAGGCGTGGATGACTCCTATTCCCTTGGTGGAAATCTGTATGTAGACGACGGATTCTACGATGCAGATCGTTACTCCATCAACCCGGATACCGCAAAGATCTCTGATATTTATTTCAGCCTGATCCGAAATGCGGCCAATGGCCGGATCACTGTGACCGGCGAGGACGGTACGGTATATCTCAACAAGGAGACTCAGGCTCCGATCATTGGCGCCTACTATTTCTCGAACCAGAAGACGTGGATGCAGGTGCAGAGCGGCTTGTCCGTGGATTGTGCGCCGGATGCTGCGGAAGGCGAAAAGCTGACTGTGAAGCTTACCATGGCGCCGGAGTATTATGTGGATTACAGCGGCTCGACGCTTTTGACGGATTGGGATGCGCTTGGTGAGGGAGCAAGTCAGACCTATACGATGTTTGTTGACAAGACTGCTCCTACGCTGACCGACATTACGCTTTCCGAGGACCTGATCAACGACGGACGGGTCATGACCGTTACGGCCTCCGACAACAGATATGTTGCAGCAGCGGTGCTGTACGATTACTCGACCGGGAAAATCCTTGCGAGGACGGGCGGTTCTCCGAAGGGAGCAAGCCGCGGCGAGGCTGTTACCATGTCGTTGGATGCAAACGGAACAGCAAATGCAGCACATCTGCTGCTGCAGGTATATGACTACGCAAACAACTGCAGTACCTACAAGATCAATCTGAACAAGTCTGAGCTGAATGATCCTGTTGAGGTTTCCTTGAATCGCAGCACGCTGAAGCTTTTCAAGGGCGGCACGGCGACGCTGGAGGCGGAAGTTACGCCGTTCGGCATCCATCCCGATACGGTGACCTGGACCAGCGACAATACGAATGTGGCTACCGTGGACGAAGACGGTACGGTTACCGGCATTGGAGATGGCACTGCCACGATCACGGCAACCTCTGTAAAGGATCCCACCAAGAGCGCAGCCTGCACGGTAACCGTTGAGGTTTTGAAGGTTACGCTGACCGGCGCGCTGATGGATGGCTCCTCCACCTCCCAGTTCTATACGTGGGATATGGAAAATGATACTACATGGACGCCGGGGGCTGTGATGGAGGTCGATGGCATTACCTCTACCGCATATGACACGGATCGCAACAATGTCATTGTGGTTGACGGAAATGAACGGAAGCTCCATCAGGTCGACATGGAGAGCGGCAAGGTTCTGGCGGACTATGATGCCGTTGCGGGCGGTAACTTTAATGTGCCGCTGTTTGATCTGGAATACAGCGAGCTGTTTACCAAGGGCGACATTCCGGCCTGCTACAGTATCTATAACTTTATGCTCAACAAGCCTGCGGAACTGGGCAGCATTCGCACGGACGGCTTCATGCTGTACATCGATTTCCTGTTTTACGGAAACGGAGCCGATAAGTTTACGGCGATGACCTCGCTCGGCAAGACAAAGCTTGATCTGGATCAGGACGGCACTGCGGAAACGGATGCGGAGGTACTGCTGCTGCTGGATAACCGCGGCAACGTGTGGACCTTCCAGATTTATGATGGGATCGACTACAGCAGCACGACAGGCAAATACGAGATTGCAAAGTCTAACCTGACCAGTGCATTTAAAATGTACTTCATGGGCGACGATAACGGCACGCCGCTGTGCTCTATGGTTCCCACGACGGTCAACGGACAGCTGGCATTGTATTTGTCCTACTTTACCGGCAAGGCCAATGAGCTCTACCGTCTGACATACGATTCCGCCAAGAACTTCTGGACCGGCGAAAAGCTGGCCAGCTTCGGCGAGAATGTATATCCGGCAACGATCCTGAAGATCGACAATCATGAGGCCAACCAGACGGAGCTGGAGCAGATCGTAAGCAATCTGCCGCTTGGCTCCCACACGGTACAGTCTCAGGATTTGACAGACATGCTCAAATCTGCTGCGGTTGAAGAAACGGCCGCGTCTTATGGTGCGCTTAATACAGCAGCAGAAAAAACCGCATCGGCGAAACCGGCGGCTGACATCGCGAGCGAACAGACTGCATCCTCGGAGATCATCACCTCGGAGGATCAGAACACGGTCACCCTGAAGCTGGTGCCGGGAGGAACGGCCCCCACCACGAACGGGCTTATGAGCGTCAGCTACGATGCTGCCGGCTGGGAGCTGAAGAATGTCATTGGAAACACGCAGTATTTCTCCTACAAGGCTGAAGCCGGAAAGGTAACGCTTGGTTATGTTTCCGTGGACAGCATGCCTGCCGGAGAACAAGTCGCAGAGCTGACGTTCACCAAGACGAACGCCGGCAAGGACGCCGATCCTCGGTTCACGGTCCAAAAGACAGAGCGAAATGAACAGCGGATCGATGAGGTGGAGCATCTGACGGCAAGCAGCAACCGTGATGATCCGTGCCCGTCGAAGGAATTCCGGGATCTCAGCACAACGGCTTGGTATCATGAGTCCGTGGACTATGTGTTGTCTAAGGGCATTATGCAGGGCTACGGCGACGGCACCTTCCGCCCCGATGAGACCGCGACCCGTGCCCAGGTGGTGACGCTGCTCTATCGCATTGCGGGAGAACCTGCTGTGGATGATTCCAAGGCCCTGCCCTTCACCGACGTGAATCTGGAGAGCTGGTACGGCAGCGCCCTGCGTTGGGCTTACCAGAACGGCATCACCACCGGTGTCAGCGCGGATACCTTTGCGCCTGACGACTGCGTGACGCGCGAGCAGATGGTTTCCTTCCTCGCTCGGTATGCCAAGGTGACCGGCGCCTATGAAAAGGTGTCCGAAGACCTAAGCAGCTTCTCTGACAGAGATCGTGTCTCCTCCTATGCTGTGGAATCCATGCAGTG
>OJUG01002576.1_pt1 | contig 18739 bp, 8 predicted proteins | sample 1599841 | NCBI WGS metagenome assembly OJUG01 (sample SAMN04168659, study PRJEB22393) | human gut metagenome | biome: human gut microbiome; feature: stool | host: Homo sapiens | collected 2014-05-12 | reverse complement strand
GCGACCACCGAGATCTACACTCTTTCCCTACACGACGCTCTTCCGATCTCAGTACCGTCACCTCACGGCCGCGCTTGCGGAGGAAGACCGCGCCTTGCAGCCCTTCGATCTGCCCGCCGATGATCGCCACGCGCTTGCCGATGGGCAGGAACAGTTTGGTCAGCTTGTTCAAAAGCTCGGGCCCGAAAACAAGCAACGGCAGCTTGACCTGTTTCGACAGGCTGTTGACGCCCGCGACATTGCGGTTTTCGACGCCCTTGAGCGAGGGCAGTCTGTACAGGCCCCCCGTGGCGATGACCACGGCGTCCGGCTTTTCGGCAAGGATCTTGGATACGGTGGCTTCCTCGCCAAGCCTGACCTTGATGTTCAACTTGCCGACCTGCGTGGTCAGATAGCTGATGACGGGGCGCACGTCCTCGACTTCCACGCCCTTGATCATTGCCGCGAGGGGCAACTTCCCGCCGAGCCGCGAGCTTTTTTCAAACAGCGTCACGTCATGCCCGCGCAGGGCGGCGACGCGGGCCGTCTCCATTCCGGCGGGGCCGCCGCCGATGACCACAACCTTCTTTTTCTTTTCGGCGGGCCGGATGGCGAAAAGGCTTTCCCGGCCCATGGCGGGGTTGACCCGGCAGCGGCGCGGGCGGCCCACCGGCGGATCTTCGCAGGTTCCGCAGCGCGTGCAGCGCACGATATCCTCAATGCGGCCTTCCGCGACCTTGCGGGGGAATTCCGGGTCGGCCCAGAGAACACGCCCGAAGGCCACGAGATCCGCCTTGCCTTCTTCAAGGATCTTTTCGGCCTTGGCCTCGTCAAGACGGCCTACGGCGATGACCGGAATGTTCACAGCCTGCTTGATGGCGGCAGCGGCGGGGATGAGCAGGCCGTCGCCCATGAAATCCTTCAAGTAGGGCTTCATGTGTTCTTCCGGCTCGGGATAGGGCCAGTAGTCGGGCAGATAGCGGAACGGCAGCGGCCCGAAGCCGTAGCCGGACACGCTGATGTACCGCACGCCCGCGCCCTCGAAAATCTTGGCGATGGCCACGGTTTCCGCGATGGTCAGCCCCTTGTCGGCACCCCACTCCTGACCGTTCATGCGCAGGCCGAGGGGATAGTCCGCGCCGAGACGCTCGCGCAGCCCGGCGATGATTTCGAGAGGCAGGCGGGTACGGTTTTCGAGGCTCTGGGGGCCATACTGGTCGTCGCGGCGGTTCCAGACCCGGCTCACGAAGCTTTCCAGATAGTAGCCGTGCGCGCAGTGGACTTCGATGCCGTCAAACCCGGCGGCTTTGGCGCGTTCGGCGGCCTTGAAATAGAGTTCCTTGTCCTCCGCGATTTCTTCGGCGGTGAGGCCTCGCGTGGGCTTGCCCACCGGCGGGGGACAGGGGATTTCATCCGGCCCGAGATCGGAGGGGCCGATGGGTAGGCCGCCGCCGTGTCCGGTCATGGCCGAGGCCCCGGAGTGGTGGAGCTGGCAGAACACGGGGCAGCCGTGCGCGTGGCAGCGTTCCACGAGGCGCTTCATGCCGGGGAGGAACCGGTCGTCGTGGAGCGCGCCGTAAGCCCCGGCGGGATGGTCGGAACGCCATGTGATGGCGGATACGATCACAAGCCCGACCCCGCCGGCGGCGATGGCTTCGTAAAAGTCAATGACCCTGTCCCCGGCCGAGCCGTCGTCCTCAAAAAACCAGCTTGACTGGGGGGCCTTGATCATCCTGTTTTTCAGGGTGAGGCCGCTTCCGAGCGAAAGCGGTGACAGGAGCTTATGGAATTGTCCGGTGCTCATGCCGTCTCCTTGCGTGTGTAGAATGTATGGTTGACCCGCGTTGGGCGGGATTTCGGGCAAAGTGAGGGCTCCGGCGGAGGAAGGGCCGCCGGAGCCGTGGGGATGACGGGAATCCGCTAGAAGGAGTAGAGAACGCAGACCGCGCCCTTGAAGTTGTTCTTCTTGGATTCGTAGTCTTTCCAGACGTTGGAATCGAGATCCATACGGATGTAGCCGAGTTCGAGGAACAGGCTGAGGTTCTTGTAAATCTTGTATTCCGAATCGACGTTCACTTCCCACGCCTTGTCGGCGGTGGTCATGTAGTACATGGAGGAAACCGTTTCGGAGGGCTTCGTGATCATCTTCTGGCGGACATTTTCGGTATTGTTGGTACCGCGATAGAAGGCCACGCGGAGGGTGTGGCTGAGGTCTTCAAAGAAAGAAATGTCCTTCAAGTGGCCCACGATGCCGAACGTGCCGTCGACGCTGGTGCCGAGGACCTGCTGGGCGCGGCAGAAGTTCGTGCCGTCGAAGCCGTAGGAAGTCACCTTCACGTCGGGGTTGATGGTGGGCAGGCGCTCGGAACCGTTGTTGACGTTGGCGTCGTCGCCGGAGGAATACCATGCCGTGAGGCCGGGCGTGACGGATTCCATCTTGTATTCGGCAAGGGCGGACACGATCCAGCCTTCGCGTTTGACGTCGATCTTCTTGCCTTTGGTGCTGAGGCCTTCGCCGAGATCGACACGGCCATAGGTGGCGTCGAGGGCGAAGCGGAAGGGATCAAGCACCTTCAGTTCTGTCGTGAACCCGGCCCACCACGCGTCGCCGTGGCGATCGGTCAGGCTGTTGCCCGTCAGGGTCTTGTTGCTCACGCCGAGAGGCAGCAGGCCCTGCAACAGTTTCTTCTGGTCACCGGAGGCCCCGGCGTTTTCAAAGCTGTCGCGGCCCACAAAACCATACATGGCCCACGGGGTCACCTTCACGCCGTCGAACTTGAGGGGCAGGGTGATGCCCGTGAAGTCCATGGCGTCGCTGTAGTGGTATTGCTTGCCGTAGTCGGTGGCGCTGTCGGTGTTGTCGTTTTCGGCGCGCAGCCAGAAGAGGGTGGCTCCGATGTTCTTGGTGAACTGGGTGGACAGGGTGATGCCCGCGCCGTCCGCGCCGCCGCCGCCGAGGATGACGTTCGGAAGGGCGAATCCGGGCAGGCTGAAGTTCTGGAGGCCCATACGGACCTTGGCGTCCGTCTGGGGGATGACCCAGTCAACGTAGTTGTAGCGGACCTTGACCACCTTGCCGTCAGTGCCGAGGGACGCGCCGTCCGCGCCCTTGCCCCAGTTCTGGGGCCCGATTTCAAAATAGACGACACCCTTGAGGCTTTCCGACGCGATGACGTCGATCTGCGTACGGATACGGGTGGCATTCTGCATCTTGTCGGAGCCGTTGTGTTTTTCAAAATTACGGTCCGCGAAGGACATGGCATTGTGCCATAGGCCCTTGGCTTTGATGTCCACGGCGTTGGCGGCGGATGCGGCGCCGATGACCAGACCGGCGGCAAGCAGCAGGGTAATCACTTTCTTCATGGGATTCTCCTCAGTTTCTCCTCAAGCGTTTTGGATTGGTGCAACCGTTTGTGTCTTTTCGCTCAATCGGAGGGGCCGCTGCCCGCCACGCGGACTGTCCCACGACGCAACCACAGCGAAAGATTGAAAAGAATCTGATCCCCCACGGAAAGCCGTTTTTCTCCAGGATGGGGACCGGATTGCCCCTGTAACGGTATCCTGCCTATGAGAACAGCAAAGAGTGGGCCAATATCAGTATGTTACACAGATATACGGAAAAGAAGAATCATTTTGCAGCATTAGAAAGGCATATCGTGAAAAGTGTCTTCAATGCTGTTCATATTGAAACCATGTGTATATGAACATGTCTTTTTTATGGACACAGCTTGAGGAGGCCATCCATGGGAGAAATGGCCGCAAGGGACGACCTGGAAGGTCAGGGTGAAGGGATTATGGATGAAGAACGCGATACCGGCATGGCCGCCATGAGCCGGAAGGATCGCAGAGAGCATACTTCCGGTCACATCCGGAGGCGTCAGGCGTTATGGCTAGCGGTATTCGTCGGGGTTGAGGCCGAGTTTTTTGAGCTTCACGTAGAAGCCGCCGCGTGAGATGCCGAGGAGTTTGGCGGCTTCGCGGACATTGCCCGCCGTCCGTTCGAGCGCGGCGAGCAGGCGTTTCGCTTCGTGGCCGGGCAGCGGTTTTCCTGTGGGTGCGGAAACCTCGGCTGCGGAGATCCGGGCGTGAAGATCGGAAAGCCCGATGACGTCGCCTTCGGCAAGGGCCACGGCCCGCTCCAGAACGGTTTCCAGCTCCCGGACATTGCCGGGCCACGAATACCTGAGCAGAGCCTCCATAGCTTCGGGGGCGATGGGCTTCGGCTGTTTGCCGAGGGCCTGCGCGAACCGGGAAGCGCAACGGGCGGCAAGAGCCTCAATGTCCGAACGCCTTTCACGCAGCGGTGGAACCGTTATGGTGTATTCCCGTAAAAGTTCATGCAGTTCTTTAAGAAAAAGCCCTTCGCGCACGGCTTCGGAAAGCCCCGGGCCTGCCCCGGCGATAAGGCGGACGTTCACTGTGCGGCCTTGCCCTCCGCCGACGCGGGCGGTTTCTCCGCCGCGCAGCAGGCGCACGATCCCCATCTGTGCCGTCAGGGGGAGGGCTTCCACGCCGTCGAGGAACAGCGTGCCGCCATCCGCCAGCTCGCATTTGCCGGGCCTGCCGCCTTCCCCATCGAATCCAAACAGTTCGCTGCGCATAAGGCTGCGCGGGATGCCTCCGCAGTGCACGGCGACGAAGGGGGCCTCCCGGCGGCGTCCCGCGTTGTGGATGGCCTGAGCGAAGCCGTGCCGCTCCGTCCCTTCCTCACCCGTGAGCAGGACCGGAGCGTCATGCCGCGCGGCGCGGCGGAGCGCCTCCCGTGCCTGGGCAATGGCGGGGGAATCGCCCGGAATATCGTCAAGCGCGTAGACCGCCCCGGCCCCGATGGTGCGGGCCGCGAACCCGCACAGGCGGCGCGATTCGCGCAGGGCCAACACGCCGCCCTTGCCCATACCGAGCGGCGCGAAGGAGAGCACGCACGGGAGCGTGCCGTTCGCGGTATGCAGCAGGGCTTCCCGATCCTGAAAGGCATTGTGTTCGTCAAGGATGTCGCGGCGCACTGCTTCGGAAAGCACCGCGTCCCGCAAGTGGAGATGGGGCGGCAACGCCTCCAGCCCGAGCATGGATAGCCCGCGCCCATTGGCGGAATGGATTTCACCCGAGGCGCCGACCTCAAGGATGCCCTCGTCCAGCACTTCCATGATCGCACGCTGCCTGCCGAGAGCGGCCCGCAGGTGGAGCTGTTCCGCGATGGCGTGGGCCGAAGCCTCCACCATGCCCCGCGTATGCAGATGATAGGATTCCCGGGCGATGGAAACATTGAGGACGCCTGCAAGCGTGCCGTCTTCGTAGCGGATGGGGGATGCGGTGCAGCTCCAGACATGATGCCGGGCGCAATAGTGCTGTGCGCCGATGATGGTCACGGTCTCCCGTTCGACAAGGCAAGTCCCGATGCCGTTGGTGCCGGATACGGTTTCCGTGGCGATCTGGCCGGGAAGCACGTCGGGCCCGTCGCCCTCACTCCGCAGGGTGTGCAGCACGAGCCCTGAGCCGTCTGTCAGCGAAATGCTGCACCGCGTGGCGCGCACCACGGAAAACAGTTTGTCCATGATGGAACGGGCGCTGCACAGCAGATCGCTGTTGAGACGCTGGGCCTGCTCAAGGAGCAGCGCGTCCACACGTACAATGCTGTTGGCTTCCGTGGTAATGCCGGATTCCCGGCAGCGCTCCCAAGAGGCGAGGATGAACGGGGGGATATATTCGGGATCCACGGGGGCGGTCCCGTCGCGGAATTTTTGCCATTCCGCATACAAGGCTGCGTGCAGGACTGGGGACGCCTGATCCGGCGCCTGAATCATGAGTGCGGGCATGGAGTGACCATCCGGAGAAAAACCTACTAGCCTGAACACTGCGAAAAAAACAGATTATCGCCTTTTACATACTAGAAAGTGATACCGGAAAAGCCTCCGCCGGGCAAACGGAAAATGCGCGAGTCCCGCTGGGGCTCCGTTTCGTGCTTTACTGGGAGGCTTTGCCCCCCTGACCCTGCAAGAGGTTCCCCCGTCAGTGCGGGCGCGCCGGAGTCGGCACAAGTGGGAGCGGGTGAATTCCCGCTGGCACGCGGGTTGTGCTTTGAGCTTATGCGTATTTCCCTCGGCGGCATTGCCGCTCAACGGAAAACGTGGTGGGGGTAAATGAAAGGCATCGTGGGCGGCATTTCGCCTATGGGAAAAAGCATGGGGAAAGGCATTCCGCGCAAACCTGAATGAATTCCCCGCGCGCCGTTTTCCCATCAGCGAAGCCTAGTAGGGAAGTGGAGGGGCCGGAGGAGGCATACCCCGTGTGGGCTCTCACATTAAAGGGGTTCCTCCCTCCGGTGCCGTCCAAGGTGGCTTAAACTCAGGCGCTCTTGGTTTCGCCTTCGCCCATTGGGGAAAAGACATCCGTCACATTGCCCCGGCTCTTGCCGAGGCCGAGCAGGGTTGCGGAAAAGGCGGTCACGAACATGGCCATGAACAGGATAAACATGGAGGCGTATTGTCCGATGCCGTAGGCCGCCTGACCGGGGGCCTGCGCTTCCATGATCCACCCGCTGGCGAGCTGAAGCAGGGCCGTCCCGATATAGGAGTAGATGTTGATCATCCCGGTGGCCGTGCCCACGATTTCGGGGGGGAAGTCCTCTTGTACCTTGGTGAGGGCGATGCCGCCGAACCCGCCGCAGAAGATGCCGAAGGCGAGGCTCCAGACCGGGAGCAGGGAGGCGGGGAGCACGGGATGATCCGCAAGCAGCGGCGCGGCGAGCAGGATGGTGACGCCGCTGGCGGCGAGGAGCAAGACACCCTTGGACCACCGGACCCACGTCACGACGACCCCCACCAGCGACGGGCCGACCACCGCGCCGAGGGCCATGCAGAAAAGGATGCCGCCCGCCGTGCCCTTGTCGAGGCCGTAGCCTTGAATGAAATACGGCCCGGCCCAGAGTCCAGTCATGGCGTAGAACGACCCGTACATGCAGAAGAACCACGTGGATACGCTCCAATAGGTGCGGCTGCGGACGATGCGGAGCATGGTTTCACGCAAGGGCGGGGCGGGGTGTTTGCGGGGAGCGATGGAAACCCATGCCGGGGCGTACCCGGCCTCTTCGGGGCGGTTGCGTACCCACAGCCATGTGGCGCCGGCCACAAGCACGGTCGCCGCCGTAGCCGCGAACATACTGCCGCGCCAGCCCACGGCCTGCGAGAGCAGCATGAGCGGATAGGTGGCGAGGAGCATACCGCCCGTGCCGAGGGAAAGGATCAAGCCCGTGCCGAGGGCGTGCCGTGCCGGAGGGAACCAGTACAGAATCACCCGCAAGGCGGGCACGAAGACCATGCCCATGCCGACGCCGATGAGCACGCGGCCGGCCGTCGCCGCCGTTACCGAGCCGGAAAGGGCGAACAGGAACGACCCCGCCGCCCCGATGAGGAGGAACGAGGCGATGGTGTTGCGCGAACCCCAGCGGTCCGAAAGGATGCCCGCCGGGATCTGCATGAACCCGTATGGGTAAAAATAGGCGGAGCTCATGACCGACATGAGCCCGCCGCCGACGGCGAATTCGCGCATGATGTCCACGGCGAGGGTGCTCGTGGATGTCCGAAAGAAACTGACGAGCGCATAGCAGATGGTCAAAATGGAAAAAATAAACCATGCATGTCGGGTCATGGCTTTGGATGAATGGGGGGACATAGGGCCTCCGTGAAAGCCGCGACCGCCGGACGGGAGGGCGCAGCAAAGCCTTCCGGCGGAAATGCTTTCCGTCGTCGGCTTTTTCGGGAATAAGGGGGGGCGTGCGTCCGGCGGGACGCCCTCAACAGGGGCTGAAAGCGTCCCGCCGGGGGATTATTCCCCGCACGGGATATCGAGCTTGAGCGCCTTGATCGCGTTGCGGTACAGCAGGTTGGGCAAGACTTCAGGCTTGAAGGGCAGAGCCTTGAACTGCTCCACGCCTTCGCGGAAGCCGATGAACGGATAGGCCGTGCCGAACAGGAAACGCTCGGAGAGGAAGGTATTGGCGGCCATGACGTAATCGCTCACGCCGGGCATATTGTACATGTACATGTCAGGGCAGAGGTACAGGTTGGGGCGCTTGAAGGCCACGAACAGGATTTCCGTAACCCACGGGTAGCCGCCGTGCGTGTTGATCACGGTCATTTCGGGGAAGTCTCCGCACACCCGGTCGATGATGATCGGGTTACTGTGGCTGAGATCCGGGCCGTTGCCCCCGCCGCCCATGAGCAGCACCGGGATGCCGTGCTCGGCGCAGTATTCGTATATGGGGTAGATGCGGCGGTCATCGGCATACATGGGGCTGGCCAGCACGCCGGGCTCCATGCCCACGGCCTTGAGCGGCCCGTTCACCACGAAACGCTCGATCTCCTCCAGCGCCTTGGCGCGGTTCGTCGGATGGATCCCGGCGACGCCGATGAATTTTTCCGGGTAATCCGCGACGATGGCGGCGATGTCCTCGTTGGGCACGTTACCCATGAAGGCGTTGGCCTGACGGCCCGGCACGACACCCAGCGTCACGCCGCCTTCCTCCATTTCCTTGAGCATCAGCTCCATGTCGCCCTGTTTGGCGGACGGCGGGGGAACCATGCCGAGCTTGCCGCTCCAGCTGGCGATGCGTTCCTGATTGCGGAAGATGTGCATATTCAGAAAACCGCGCGTGGCGGGACGGAGCCTGAAATCAATGATCATGATATTTCTCCCGGCCCTTGCGGGCCTGTTGGGGCGGTGCGTCCGCAGCGGGCGCTTACTTGATGGAACACCCGGCCTGAAAACCGGACTCGATGGCGGTCAGGATTTTGCCGACGGAGGCGCAATCCCCCACACGGACGCAGGGGCAGCCCATCTCTTCAAGCTCGGCGGCAAGGGCGTTTTCGGCCCGGTAGCCCACGGCGATCACGAGCGTATCGAAGTCGTCAAGCCAGCGTTCCGAGCCGGAAGGGAATTTGGCCTTCACCTTGCCTTCTTCGGTGACTTCAAGCACCTGCGTACTGGTAAGGAAGCGCGTGCCGTACTCCCTGAGGCGCTGCATCAGATAACGGCGGGTACGTGATTCCATATCCTTCGCCAATTCGGGCTGAAGTTCGAGGATGGTCACATCCGAACCCTGCGCGGCGAGGAACTCGGCGGTTTCACAGCCGATAAGCCCTCCGCCGATGACGAGCGCCTTTTCCCCGGCTTTGGCTTCCCCGGAGAGGATGCTCTGGGCTACCACCGCGTTCCGGGCCTTGCGGCAAAAGCCGGGGAATACCGGGGCGCTGCCCGTGGCGGCGATCACGGCGTCCGCGCCGAGATCCCGTACCGCTTCGGGCGTGAGGGCGGCCCCGAGGTGCAGCCCGACGCCCGCCCGCTTCAACTGTCGCTCGAACCAGCCCGTGACATGGCCCAAATCTTCTTTGTGCGGGGGCTTGCAAGCCACGTTGAGCAGACCGCCGAGGCGATCCGATTTTTCATACAGATCCACCGTATGCCCCCGGAACCGGGCGGCAAGGGCGGCCTGCATCCCGGCGGGGCCGCCGCCGATGACTGCGACTTTCTTGGGGGACACCACGGGATTGAGATCATACTTGCCTTCCGCACCGGACAACGGGTTCAGGGCGCACCCGACGCCCGTTCCGCGCGCGGATCCGGCTACGCAGCCCTCGTTGCAGCCCACGCACCGGATGATGTCTCCGGCCTCGCCCGCCGCGACCTTAGCGGGCAGGAACGGATCGGCAATGAGCGCACGGCCCATCGCCACCATGTCCGCATCCCCGCGATCGATGATGCCCTGAGCCGTCTGCTCGTCGGCTACGCGGCCCGCCACGATGACGGGCACGGCGGCCTCAATGCCGTCGCGCACGGCGCGGGAAAGGGGCGCGTTCCAGCCCTTCTCCACGCAGGCGGGCGGGGAAACCATGAAATTCGTCTCGCGCAGCCCCACGGAAACGTGCAAAGCGTCGATGCCGTCGGCTACCAGCCGCTTGGCGAGGGCGACGGAATCCTCCAGCGTGGTGCCGCCGGGAAGCCCTTCAACAGCGCTCATGCGGTAGGTGACCGGGAAATCCGGCCCCACGGACTCGCGGACTTTGCGGCAGACCTCAAGGGCGAAGCGCATACGGTTTTCCAGCGAACCGCCGTATCCATCGGTGCGCCGGTTGGTATAGGGGGAAAGGAACTGGCTGATGAGATAGCCGTGCGCCCCGTGGATTTCCACGGCGTCAAACCCGGCTTCGCGGGCACGGATGGCGGCCTTGCCCCAGCATTCCACGAGGCGGGCGATTTCCTCTTCGCTAAGGATCACGCTGTTGTCGTAGGGGGTCACGCCGGGGATGGCGGAGACGAGAGGCACGGCATGGCCCGAAAATTGGGGGAGCGCGGCGCGCCCGCCGTGCTGGAGCTGGATGGAGATGCGCGCCCCGTGCCGTTTCACGCGGCGGGCCAGATCGGTGAGGCCGGGCAGGCGCGCGTCGTTCGCGATGCTCAGGCCACGGGAGAAGGAGTTGCCGGTGGGATCGACGGATGTGGCCTCAATGGTGACAAGCCCGGCCCCGCCCTTGGCACGCTCTTCGTAGTAGCGGAGCATACGCTCCGTGACGCCGCCGTCCGGCGCGGCGTATTTCGTACACATGGCGGGGAAGACAATCCGGTTTTTGATCAACAGCGTGTTGATGCGGATTGGATTGGTGCAACAAGATGTGTTCATGGAACCTCCAGATGAGAAAGACATCTTGCCTGCGGCAATGCAAGCCATGTGCCATCTTTCCGGCGGATGAGGCGTGCCGCGCCGGGCCGTTTCCGCCTTTTTCCTGACCCCCGGAATTCATTCCGATACAGTGGGCGGCTCTGAATATCCCCGGTGTTCCCGTATCTTCGCTTCCCCGTCCAGAGAGTGTGCCCGGTGTGCAAAATGTGGGCATGTATTTGTAGACATGTTCATAGAATATGATTTATAATAGACATACGTAAACACGCTTTGTGCGGAGAGGAACATGGAAGAGCATATCGAGCGGAACAAAAGGGTCCTTGAACAGTGGGAGCGCTTCCACAGGCAAGAGCCCGTGGACGAATCCGCCGTCCGGCCCCTGATCCTGCGTTCATGGAAGCGCTGCCGCCTTCAGGGGGTCAGGCCGGACAACGCCTCCAAAGTGTCCCTCAGCCCCGCCGCGCTGGAAAAGCTGCTCGATCGGAACGCGGATCTTGTGGCGGTGGCCAAAAGCATCATGGAAAAGCTGTATAACCCCATCAGCACTTCGCGCAGCTTCATTTCCCTGTCCGACGCGCAGGGGATCGTCCTGCACGCGCTCTGGGACAATACCGGCAGCTACCCTATCCCGCACCTCGCGCCGGGCAACCTCGCGGCGGAAAGCGCCTCGGGGACCAATGCCATCGGGACGTGCCTCGTGGAACATACGCCTGTGGAGACGCTGGCTTCGGAACATTACTGCCGCTCGTTCCACGGCTGGTTCTGCTCGGCGGCCCCCATCAGGGACAGCCGGAACGCCATCGTCGGCGTACTCAATGTGACGCTCCCGAGCGCCCTGTACCATCACCATACCCGGGGTATGATGGAAGCGGCGGCCCACGCCATCGCGGAACAGCTCCGCCTGCGGCTGCTCCTTCAGGAACAGAAGGCCATCATTGAAATGTTGGATGAAGGGGTGGTCGTGCTGGAAGGCGACGGCACGATACGGACGCTGAACAACAAGGCGCAAGCCATGCTCGACCTGCCGCCGGACGCTGTGCACGGCAATATTCAGGACATCATCTTTTCCAGCGACATCATCCGGGCGATCCTCTCGGAAAGCGGCCAATTCAGCGATCAGGAAGCGTTCCTCCAGCTCAAGGGCGGTTCGCTCAACTGCATGCTTTCGCTCACCCGCTTGGAATCGGGGAAAGGCCGGGTGCTGACCCTGCGCGAGACCAAAAGGATCAAGGAATCCGCCGTGCGCGTCACCGGGGCCAAGGCCGTCTATACTTTCGATCACATTGTCGGCAACGCGCCCGCCACGCAGGAGGTCGTACGCATGGCCCGCATGGCGGCCCAGAGCGATGTGACCACCCTCATCCTCGGGGAAAGCGGCACGGGCAAGGAACTTTTCGCGCAGTCCATCCACAACGGGGGCAGGAGGGCCAACGCGCCTTTCGTCGTGGTGAACTGCGGGGCACTGCCGCGCAACCTCGTGCAGAGCGAGCTTTTCGGCTATGATGAAGGCTCTTTTACGGGCGCGAGCCGCCTTGGGAAGCCCGGCAAATTCGAGCTGGCGGACAACGGGACCATTTTTCTTGATGAAATCGGGGAGATGCCCCTTGAAGCGCAGGTCAGCCTGCTCCGTCTGCTCCAGAACGGCGAAGTGACCCGCGTGGGAGGCAAACACACCCGCCTCGTCAACGTGCGGGTGCTCGCCGCCACGAACCGCAATCTTGAAAACGCCATCCGTCAGAACGCCTTCCGCGAGGATCTCTACTATCGCTTGAACGTCTTCACCCTCAACGTGCCTCCCCTGCGCGAACGCAGTTCGGACATCGCGCTTCTGATCAACCATTTCCTCGATCACTTCGTCGCCTCCCTCGGGCGCGGCCCCTTGCGGGTTACGGATCGGGCTATGGATGTGCTCCTCGGTTACCCGTGGCCCGGCAACATCCGTGAGCTTGAAAACGTCATAGAAAGGATGGTGCATATGTCGCAAGGGGTGCCCTCCATCGACATTGACGTGTTGCCCGCGAACATCCTTAATCACGAGGGCATACCGGGGGGCGCGCCGCGTCCCGCCGTCCCTCGCGGGCTCCTTTCGCATCAGGAGAAGGAGACCATCGTCCGGGCGCTTCAGGAGGCCGGGGGTAACATCCGGGCGACCGCGAAGGCCCTCGGCATTTCCCGGAGCGGCCTGTACGTCAAGATGCGCCGTTTCGGCCTGTCGCCGGACGAGTGCCGGTAGGGTCAGGGAGGAAGGGCGTTGGGAAATTTGGAGGGGGAGGGGAAACTTTCTAGAGAAAGTTTCCCCTCCCCCTCCTCTTCAAAGATTTTCGATTGGTGGGGAGGCTGTGCAACAGGAGTTCGTTCCGGCGAATAGAGAATAAGCGAAGCAAGCAGGCCGACAGTTCGTTTCACTTAAAGAAAGACGCGAGGCACTGCCGCGCGTCTTTCTTTTTGACACAGGGAAAGATTGAAAACATTCCCCACCCTCCATCCGGGGGTGCAGGGGAATGATTCCCCTGCCGGGGGAGTCTGAGGGGCGAGGAGCCCCTCAGTCTTTCAGTTTTCTACAGCCAGCCTTTTTCCTTGTAGTATTTTGCCGCGCCGGGATGCAGCGGCAGAGCGAGCCCCTGACCCGCCTTCTCGGGCATGAAGGATTTCCAGAACGGGCTGGCGATCACGATGTCGTCGCGCTTTTCGCACATGGCCTTGACCATCTTGTAGGCGATGTCCTCGGAGACGTTCTTGTTGATCATGAGTTCGGTGCTGGCGGATACGGTGACGATGTCCTTGCCGAACTTGCCGCCGTAGAACGACGCCGGGATCACGTCGCGCTGGAGGCCGTACTTTTCGCCCACGGCCTTGATGACGTTCTCGTCCACGGGCAGGATATCGAGGTCCACGCTGTTCATCATGTCCTGCACAATAAAGGCTTCGCCGGGTCCGATCCACAGGGCCACGTCAAGCTGGCCGTCCTTCATCATGCTGGCGGCGTCGTTGGTGGAAGGCGTGTAGATCTTGCCGCCCCATGCGGTGATGTCCTGCTGGCTGATGCCGTATTCCTCAAGGATCCACTTGCCGAACAGATAGGAGTTTCCGGCGGTGTGGGACATGGAGATGCGGATGGGCATCTTCTTTTCCTTGATCTGGGCGAGGGACGTAATGCCGGAAGCCTTGTTCACGATGAAGTGCATCCGGGTTGAGTCGTGCAGGTTGAGAAGGCCCATGACGTTTTCCGTGGGCTTCTTGTAGGGATCGATGCCCTTGGCCGCCGCGAAGATGACGCTGTGCGCGGCGATGCCGAAGTCGCTCGCGCCCTTCTCGACGTGCATGACGTTGGCGAGCCCGCCGCCGGGGAAGAGGGAGACGTCAAGCTCGGGATACATGGTGGAAATGGCTTTGCCCATCGCGCCCATGCCGACGTACCACGCGCCGCCGGCGGGCGATGCCGCGGCCTTGAGTTCGGTAAAGTTCTTGGCGAGGGCGGGAGCGGCACCCACGGCGAGGGAAAGGGCAAGGGCTACGGCCTTGAAGAGATGCTTGCAGGTCATGATTTATGCCTCCTCGGGCAGTTCGATGTTCAGAAGCTTCGCCGCGTTCTTATAGAGGAGCTTGGGCAGGACTTCAGGCTTGAAAAGCCCCTTGAAATGGCTCACGCAGTCCACGATGGGCATCAGCGGGTAGGCCGTGCCGAACAGGAAGCGATCCTGCATGAAGTTGTTCGCCGCCATGATGTAATCCGCCGCGCCCGAGCAGTTGAAGAGATACATGTCCGGGCACAGATAGATGTTTTTCTGGAAGAAGCACACGCCGAGGATCTGCTGCACCCACGGCCAGCCGCCGTGCGAAATGATGAAGTTGGTCTTCGGGAAGTCGGCGGCGATGCGGTTGATGATCTTGGGATCGCTGTAGGTGATGTCCGGCCCGGCCCGGCCTCCGAGCATCAGGATGACCGGGATGCGGTGCTGTTCGCACAGATCATAAATGGGATAGATGCGCGGGTCGTCGGCGTACATGGGCTTGTCCAAAGCGCCGGGCTCCATGCAGATGCCCTTGAGGGGGCCGTTCAGCACGGTGCGGTGGATTTCTTCCAGCGACTCTTCCCTTTTGGAGGCGTTGAGCCCGGCCATGCCCACGAAACGGCCTGGAAAATCACCCAGCAGGCTGATGATGTCGTCGTTGGAGATGGACCCCTTGAAGTGGCCGTTGCGGCCCGGGATGACGCCCATCGTCACCCCGGCGGTGTCCATTTCCTGAAGCATCAGTTCGGGGGATTTCTGGGCGACGGACGGGGCCTGTTTCATGGAAAAGCATTCGGTGAGCTTTGCGGTGCGGGCCACGTCGTCGTAGACGCCGATGTTCAGGAAACCCCGTGCCGGGGGCCGCATACGGAAATCGATGATCATCTTAAAACTCCTTGAAGCTGTTTATGTGAAATGATTGTGGGACCGAAACAGCCTTCCCGCGGGCGGGATGCCGGGTGGACCACCCGCAGGAAGGGCTCCTGCCGGAGCGGGGTTATGCGGCGATGGGTGCTCTCCTGCGGCGGAGCATCTGGACGACGCCTACGGAGAAGAGGAGCCCGAAGCCGATGATGTCGGTGGAGAGGCCGGGATAGATGAGCGTCAGCCCGCCGATGAGCAGGAAGGCGCGTTCCCATGCGGAGGTCGAGCACAGAAGCCAGCTCTGCATACCGCCCGCGATGCCGATGACGCCGATGATGGCTGTGATGGCGGCCCAGATGATTTCGGGCGTTTCGCCGATGCCGAGGAGCGCGGGCTGATAGACGAACATGTAGGGCACGATGAAGGCCACGATGCCGAGCTTGAGGGCGATAAAGCCCGTCTCCATGGCCTTGCTTTCGGCGATGGCAGCCCCCGCGAAGGCCGCGACGCACACAGGCGGGGTGATGAAGGACAGGATCGCATAGTAGAACACGAACATGTGGGCGACGAGCTGCGGGGCCCCGGCCTTGATGAGCGCGGGTGCGCCGAGGGTGGCGACCACGATGTAGGCGGGAGTGGTCGGGATGCCCATGCCGAGCACGAAGCTGGTCAGCATGAGGTAGACCATGAGCAGGAACAGGCTGTCCCCGGCGAGGATGGTGATCAGGTTGATGAACTTGTAGCCGATGCCGGTAAGCGAAAGCACGCCCACGATGAGGCCGGAGCAGGCGCAGCAGGCCGAAACCATCAGGGCCCCGCGCGAGGAGGCGACGAGCGCTTCTATGAAGGATTTGAAGGTGAAACGGGTCTCGGCCTTGAGCATGGCGAGCAGGACGATGCTCAGCGTGGCGATGTTGGCGCAGAAGACCACGCTCCGGCCCATGCCGAGCAGCAGAATCAGCACGGCGATGGGTACGAGGTAGTAGAGGCGGCTGACCACGGACTTGGTTTCGGGGACCATGTCGGGCGAGAGCTTGCCAAGGTCATTCTTGACCGCTTCAAAGTGGATCATGACGAGCAGGGCGAGATAATAGAGGATCGCCGGGAGCAGGGCGGCTTTGGCGACGTTGAGGTAACCCGCGCCGGACAGATCCGCCATCAGGAAGGCGGCGGTCCCCATGACCGGGGGCATGAGCTGCCCGCCGGTGGAGGCGACGGCTTCCACCGCGCCGGCGAAGGGGGCGCGGTAGCCGACCTTCTTCATGAGCGGGATGGTGAAGGTGCCGGTCCCGTAGACGTTGGCGGCGGCGCTTCCCGAGATGGTCCCGAACAGGGCCGAGGCGAAAATGGCGACCTTGGCGGGCCCGCCCTGCGAGTTGCGGGTGAGCAGGCAGGCGAGATCCATAAAGATGGAACTCATCTTGGAGCGTTCGAGGAACGCCCCGAACATGATGAACCCGAACAGGGTCGACGTCGCCACGCCGATCGGGATGCCGTACACGCCTTCATTGAGCAGGAAAAGATGTTCGACGATGACGTCGAAGGTGAAGCCCGTATGTTTGACGGCGCGGGGCAGCATGTCTCCGAAGAAGGCGTACAGGATAAGCGTCGAGGCCACGATGACCAGCGCCCAGCCCGTGGTGCGGCGGGTGATTTCGAGGACGAGCAGGACCGTTGCGGCGGCGAAGAATTTGGCCGCCGGGGTTACGTCGTCGATGTAGCGCATACGGGTGGTGATTTCGGTCAGATGCAGGGCGAAGTAGACCGCCGTGGCGATGGCGAGACCCGCGCAGCACAGGTCGATAAGCAGAAACAGCGTGGGTTCTTTCTCGTTTTCCTTGTATTTACGGCAAGGTATGAACAGAAAAACGAGCACTGTGATAAACGACACAAACATGACACGCATCATGGAGCCGTCAAGCACCCCAAAACCCGTGGTAAACCAGATCTGGAAGAGGGCCAAAGCCAGCGCAAACCCCTTTGCAACCGGCTTTATCCCTTCCCGTGTCAATGCGAATGACATGGTGATCCCCTTCTTCACGCAGGCCGTGCGGCCTGTCCAAATGTTCAACCTCTGATGAAGCCTCGGACTATCATGCTGAAGGGAAAGCAATAATTGGGCCGGGCCGTATCTTGGGCGCCGTATTGTGAAAAAGGGAATAAAAGAGGGTGAAAAATCGGGATGTTCTCGGGAGAGAAGACGAAAAACGGCGTGTTCACGCTTGTAGAAAAAAAGAACATGTCCATAGACATGTATAAAATCTGATTATAACGCGACACTCCTCATTCTGTGTGATGGCCGGGCCTGTCGATATTCAGATTCTTCTCCATGAGGCCGGAACGGAAAAAGCCCCACGGATAATGCGCGGGGCTTTTGTATGGAAAGAAGATGTTGGCTGGAAGTGCTGAAGCCACTGTGGAGCACAAGGTACGATGCAGAGGGCCGCATCCTTCTTTCAGAAGCGGGCCTTGTTATCGGGGAAGTCCCGAACTGCCTTTATTTCATGATACGTCAATGGTGAGGCCTTCCCACGCCACATTGCGCAAGTCGGCTTCCCAGGCCGGGGTCCGCTGCGAGCGGGGGGTGTAGTCCAGACACCACCGGGCGAGGCTGAGGGGAAGGACCGCTTCAAGCGGGAGATCGGCAAGGCGTTGCAGGTCCGCCCTGCTGATGCCTCCGGAGGTGAGCAGTTCCAGCATACCCGCTGGGAAAAGCCTCCCGGTTTCTCGGGCTTGCATGGAAATGGCGAAAGCCGCCAGCATCGTCCGGCCCGGGAGAGGCGGGAGCGGTTCGCCGCACTCCATGAATAGATCACGTACGGCGTGGAGCATGGTCGGAAGATAGCGCACGAGGAAAATCCCGCCGTGGCAGCAAAGCCCGTGCTCAAGTGCAAGCGTCATGTAGGAAACGAACAGCCCCGGATAGATGTTCCGGTCGCGCAGGGCTCCGATGACGGCTTCCGGCACAAGCGGCAGATGGAAGCCCGGAAATTCGAACGCGCCGTTGTCCGGCGACAGGCGCAGAGGGTGCCGCCGCCCGCGCCCGTCTACGCCCCAGAAAAAGGCCGTGCCGTTCCCGGCTGTCCGGGGCAGCTCGCCGCCGGAAGCCACGCAGGAGCTCCAACAGCCGCGCACGCCGGCCAGACGCCGTAAAAGCCCCTCGCGCAGGACCGGCGTAAACAGCGCCCTGTGCAATACCGAATCGGGCCGGGCAAGATCGCCGATCAGCAGCTCCCGGGCGATTTCCTCCAATTCGAGATAGGCGACTACAGGCCGGGCATCCGGAAACAGGGCGGCGTACAGCTTCGCGTTGACCCGCGCGGCCTGTTCCCCAAACCGTTTGAGTGCGAGCGTGTCCGGGTCAAGCAAATGGTGCAGCACCGTCCCAAGCCCGCGCTCCTCATAGGCCCTGGTCGGCCTCCAGTGGGCGGCACTTGAACGTACGTCCTTTGCGGCCAAGGCGGGGGCATTCAGTTCCACGGTATCCTGCCAGGAACTCCGGAACAGCGGGAACCGTGCCGGGGCGTCCGCGTGGAAGGATTGCAGCCCGCGCGGGTATGCCGAACTTTGCAGGGACACGCCGCCGCAGGACAACACGGGGATTACGGCCCCCGGTGTGCCGCCGGCCAGACGGTTAAGGCCGAAGAACGATACGGCCTGCACCATTTCAGGCAGGCAGTCGATGCCGTGCAGATTCGCCGACAGGACGGCG
>OJUG01002571.1_pt1 | contig 18755 bp, 17 predicted proteins | sample 1599841 | NCBI WGS metagenome assembly OJUG01 (sample SAMN04168659, study PRJEB22393) | human gut metagenome | biome: human gut microbiome; feature: stool | host: Homo sapiens | collected 2014-05-12 | reverse complement strand
CCACCGAGATCTACACTCTTTCCCTACACGACGCTCTTCCGATCTGTCCGGTTGCACTAAATGCATCTGGCGGGCACCCTGCAACACCAGTCGGAAGTCCGTTCTCATCAAACTGGAACAGTTCCGGATGCGACCAACTGTCTGCGCTGTCGAACGCTACATAAATCGGGATATCACCAATGATCTCAATCCCTTTTTCATTCGCATATGCTTTCAGTGCACCCCACTGTGTTGCAAATTCATACTGCATAAACTTCTGGAACAGGATGCCTTCCCGATTCTCTTTGGCGAATTTTTCCAGCGCCAGCTCATCTCTCAGACGATATTCATCTTCCCATTCACTCCAGCTCTTCCCATCATTCGCGGCTTTGATCTCCGTATAAAGCGCATAATCATCCAACCATTCTTTATTCTCCTTACAGAATTTCTGAAAATCTGCATCATCTGCGATTTGGCTTCTTTCATATGCTTTTCTTAAGATCTCATACCTGCAGTTATAAATCTTTTCATAATCCACATATCCCGCATTATCACCAAAGTCATATGCCTTACATTCATCTTTTGTAATCCAGCTCTTTTTTATCAGCTTTTCCAGGTCTATAAAATACGGATTTCCTGCAAAAGTTGAGAAAGACTGATACGGCGAATCTCCATACCCTGTCGGACCTAACGGAAGGATCTGCCAGTAACTCTGACCCGCCTTCTCAAGTGTATCTACAAACTTGTATGCTTCTTTCGAAAAAGCACCTATTCCATATTTTGATGGCAGACTTGCCACCGGCAGTAATATACCGCTTGTTCTCATAATATGCACCTCATATCTTTCTACAGCAACTGTTTCGGTATCGGTATCGGTAACGTTTCCAATAATTGTATTATAAAAGCATTGCATATAAAATGCAATGCTTTTTTTCAACTTTTTCAAAAAATTTGATTTAGTTGTTCTCCGGCTTTTCAACCTGCATGATCGCAGATTTCTGCATCGGGATACGGCAGTTCTTGTTGCTTCCGAATTCAACGATTACGTCTTCATCTGTAATATCAATAACAACTCCGTAAAAACCGCTTGTTGTAAGAACAGTGTCTCCTACAGCCAGTTCAGATAACATCAGCTGTACTCTCTTCTGTTCCTTTTTCTGTGGTCTCATCAGTAACCACCAGAATCCTCCGATAATTACAACGTAAAATAAAATAAGTACGATTGGATTATTCATTCTTCTTTCCTCCTGCTAAAATAGACACTGTTACCATCATACACAATAATAGGACATTCATCAAGACATTTTAGAATTTTTTTATCCTAATCTTCTTTTTCTTCCATTTTTGCCAGTGTCTCTTTCTTAAACCGGGCATATCTTCCCTCTTCGATCGCCTCTCTGATGTCTTCCATAAGATGATTATAATAATATAAATTGTGGAGAACGCAAAGCCGCATTCCAAGCATCTCTTTTGCTTTCAGCAGATGACGGATATAAGCTCTTGAATAACGGCGGCAGGCCGGGCACTGACAGCCTTCTTCGATCGGGCGTTCATCCAGTTCAAATTTTGCATTGAACAAATTCAGCTTACCATGCTTTGTATAAACATGTCCATGTCTTCCGTTACGGCTTGGATATACGCAGTCAAAGAAATCCACACCTCTGTCTACCGCTTCCAGAATATTTGCCGGCGTTCCGACTCCCATCAGATAGGTCGGTCTGGCAACCGGAAGACACGGAACTACTGCATCCAGGATCCGGTACATCTCTTCATGTGTCTCACCAACTGCGAGTCCGCCGACTGCGTATCCATCCAGATCCATCTCTGCGATCTGCTGTGCATGCTCAATACGGATATCTTCATAGACACCACCCTGATTGATCCCGAAAAGCATCTGATGTTTGTTGATCGTATCATCAAGAGAATTGAGTCTTGCCATCTCTTCTTTACATCTTGCGAGCCATCTCGTTGTACGCTCTACCGATGCCTGCATATATTTTCTTTCCGCTACGCTGGACGGACATTCATCAAATGCCATTGCGATCGTAGACGCCAGATTCGACTGAATCTGCATACTTTCTTCCGGTCCCATAAAAATCTTTCTTCCGTCAATATGGGAATTGAAGTATACACCCTCTTCCTTAATCTTTCTGAGTCCGGCAAGCGAAAACACCTGGAATCCGCCGGAATCAGTAAGGATTGGCTTATCCCAGGCCATAAATTTGTGCAGCCCGCCAAGCTTTTTCACTACCTGATCCCCCGGACGCACATGCAAATGATAAGTATTAGACAGTTCCACCTGTGTTCCGATTTCTTCAAGATCTGCGGTAGAAACAGCCCCTTTGATCGCTGCAATTGTTCCTACATTCATAAATACAGGAGTCTCGATCACTCCGTGTACGGTATGGAAGCGGCCGCGCTTGGCGCGACCGTCCCTTTTTATCAGTTCATACATAAAATTGACCTCTCTCATAAATTTAGTAATGACATACAACCGGTGTTCCGGAATCTACATTGTTGAACACCGTCTCTGCAACATCATACTGTAAGTTGACACATCCGCGTGACCCATGTTCCAGATACCAGTCCCCGCCAAAGTTCGTCTGCCACGGTGCATCATGCAGTCCGATTCCACCGTTAAACGGCATCCAGTAAGTAACCGGTGATTCCCATTCGTAACTCCCATCTTCCTTCTTTGGTCCACGAAGGGTTGTATCTTTTTCTTTGTATTTCAGAATATATACTCCCTGCGGTGTAGCATCTCCTCTGCTTGGCTTACCGGTAACAATCGGTCCCTGTGTCACAATTGCACCATTTACAAAAAGATACATATACTGGTTTGTCAGATCGACTTCAACATAAGTATTCCCCCAGTCTGCTCCGTCATGACTTGCTGCAGTCTGTGAATAATTCGCCTCTCTCGTTACAGTCTCTCCATTGCGGATATTCGCTTCAAGGGCTGCAATCTCGGCAGCTTCATCAATGATCCATCCATAGTCTCCACCTTCAACCGTTGCACTGTTGCCGCCTCCGGTTGTAAATGTTCTCTTTGTCTGGTAAGTGTCATACTTACTCTCCAGCTGCTGTACATATTTTACAACTGCATCACTGTTAAAGGTAACTGCCATGTTATCATCTACCGTTACCCACTGGGAAATCAGATCTTTATCTACAACTTCTGTATTCGAACCAAAGGTATAAGTGATACTTGCCTTCAGATACTTATTCATATCGTCACATGCTTTCTTCACTTCTTCTGACTCGATTGTGTATTTTGGTTCTACATAACAATCTTCAGCGGTCATGTCAATCTCGCTTTTGAAACCTTCGATTGATTCTTTCACTACCTTTTTGAAATTCTCGGTATCAATCTTACTTCCGGTCTCCCCGGCTTTGACTACATACGAATTGCCGTCATACTCCGGATGTGCATTTACCGGTTCAACCTGCTGATCTGCCTGCATACACTCGAGACCGTTAATCAGGGTATCCAGCTGGTTTTCGTCATATGTAACGCCGACAGATGCCGTAATTATCTGTGTCTTTCCAAGGCAGACCGGCCACAGAAATGCATTCTGCTCTTTTACAAGCTTCTGCAGTTCATCTCCTGCTTTGTACGCAAGAGAAATATCTGTTCCGGCAATCTTCTCTTCTGTTCCGTCTGATTCCTTCATCGTGAGAACATATCCATCTACCTGACTCTTCATGTATGACTCTACTGCCGAAACTGATTTTCCGGAGAAGTTCACACCGTTGATCTTCGTATTAAAATAAAAATGATTCATGAAATATACGGAAAATCCAATGTAAACAACCGCTGCCACTCCAACTACAGCGCCAACTACAATTTTAACCACTTTGCCGGACTTTTCTGATCCTTGCTTTTTCTCCCGTTTAGTTCTTCTATGCGGCTTTTCCTCTTCTTCATCAAAGAAAGAATCATCAAAAATTTCTTTCTCATCCGGATTGAATGCTTCTGCATCTCCACTGCTTAAAATATCTGCACTTTTAATAACCGGTGGTACTGCTGTCTCTTCTTCATCCCGCCATTCTTCTGCTCCATCCAAATCCAGAAGCCCGGTCTCTTCACGAACTACTTTCTTTTTCCGGCGCGGAGCCTTTTTCTTAACCGGTCGATCTTCGCCTGAGGCTGCTTTATGATCCACACCATCGCCAGATACGTGATGGCCTGAAGGACGTTTTGTTTTAGTGACTTTCTTTTTCCGCGGTCTTTCTTCGCTTTTCTGTTCTTTTTCATTGATGTCCTTCACCTCACTTACAGTCTGCTCTCTGATCTCTTCCATGATTTCATCTACTGTGCTGTCAAGATTTCTTTCGTTTTTTTCATTCTTACTTTTTTCACTCATTTATACTATTGACTTCCTTTTTTCACTCAATATGTAGTCATTATAATACGAAGGGGCGTGTAAATACAATACATAACTTTAACTTTCATATTTTTATCACTTGTTGGGATGAGAATCTTCTATTATAATAATGAGGTGATTTGGGGGAATGAATGATTTGCGTTGTGATGACAAATAGAATAAACGAAATGTTTCAAATCCCATCGCGCAAATGTTCTTCTGCTTTATTGTTCGTTTTTTCGTTTTGACTGATTCACAAATTAATTCTTTATAAATAAAAGCTTACAGAAAGGATGGTATATAGTATGGCAGGATCTATTTATGGAAGATTGTTTCAGATTTCTACATGGGGGGAATCGCACGGAAAGGGGATCGGTGTTGTGATCGACGGGTGTCCGGCAGGGCTTTCTCTTTCAGAGGAGGATATCCAGGTTTATCTGGATAGAAGAAAACCCGGACAAAGCCAGTTTACAACCGGACGTAAGGAAAGTGATATGGCACAGATCTGGTCCGGCGTATTTGAAGGCCGGACGACCGGAACTCCGATTTCAATTCTCGTACAGAACCAGGATCAGCGTTCCCGTGATTACGGAAATATTATGAACACATACAGGCCGGGACACGCAGATTATACATTTGATGAAAAGTATGGTTTCCGTGATTACAGAGGAGGGGGACGCTCTTCCGGAAGAGAAACTACTGCCAGAGTTGCAGCAGGTGCAGTTGCTGCTAAGATTTTGAAAGAACTTGGCATTGAAGTACATGCTTATACGAAAGCAATCGGTCCGGTATCTGTTCCGGAAAATGAATACCATCCGGAAGAGATTTTCCAGAACCCGATTTATATGCCAAGCAACGCATATGCCCAAAAAGCATCTGCCTATCTGGAAGAATGTATTAAAAATCAGGATTCCTCAGGAGGCATCATTGAATGTGTTATTACCGGTATGCCGGTAGGAATCGGTGATACCGTATTTGAAAAACTGGACGCCAATCTTGCCAAAGCAATGCTGTCCATCGGAGCAGTCAAAGGCTTTGAGATCGGTGACGGCTTTAAAGCTGCAGATACAAAAGGAAGTATCAACAATGATTCCTTCCATACAAAAGATGGAAGGATCACCAAAGACACCAACCATGCAGGCGGTGTCCTCGGCGGTATGAGTGACGGAAGCAAGATCATCTTCCGCGCGGCAGTAAAGCCGACTCCGTCCATTTCACAGCCACAGTCCACCGTCACCAAAGATGGAGAAAACACCGAAATGATCATTAAAGGACGTCACGACCCGGTCATCGTCCCACGCGCCGTCGTAGTCGTAGAATCCATGGCCGCAATCACGATCCTCGATCTGCTCTTCACCAACATGAGTGCCCGAATGGACAAACTCAAAAGCTTCTACGGCACTGATGTGGTGGCCTTATTTTGATATCTGATTTCCAAGATAAAACTTCATGTATATTTTGTATGTTTTATCTGCTATTGTACCGTCAGACTTCTTTTCCATAGAGTTCCTCCTCATTTTTTATAATAACTGTCTGGGCTTTGAAATAATTTCTGACACACAAAAAGCCACCTCAGTCAGGTGGCTTTTTATAACCGATTCTGTTCTCCAATAACATCTTGAAAATATACTCTGACGTTCCTATCAGAATTACGATTTCTGTATCACAATGCATCTCTCCCTGCTTTTGCATATTTTCCAAAATGACACTCCATTCAGTATAACATGAAATCAGCAATTTTCTTGTTGCCTTATTACTTCCGCTAACATCGACAGCAGTTTATCAAGCTCAATGGGTTTTGCGATATGACCATTCATACCAACTGCAAGAGCATCTCGCTTATCTTCTTCAAATGCATTTGCTGTCATTGCAATGATAGGTATGCATGCTTTATCCTTATCCGGCAGGCGTCTGATTGCCTGTGTTGCTTTATAACCGTTCATTTTCGGCATCTGAATATCCATCAGGATCATATCATATGTACCTGCCGGCATCTTTTCTATCATATTTACACATTGAATGCCATCCTCCACACGTTCTGTTTTAATGCCGGCACGCTCAAGGATTGCTTCTGTAATCTCTGCATTCAGATCATTATCCTCTGCCAGAAGGATATTCCTGCCTTCAAGGATTTCGCTGCCTTTTCCAGACTCTTCAATATGTTTTTTTACATAATAGCTTTCATCGGCTATCTTATGTTTAAGTGTAACTGTAATGGTGCTGCCCTTTCCGAGTTCACTCTCTACATCTATTGTTCCACCAAGCAGATCAACATATTTCCGGACTATCGACATTCCCAGTCCGGTTCCTGCGATTTTGCTCTTTGTAGTGTTCTGTTCACGTGTGAATGCGTCGAAAATCTTCGTCATATAATCCTGACTCATGCCAATTCCTGTATCACTCACTCTGTTCCTCACGATCATGTACCCTGGCTCGTCGCATGGCAATTCATCTACGCTCATCATAACAGAACCACCGGACGGAGTATATTTTATAGCATTGCTCAGGATGTTGACAAATATTTCTTTCACCTTGGTAACATCTGTCAGTACATGCTCATGTTCTACATTCATCGTGCAATGAAGCGCAATATTCTTTTTCCTTGCTTTCTCATCAAATACTGCAAACAAAGACTTCCTGACATCTTCAATCCGGCAGTAATTCTCATCAAGCTCCATCCTTCCGCTCTCGATCCGGGCCATATCCAGTACATTATTTATGATTGACAGGAGAAGATTCCCCGACTGCTGCATTTTTTCCAAATGTTCTAAGGTTTCAGGCATGTCTTTTCCTTTCAGTTCATTCTCCATAAGCTGTGCATAGCCCAGAATTACATTCATAGATGTCCGGATGTCATGTGACATATTGTTAAGAAAACGAGTCTTTGCGAGACTGGCATCCTCTGCTTTTTTCAAAGCAATTTCCAATTTATCATTGAGTTTTTGTGTATTATTTGCTGCAAGCTTTGCAACAGCTTCTGCTTTTCTTGCCTTTCGTAAAAGTACGAGGATAATACTAATTATACTGAGTGCAAAAAATATTGCCGTAATAAAAAAAGCAATCAGATTATCTTTTACAAAGTCAGAAAATGTTACCTTATCTGCCGTACTGTCATAGATAGCAAGTGCACTTGTAAGCATATCAGACGGCATGGCCTTTAATGTTTTATTCAGTATTGATAAAAGGCTACCCGCTCCACCTCTTACCGCAAAACATGCCTCCATTGTTTTTGTAAGTGGAACACTCTTGAATTTTCTACTGTTATCATATATCATCGCCTGGCTTGCTCCCATGAGGAAACAGTCTGCCTTTTCATTCAAAATCATATCTGCCGCATCATCAAGCGAATCACAATCTACCAGCTCCCATTGTGGATAACAGAAAGCAATATGCTGTTTTAAGGCTTCTTTTTCCTTTGGCACAGCTACTTTATACACATTATGCTCATCAAAATTTTCTTCATCAGTTACCGCCATCAGGCTGTAAGTCCAGGCTGTGTTTGTAAGTGCATATCCTTTTTCTTCTGCAAAACAGGGATTTCTGCCGGTATAAAAAATCATGTCAATCTCACGCTCTTGTAAAGCCTGGATCATTTCGTCATAATCATTGTATTCCTGTATATTAAATTTCAGTTTCTGATTCCCCAGACAGTCTTTGGCATAGGATACATATTCTGCCAGCATTCCGGTAAATTTTCCAGTTTTTTCGTCCAGGGAAAATACCGCCGGATCATTGCTCAGAAATCCTATCCGGATGTTACCATGCTCTTCCACCCAGGACTTTTCTTCACCTGTAAGAATCTGACTATATTCAAGCGTAAAATACTTCTTATACAAATCTGCCTTAAAAAATGGACTATCTTGATCTAGCTTGCGCATTGCCCAGTCCAGCTCCGTCTTGATATCGCTGCGCTCTTTATTTATTGCAAAATATATGCCTGATTTGCCAATCATGGTAACGGATGATATTCCCTGTTCAGACCAGATGGATTCCTCCAAAGATACAAAAGCATCAATCTCATGATTCGCTAATTTCTTTTCGACATCATCGTTATTATTCACATTTACATGCTCTGTATGTATGCCATTCTTATTTTCCCATTCTGTCAGCATAATTTCCGGTTCTGTATCCATGAGCACACCTACTCGTTTCCCGTCCATAGATTTGAAATCGGACATTCCCAGATCCATGTTTGACAAATCAGCATAAAGAATATATTTTTCTTCACCCATCGCTTCATCTGAAAAAAGCATCCTTTGTTCACGTTCATCGGTATAAGAGATATCGCCCATGATATCAATCTCACCATTTTCAAGCTTATCAAAGCAGTTGGACCAGTCACATTTCACGTACTCAAATTTCCATCCGGTATAGCCTGCCAGAGCCTGCAGGAGTTCATACCCATATCCTCGTCTGACACCGTTTTTATCGATATAATCAAAGGTATCTTCAAAGGATCCGATACCGGACGATCTGTGACTGTTTTTCATCATTATTCTTTTCAGCGGCCCGGCAGTGTACTGATAATATCATCCACATTCCTAAAATCACAAATATACCTGCAAATAGTACGTCTGATTTTTTTCTACTTTTGTACATTGTTCTTTTCTCCTTAAATCACCAGATTATTACACGTCACAAACCCAAAAATTTCAGCATGGTTGGGACAAGAATATTCATATCAACAGGCTTTGCAACATGAGCATTCATTCCAACAGAAAGAACCTTTTGTGCATCTTCTGCGAAAGCATTGGCAGTCATCGCAATATTAGGGATCCTGGCTTTTTTCGTATCCTTCATCTTTCGGATAGCTAATGTAGCATCATATCCATTCATAACCGGCATCTGGATATCCATAAGGATCATCTTGTAATAATCAGCATCAGCCTTTTCAATCATGTCAATACATGCAACACCATCATTGGCAGTCTCAACAATACATCCTTCTTCCGTCAATAATTCCGTTGCGATTTCAGTGTTGATCTCATTATCTTCAACCAACAAAATCCGAACACCGTTCAGGCAATTCTTATTGCACAGATTACTGTTTTTCTTCACCAGAGAATCGTCTTCTGACGCTTTTCTGCAAGGAATAGTTACTGTAAATGTGGAACCTTTACCCTGCTTACTTTTCACTTCTATTGTGCCATCCATGAGCTCTACAAGCTTTTTTGTAATGCCCATTCCAATGCCGCTGCCCTCAATATGACTGGATGTAGTGTTACGTTCTCTTTCAAAAGTTTCAAAAACACGCTTTTGGAATTCTTCAGACATACCAATTCCATTATCGGTAATACTAATGATCATATTGCACCAGTCTTCTTTTTCACAGGATTTCTGCTCATCACCATCATTAAGAGTACAGCCAAAACTCTGTTTCATTTTTTCTTTTTCATTACGAATCTCCCATTTGAAATTATTTTCCGCTAGTTCAACAATTCATGAATTACCTTTTCCAGTAAATTCCCATCAACAGGCTTGGAAATATGCTCATCCATCCCTGCTTCTTTTGCTCTTATTCTGTCCTCTGTGAATGCATTTGCTGTCATTGCAATGATCGGTATTTCCTTAGCATCCTCTCTGTCCATAGAACGGATCCTCTTTGTGGCATTATAACCATTCATGACTGGCATCATGATATCCATCAAAATCACATCAAATTCACCAGGTCTGCTTTTTTCAAATATTTCAACAGCCTCTAGTCCATTCCATGCTTTGGTCACTTCAGCGCCTTCATTCTGAAACATAAATTCTGCAATTTCCATGTTCAGCTCATTATCTTCCGCCAGAAGAATGTGCAGCCCCTTTATCGTTTTTTCTGATGCATCCTTCTGTTCTTTCCGTTTATCCGTAGCCAGATCTATTCTGAATGGAACCTGGATCACAAATGTTGTCCCAACACCTTCTTTACTTTTAAACATAATGGTTCCACCCATTTTTTCAACCAGTTTTTTGGTAATTGGCATTCCCAGACCTGTTCCGGCAAATTTTGTGCGGCTTCCTGCATGTTCCTGTGCAAATGGTTCAAAAATATGTTTTTGGAACTCTTCTGCCATTCCGATTCCGGTATCCCGGCAGACAAATTTCATTATCGCCGTTTCTGGCTGTTCGGATGGAATTTCTACGCAGCTGATATAAATATGTCCGTTTTCTCTGTTATATTTCACCGCATTCGACAGAATATTCATCATCACACGTTTCACATATCCCGGACTTCCGATAAGATTCCGGTGTATGATTTCTTTTTTCTCCCACGCAATCCGGATATTCTGTTCTGCTGCAATCTGTTCGATCACAACAAATACTTCCCTGAAAATACTGCTCAGATTGAATGGTATTTCTTCCAGAATCACTTCATCTGACTCCAGCTTACTCATATCCAGGACATCGTTTACCAGTTCCAGAAGCAGATGAGAGGCCTCTTTGACTTTTGCCCTGCATTCCGTCTGTTTTTTCATATCGTCTGCATAATGATCTGCCACATTGAGCACACCGCAAATTCCATTAATCGGAGTCCGGATATCATGGCTCATTCGCTGAAGAAACTCTGTTTTTGCCTCATTGGCGGCTTCTGCCTTTTTTGCAGCTATCAGAAGTTCTGCTTTATATTTTTCATCTTTTTCCTGTTCCTTTTTCTGATGTGCCTGATTGGTTCTGTAGGTCCAGAGCCAGAATATACTAAACATCAGAAAATAAAGAAAAATAACGCTTATTACACTTAATGGAAGGTTACGGAACACTTCCATATCCGGAAGCCACGTTATCATCCGTGACCTCCGACTCATTGTGCTTATACTACACTGTCCTTACACCAAAATCAGCTCCTCTCTCCGGCTTATCTTTTCCCTGTTTTTCTTGAATAATCTTCTTATTGATTTCCAACCGTTCATGGATAGATGGCTTCTTCTCTTTTCCTATCGCTACTTTCTTCTGTGGCACAGACTTCCTTTCCACTTTCCCTGCATCTTTTACATTTGCTGATTTTTCTACACCAGTAACGGCAGTTGCTCTGCTCTGCTTCTTGTCCATTACCTGCTGTTCCCGGCGTTCCTGCACTCCTTTTTTTCCAGACTACAAAAACTCTGCAGATAAGGCAAAACATGATTCTGCATATCCGTCAGATCTTCCATATATTTCTGGAACTCTTCATTCCCCTTGCCTTTCTGATAGTTAATCCAACTTTCATCCGTCAGTCTCATTTCATTCTGCAGCTTTAACTGATTGAGAAGACCTCCGTTGCCAGTGCCAATATCTATTTTCCCTTTGAAATGATGCAGCATCTGGTCGCCTTTTTCTGCATAATATACTGTAAAAAACATCTGTGCTATCGTTTTTGGTTCGTTGGTGTTGGGAGCACGATCAGCATAACAGACTTTGTCCTGTTCTACGGTTTTTGAATCCAGATCAGATAACTTCTGACATCTCGGATTCATGAGACCACTCTCTTCACAATAGTTTACATACACCATTGGTTCCATATCCTTTGGAAGCTCCGGTTCATAGGCTTTCAGCCTTTCCATCAATACACCTGCACGAACAGACTGGTCGCATTCTTCGTCTACGATATCCTTCAGATACGAAATATAGGAATGAATATTTCCACTTCGCAAATCCAGCATCACTTCCTGTACCGTATTTTCTCCTATCTCCACATTATCTCGATACTCATACGGATCAAATGCTTCTGCAATCTCATCCACTGCCTCTGCCAGCTGTTCTGTGGTCATCTTCTCTGGATACATTGCTTCCCGAACATCCCGCATCGGTACATACTTATAGTCCGGTAATGCTTCATGAATTTTCTCAATTCCTCCCCTTACCAGTGCAAGCTCCCCATAAAACCGAACATCGTCCATCAGATTTCCAAATACGGTATTTCCTTTTACGATTGCAAATTCGGCTTCATCATAGTAACTATCTTCCGGATCACGATATTCTACTTTAAAAAGCAAACAAAAGCAAAAAGAAAATGCCTGCACTACCGCACTTTCCAACCATGAATGAACAATGGCTCCGATACCATTCAGTGTAAACCCTGTTTAACGTAAATGACATAATCGCCAATATATTTGCCCTCAAAGTTTCTTTTGGCCATGTAGAATAAATTTCGCAGGAAGCTACATTTTTAATATAATCTTTATATAGTACATAATAATTCTTTGCCGTATTATCAGAAACGGCTCCATCATGTACTATAACATACTCCGGGATTACAACTCTGCTCAATACAACCTCTCCTGTTGCCTGAATATCCTTAACCTCGCTCTCTGCGATTTTTGGTGGATAATCTCCATATAATGTGTGCGGGCCGATTGCAAGAACTTCATACGAAGCCGTTTCTGTAATTGTCGGTTCCAAAGAGAGATTCTGCAAAGCAAGCTGCCCGGAAAGCATCTGACTTCCTGCAATTTCCACTGGCTCAAATCCTGGAGCTGTTATTTTTAAGTTATACTCTGAGTATGGCTGATTCAGTCCTGGTTCCATTGAATATTCTAAAGGAGGGGTCTCTAACTCAATCACTTCTGTCTGTCCCGACAAATCTGTTTTTAATACTTCTAATATTTTATCCGGTTCCCCCGCAGAAGAAATCTCCACTGCAGCATCCGTAATCGGGCGTTTTCCCCGGTTGGAAACAAGGGATACCTGTAAGGTTCCTACATCTGGCATAATAAACACCTGCGTTTTTTATTATAGTATTCTGTGGAGAGAATGCCGTGACAAACAAATGACTCAACATTAAAATCTCATCTCACACTCTCTCGTTCGATAAATTCATACGGATTAACCTGTATCTGACTGACTGGTTTTTCCTGTATCATCCGTAGCACAAATGAGCGCAGCTGGCTTCTTTACTTTTTTACCCTCTGCTCTCTGTAACTCGAATTTGTTATAATATGATTATATATCGAATTTAATTTTTTTGTCAAAGTATTCGAACTTATGTTATAATAGTTGTCAGGAAACTAACTGATTTATAGTAATTTATTTTTAAGAAAAGAGGATGATATCATGAGTGAATCAATGGCAGATTTCGAAAAAGAAATTGACGAATCTCTTAAAACACTGAATGTTGTGGAGAATGAGGGAGAGGCTACAGAAGAAGAAACTGGATTTAACGCTTGGGATAAAGTACAGCAGTATTTAGAGGATGGTACTGTTCTTACTTTAAAAGTCGGCGGTATCGTAAATAAAGGTGTTATCGTTTATGTTGATGGGCTTCGCGGTTTTATTCCTGCATCCCATCTTGAAATTGGTTATGTAGAAGACACAAATCCATATCTTGGAAAAACTGTTGAAGCGAAAGTTATCACAGCTGACCCAGAAAAGAATCGTCTCGTATTATCTGTAAAAGAAGTTCTTTACGATAAAAAGCGGGCAGAAAAAGAAGCGCGTATCAACGCAATTGAAGCTGGCGCTGTTCTTACTGGTAAAGTAGAATCTCTCATGCCTTACGGCGCTTTCGTTGATCTCGGCAATGACATTTCCGGTCTGGTACACATTTCTCAGATCGCACAGAAACGTATCGAATCTCCAGCAGAAGTTTTAAAAACTGGGCAGGAAGTCAATGTTAAAGTATTAAAAGTTGAGAATGGCAAGATTAGTCTCAGCATGAAGGCTTTAGAGGAAGTTGCTCCGGAAGAGGAAGATACAAGCGGCGAAGAAGTTGTAAGCTATAAAGATGAAGGCGATGCAACAACAGGATTAGGAGCTTTGCTGGCAGGTCTTAAACTCTGATTTGCCGCAGGCAAATAGACGCCCGCTGAGAATGAAAATAATCCTTATTTGTGACTTTAGTCGCAGCGTGTTGAATACTCGCTCGTATCCAGCACTTGCTTCAAGGCCACAAATAAGGATTATTTCATTCTCAGCGGGCTGTATTGCTATCGCTTTTGTTGCCATGCTCGCCTCAAAAGGATCAATTCCGAATCCAAAGCTCGTACTTTTCTTAAAGACTGGAATTTGTGGGGGATTTACTACCTTTTCAACCTTTGCTTTAGAATCTGCAACTCTGATGAAAAGCGGACATCCGAAAGTGGCTTTTCTCTATATGTTATTGAGCATCCTCGTGGGAGTAGGTGCTATTTTTATTACTGATTTAATTCAGATTCAGTAAACAGGCAGAACTCAGGAAGATAAATAAAGCATATTTATGGCCTCGGAGCAAAGTTTGGATGCGAGCGCGTAAGCGAGCATTCAAACCGCCGCGACTAAAGTCACAAATATACTTATTTATCTTCCTGAGTTCGTCTGTTTCGGTACCTCCGAATCCCTCTTCGAAAACACACATCCGCAATAATCCTGCCGATACAGATGGTATTCCTCAGACAATGCAATAGAACGTAAATACCCTCCTTTTTTCTTAAAATCAGATGGCAGATGTTTCACCCCATATTTATCAGCAAGTTTTTCTCCAATTTCATTAATCCACTGGGCATTTTTGTGCGGGCTAATTGAAAGGGTTGTCGAAAAATAATCCGCTCCCATCTCTGCAGCTTTCTTCGCGGTTTCTTCCATACGAAGTGCGTAGCAGTGATAACAGCGAAGTCCTCTTTCCGGCAAGTCTTCCATTCCCCTTGCCATATCAAAAAATACCTGTGGGTCATAATCACCTTCTACGAAAGTAACATCTTCCTCATAACCTGCTTCATGAATAAAACGCTGAAGCTCTTTTACCCTTTTGGTATATTCTGTTTCTGGTGTGATATTGGGATTATAATAAAAAATCGTAATTTTAAAATACTTTGTCAGATATTCAAGAACATAGCTGCTGCAAGGCGCGCAGCATGCATGAAGGAAAAGAGCTGGGCGATTTTCTCCCTCAGCACACTCCTTCTCAATTTTATCTGTGATTTTATCCAATATCTTTTGATAATTTACTTTCTGAATATTATTTGTATTCATCTAAACTCTCCTTGTAATTTTATTTCTTCAAAATATCCATAACAAACTCATCATAATCCTGCTTTTTCATTTGAAGTGTTTATTTTGAAGCATTGTATCACAAAATAAATAAAATTCTGACTGTTGTTCAACTGCCAAAGACAGCCTCAGAGAATAAAATAATCCTTATTGTGGCCTCGGAACAAGTGTTGGATACGGGCGGGCAGAGCGAGTATTCAACACGCTGCGACTAAAGTCACATATATGGATTATTTTGTTCGTCTGTTTCTATACTTGCCTGTCTAGCGAATTAAATTTCCGAATTCTTCTTTGAGGCGAAGTAAGCCCGGAGTGAATTTACTACGATAATTACTCCAAGTATCATCAGTAAAATAGCGATAATCAACTGTAAGCCTTCTACTAAAAATGTTGCGGAACCAGCAGAAAATGCCTGTACGAGAGAAATGGTTCTCTCTACTAATGCGGTTCCTGTTACACAAAGCATGATAATCAGTGGTGGGAAAAGCATTTTGTTGCTTCGTCCGGTTACTTTTAAGAATACGCAAAGTGTTACTAATACTAAAGCAGATAAGAGCTGGTTTGCGGAACCAAATAATGGCCAGATATTTGCATAACCGATTTTTGTTAATACAAAGGCTGCTGCTAACGTGATGATTGTTGAGAAGTATGTATTACATAAAATTTTTCTCCATCCTTCTGCGTGTTCCATATCATCAACACTGAACAATTCCTGAAAACTCATTCGGCCAATTCGCGCTACGGCATCCAAACTTGTAAGTGCAAGCGCGGATACGCACATTGTCATGAAGCACTGTGCTACATATACTGGAATTCCAAACATTTCAAAGAATCCGGCTACACCGCTTGAGAATACCTGGAATGGTGTTCCATCTGCTGGTGTTCCGTTAGCGGACGCTGCCGCTCCTGCTACACATAAAGCGATAACTGCAAGTAAACTTTCTAATACCATTGCGCCGTAACCAACTTTTAACATATCTTTTTCATTGGATACCGTCTTTGAAGATGTTCCGGAAGATACTAAACTGTGGAAACCAGAAACTGCTCCACAAGCAACGGTTACGAATAAAATAGGGAATAAATCACCAAGCTGATCATTATGGAAGCCTGTAAATACAGGAAGATTCATTGCCGGATGCGCCACTAATAATCCAACAACAGCTCCTGCGATCATTCCGATAAACATATAGGTTGTCATCGCATCACGAGGCTGTTTTAATAACCACATTGGGAGTACTGCCGCAAAGAAAATATATACAAATGTAATATATGTCCAGCCGTCCTTTCCTAATGTAATTGGCATTGTCATACCAATAGCAAGTGCTGCTACAGTACAGATTAATCCAACAACCGTTTCCTTCCATCCTGTCAGATGCAGATGTTTATGAAGTAAACCAAAAATCATTGCAAATGCGATAAATAAAAGGGAAATTGTTCCTGCTGCTCCATTTGTTTTTGCTGCATCGGAAAGTGCAATCACACCATTGGCATCTACCGTATAAGCATTAAATGTACCTGCTACCATATCAGCGAAAGCTGCGATAACAATTAAAGTAAACAGCCAGCAGAAAATAAGAAATAACTTTCTTCCAAGTTTACCGATGTATTTTTCGATCAGAAGTCCCATGGACTTACCATCATTTTTTACACTGGCATATAATGCTCCAAAGTCGGTAACTGCTCCAAAGAAAATACCTCCAATTAATACCCACAAAAGTACTGGAAGCCATCCAAATACTGCTGCCTGAATTGCTCCTGTTACAGGGCCTGCTCCAGCAATGGATGAAAACTGATGGCTAAATACTGTCCAACCGTCAGTTGGAACATAATCCTGTCCATCTTCAAACTTATGAGCTGGTGTCTCTGCTTTTGGGTCAATTCCCCATTTTTTAGAAAGCCACCGTCCATAAAATGCATACGCAGCTGTCAATAAAACAGCAGCAATTAAAACAATGACTAATGTATTCATTTTTGTCCTCTCCTTTCATGTATACAAGCCATTTCTTGTATACATGAAGTTTTATAATCCTTTTCCTTCATTTTGTCAATGTTTTTTACACTTTTTCTTGCATTTTTATAGAAACAAATCAATTTTAAAGTCAATTCACTTCATTTCTGGATTTTCACGCAAGAATTTCTGAATTTTTTTAAGCAAAAGATACTAGAGCGTGTTTGAAAAAAACATTTTTCAAACACGCTCTATGGCTTCTTTTAGAAAGTCAGGCAGGAATCCTCTGTAATTCAATCGCCGATTATTTCACAAAACAAGTTTCCCATATTTAGCTGAACTATATAAAAATTTTTCAAACACACTCTAAGAAACAAATCCCGTCATTATTCCAACTTTCTTCCGCACCCATTCCATAAAATGTGCGAACTCGCTCTTTCTCACAAAAATCTCGGCATAACAATTCAATATTTCCGAAACCATCTGCCGCATATATGCCATATCATTCTCATAACACATTTTCTGTGAAAGGTATCTGTCATGTAATTCCTGAAGTCTCTCCTCCACTTCCGCAGCAGAATCAAGCTTCTTACAGCTCGGCAGGGACATCTGCTCTAAAGCTCCCTCCCGCATCCACTTTGTCATTTTTTTCTCGTAAGCATAATGTTCTGGAATTGTTCCCTCAAAAATCGTATTATGCGGATAGGTAAAATAATCCTCCACATAATGAAGAATCCATCCAAGTTTTAAATAAGAAAAGCTTCCGCCTCTTCCTTTTGCCTCTAACGCTTTCATCTGTTTTGTAATCTGTTCGAACGTTGCTTCCCATGTATGACCCTCCAGATAAGTATACACCAGCAGATCTGGCAGAATACTTCCAAACAATAATGCTGCTTTATGTGCTCTGTGTATATTTCCCGATAATGACTTTGTCATAACTAAATGTCCAATTTTATCCATTCATTTCTCCCCATTCACTTTCAACCTGGTATCATTTCTACATTTAAAATTAAATTCCATTCACTACCTCTCAAAACACAGTATACCATAATTACAAAAAATGGCTACAACCAAAATATGTTATTTTACTATTTAATTCATTAAGCGAACTACAGACAAAGCCATTGCCCCCAATAAGGCATATTTGTGATTTTAGTCGCGGCGGTTTGAATGTTCGCTTACCCGCTCGCATCCAAACCTTGCTCCGAGACCACAAATATGCCTTATTGGGGGCAATGGCTTCTGTGCTGTGGCTGGAGTAGGTGAATTAAACAGGGGGAGGGGATTTGGGGACAGAAACTGATGTCTTCTGCTTACTCGAGAATGACTGGGAATAGAGGGTATGATTTGGATTTTTTAATGACTATCACCGCAATATTTCAATAATGTCAGAGCAAGTAGTGGACTTCTGTTCTTCTAAAATATCTACCGTTTCAATTTAGATAAAAATATCTATCTACAATATTCTGAGAGCAAGCAGAAAACTTCTGCCCTCTCCCCCAAATCCCCACAACCACTATTTAATTCAAACAAAATCCAGC
>OJUG01002556.1_pt1 | contig 18827 bp, 17 predicted proteins | sample 1599841 | NCBI WGS metagenome assembly OJUG01 (sample SAMN04168659, study PRJEB22393) | human gut metagenome | biome: human gut microbiome; feature: stool | host: Homo sapiens | collected 2014-05-12 | reverse complement strand
ATTCCTCTCCTTGGTAGAGCGCTTTTATTTTGCTTACTTCCAGGGCACCGGAGGCCTGCGGATTAAGCAAGTTGTGCCTTTGGGCATCGGTTACCATAATAGACACTGTGACAGGTGCAATGTCCCGGATCAGTAGCGTTTCGGTATCTTTTTTACAACCCGACAGCATGATAGCAGATATCGCCAACAGCAGAAAAGCAATGCGTTTCATAGGCAATGGGTTTTAAGATTAGTATTGTATGTCGCGGGAATTTTCCCCTTAGAAGTACTTGATCTCGCGCCCTTCGATCTCGCTGAGGAGGTTGTTGGCCAGCGAACTGGCGCCGATGCGGAAGCGCTCGGGCGTGAGCCACTCTTCGCCGAGGATCTCTTCGACGATGCTGTAATAGAGTGCCGCGCTTTCGGCCGTAGAGATGCCTCCGGCAGCTTTGAAGCCCACTTTACGGCCTGTTTTTTCGGCGAACTGGCGGATTGCGAGGCACATGGTCACGGCGGCTTCGGGCGTCGCGGCGATGCCGTTCTTGCCGGTCGAGGTCTTGATGAAGTCAGCGCCCGCCTCCATGGCGATCGTCGCCGCTTTGTGGATCAGTTCCGGTTCGGAGAGCGTACCCGATTCGAGGATCACTTTGAGGATCGCATCGTCGCCGATCTCGGCGCGCAGCGTTTCGATTTCGTTGCCCGCCAGGTCGTATTCGCCCTCGAGCATCTCGCCGATGCTGATGACGATGTCGATTTCGTCGGCGCCGTTTTCGATGGCCATCGCCGTTTCGAGCATTTTCACCTCCAGGTAGGTCTGCGAGGATGGAAATCCGCCCGACACGCTGGTGATCGCCATTTTAGAATCGCCGGCGGCCAGTCCGACGGTCTCGACGAAAACCGGATAGACGCAGATCGACGCCACGCTGCCCGCCTCCGGGAAGAGCCGGGGCAGCTCGATCGCCTTGCGGGTGAATTCACCGATCGAGCGTCGCGAATCCGTAGCGCCCAACGAGGTGAGGTCGATACAGCCGAAGCACCGTTTGTACACTTCTGTCCGGCAGTTGCGCCGGGCCTGCGGCCCGATCTTTTCGAGCAGCGCGCTCACTTCGTCCGCCGTCGGGGCGGGACCGAAATTGCGAAGGGTAGGGGTGTATTCCATAGCAGTCGGAATTTGTGCGGGTGGGATCGGGAGCATTCCTGCTTTTCCGGGGCCTGTGCGGTCGCGTGTCGGCGGCCGGTGCCGGAAGGGAGCGAACATCCTCGTTACAAAGATAGTGATTTTGCTCGATAAAATGGCAGGGACGCTCCGAAGAGCGCCCCTGCCCGGGAAATTATTTGGAATAATGGTTTTGTATCGCTTGCGGGCCCTTTGCAGCCCTGTTTGTAAACGGTGTCCCCTGTCGCTTTCCGGAATGTGTGTGCTTTTGCTTTTCTTGCTACCTTCTCTCTCTCTCTCTCTCTCTCTCTTCTCTCTCCCTTCTTTTCCTCCTGCCGGATCGCGACGCCCCGCACTCCCGGATGGAATTTGTCCCCGGTCTCCGGATCAGAGTACCAGCGAGATGCCCACGTTGATCTGGCGCACCTGCGGGCCCGCGCCTTCGCGCCACAGCGGCGAATGGTAGTAGGTGACGTTGAAGCCGATGTTCGAGTACCCGAAGTTCAGCGTGTATCCGTAGTGGAAATTACGCAGCCCGAAACTGCTGTGGTCTTTCGCCGTGCCTCCGACCAGCGGACCGTCGCCCTTGATTTTCGTATGCGCGCCGATACGCAGTCCGCCCACAAGGCCCGCGTTGATGAAAAAGTTGTGGTTACGGCCCGTCTGGAACTCGACCAGCAGCGGGATGTTCATATAGGCGGTGAAAAGCTTCGATTTGGAGAGTTTGATCCCCTGTTCGATGTATTGGTAGTCGGGGACGGTTACGCCCTTTTCGTACTTGAGTGCGATGTCCTGGTCGAAGCGGAAGTTGTTCAGTTCGAAGCCCAGGCCCGTCATCAGGTGGATTTTACGGTTGCCCAGCAGGATGAAGTCGATGGGATTGATGGTTACGCCGATGGATTTGGAACTTTGCGAGAGGTATTTCGCATTGTCCGGGAGCGAGAAGTTGCCGAGGTTCGTGACCAGCCCGTTGTAGTGGATGCCGACTCCGGCCCAGCGGCCGTCGCGCCACAGGACGCGGCGCGTCTGCTCCTTGCCTTCCGGTTTTTTGAACAGCATGACCTTGTAGCTTTGGATAAAACGGCCGTCCCGTTTATTCCTCTCCCCTCGCTTGTCCGTTTCCCCGGTTCCGGCGGTCTGGTCCGCGGCAGGGGCTGTCGCGGGGAGTGCCTCCTCTTCCGTCTGAGCCTTTTGCTGAGCGCTCTGCGGCGGTTGCGCCTTGGGTTTTCGCGGCTCGCCGGAAGGCGAATCCGTTGCACTGAAGGTCGTTGCGGTGGAGAGCCGGGCCGTTTCCTGCGCCGTCGCTCCGGAAGCGATCAGCAGTATGGCGGCCAAGATCAGGATGTTTCTCATGTCGGTTGCGTTAGGCTCTTGCGAGCGGATATATCGGTACGGGTTTGTTCTTGTTCAGGAAATATACGTTTTTTCTCTCTGTTTTACACGATGGCCCCGGTTTTTTCGGTTCTTTTCCCGCGAAGTTCCTGCTTCCCGTGCTTTCCCCGCGTGCAGGGCTTTCGGCTGTTCCGCTCCGAGGTGCCCTCCTGTCCGGGTATGGGGCGACTCCGGACAGGGATATTTCCGGTTAATTACTGCTTTTCCGTTTGCTGATGTGGATGAACGATGCGATGGTCACGCCGCTCTCCTCGGTGGTGTTGTAGCGCGATACCGGGCTCAGGTCGTTCAGTGTCGAGAGCAGCGAACCCAGCGACGAGCGGATGCTGCCGTCGTCCTGCGAGGCATTCCGGGCGGTTGCCGTCCGGGTCGTTTCGATACGGTGCGCAATTAGCGACTGGGGCTCCGGGGTGCGGACCGGCAGGGTGGTTACCGGTGCGGCGGTCAGGGCAGGTTCCGGCAGGTAGAGTTCGGCAGGCTGCGACAGCGAACCCAACACACTTTCCGTCGGCAGCGAATTTTCGAAAATACCTGTTTCGGCAGCCGTTCCCGAGGCCGGAGCCGCATCCGTGCGTTTGATAAACGAAGGGGCAGAGGGGTTGTTTCCCGTTCGGGTGGGTCCGGTCGCAGTGCCCTGGCCGTTGGCCGCTGTGCGGTCGCCGGTGTTTCCGTAATGTGCGGCAAGGGCAGCCGGAGTGTGCGTGGCGTCCGTTGCCGGGACGGCGGCGGCGATGCTGTTTCGGGTGCCGGCGTTTTCTGTTCCGGCGGTCGTCGCGTCATGCTCCGTGTCGGTTGCCTCCTGTCGGTCGAACCGTGCAGCGAGCGCTTCGGCGCCTTCGGGGTAGGCTTCCGCCGCTTCTGCCGCAATCCGCTCGGGCCCTTTGGTGCCTTCGCCGGGGTGGAAAAAGAGCAGGCCGCCGAAAAGGACGGCCGCGGCGGCGGCTCCCGAAGCCATTGCCCCGAAGCGTTGCAGCCGATCCTGCCTGCGGGCCAGCGAAATCGTCCGTCCGCGCAGCAGTCCCGTTTTGTCGGGGTAAACCACCGTTTCAGGCGGCAGTACCGGCAGGTCGCTTTGCAGCGGGCCGATCTGCGCCGCGATAGCCGGATGGCCTGCGAGGAATGCGTCGAAAGCCCGCCGCTGTTCGGCTCCGAGCGTCCCTTCGATGTAGTCCATCGCCCACTGTTCGTAATTGTGTTCGTCTATCATCGTCGTAATCGTTATAGTAAGTTCCGGATCGTTCCGATCTGTTGTTTGAGCGCCATACGCGCCCGGAAGATGTAGACTTTCACCTGCGCCACGCTCAGCGAGGTCATGTCGGCCATCTCCTGGTACGAATAGCCTTCGTAGTCGCGCAGCAGGATCAGCGTCCGCTGTATCTCCGGCAGTTGGTCGAGGTAGCGTTGCACCACTTCGCCCGCTCCGCTGTAACCCCGGTTTCCCTCGTCGGGGCGGCGTTGCAGCGTATCGTCGGTCGTATAGCGCCGGATGTGGCGTACCTGGTCGATGATGAGCCGGTAGGCGATCGTGAACAGGTATGACTTTTCCTTCCCGTCGAGTACGGCCTCCCGGTTCTCCCAAAGCCTCAGAAAACTCTCCTGCACGATATCTTTCGCCTGATCTTCGTCGCGCAGCGACTTGAGGGCGAATCGGTAAAGGTTGTCGGAGAGCGTTTGCACACACTTTTCGTACTCCGCAACGGTCATTGATCTCCCATGGTTAAAATTACAACGGTGAGACTGCTACAAAGTTACACCTTTTTTAAACTTTCCCGGGCTCTCTTTCGCTCAGCCCGCGCCCGTGCTGGGGTTGCGAATAAATTGCGTGCCCCGGACAGCATGCCCGATCCGGGTCTGATCCGTGCTTTCCCTGTCCGCGCTTTCAGAATAGGGATTTCACAAGTTGTGCCGTTTTGCCGCCGGCCGGCCGCAAAAGTTTTCAGGGCTTTTGCCCGATATCGTTGGCACGCTTTATTCCCTCCGCTTCCGGTACTTCCGCAAAGCTATCACAAAGTTTCGGATGACGCCGCCGATTTGTATAAATCTTTCGGGCGCTTCTTGGAATTTCATGGTTCTGGGGTGCCGATCACGTATTCGATCTCCTTGAACAGGTACTTTCTTAGCTGGCCGTCGGCGCTGTGGCGCACTTCCAGTTCGCCTCCGGGCTGCACGCCCGTGATCGTGCCGAGGAATTGCTGCCGGGTGCGTCCGTCGGTGTACAGATGCTCCTGTCCGAGCCGGTAGAGCAGCCGCAGGTAGTCGGAGTCGAGTGTCGAGGGGCAGCCGTGTCCTGTCGGGGGCTGCGTGAATCCGTCGGTCATGTCGCCTGTTTCGTCCGGCCTGTCCGTTTGGCTGGACTCCTGTGTCCGGATCGGGCCGGTCTTTCCAGTCTTCCTCGTTTCGCCCGTTTCTTCTCCGGCCAGCGTCCGGTAGCGTTCGGCCAGGTGGCGGTAAAAACTGATGAATACCTCCGCCCGGTCGAACGGGTGTCCCGCTTCGGCTGCCAGCGAAGTGGGATTCGGCAGCGCGGGATCGAAGCGCGTCTGGTTTACATTCAGGCCGATGCCGATCACCGACCGGGAAAGGTAGGGGCCCATCAGGTCGTTTTCGATCAGGATCCCGGTCACTTTCCTGTCGCCGATGTAGATGTCGTTGGGCCATTTGATCGCGGGTAGGAGTCCCGCTTCGGCGATCGTGTCGGCCACTGCCAGCGCGACGGCTTTCGAAATGCGGAATTGCCGTTCGGCCGGCAGGAAGTCGGGACGGAGCACGACCGAAAACGTGAGGTTCTCGCCCGGTGCGCTGCTCCACGAGTTGCCGCGCTGGCCGCGCCCGGCCTCCTGCCTTTCGGCGATCACCACGTCCCCGGCGCCGTAACGGCTCTCTGCGGCACGGTTGTTCGTCGAGTCGGTCTGTTCGAGTATGTCGATCGTTACGCCCGCCTGCCGGGCGAATTGTGCGAGGATTTCTTTCATGTCCGGGGTAAAATGGGAAATCAATCGGGGTTTGCTTTGCCGCTTTTTATCGCAGCCGTGTCGTTTTCGGCCGGGAATCGTTTTGCGGGGCGCGCGTTTAGAAAAAAAAGTGCCTCTCTTTGCGGAGCGCAGCGAATCAGCCGGTAGGTCAGCTTTTGTCCTGTTCGAGCTGGGCGGTGCCTTCGGCGATCTTGAGCACATACATGGCGAGCCGTCCGATGCACGAGGTCAGTTCGGCGAAGATCACGGCCGCCTGGTAGTGGGTTTCTTGTTCGTCGTCCGGATTGAGGTATTTCTCTTCGAGCGATACGGAGAATTCCTCGAGGAAAGCCTGCATCCGGATACGGCGATCTTCGCGCTGCGGCAGCCCTTCGCGGTCGCTGGTCAGGTTGTTGTGCGTGATGAAATAGGCTTCCTGGATGATCGAGAAGTAGACGCCCAGGTCTTCCCGCATCGGTTGTGTGAACCAGATGTTGCGCTCTTTTTTGCGCCGGATCACCTGCGCTGCCGTGACGTTGAGCCACGTGGCGGCCCGCAGTTGCGTGAGCAACTGGTTCATCGCCTGCACGAGCAGGCGTCCCTCCTGGCTCAGCTCCTGCTGCGTGAGCCGTGCGAGCTCTTGTTCGAGTTGCTTGTATGCGGCTTGTTCCTCGTCCGAGCGTTGGCGGACCAGCAGGAACAGTTCCTGTGCGTTGTCCGCATTGACCTCTCCGAAGTAGGTCTTCACGCGTGCCGCCAGTTCGCCTCCGCGTTTCATGCAGAGCGCCAGGTTTTCCCGTGCCTGGTAAAGGCCCATTTCGCTGGTCGAGACGAGTGCCGAACCTTGCAGCGGGCTCGTCCGTTTCGCATGCCGGTCGCCGGGAATCAGCCTGTCGAGCGCGTGAGCCGCCTGCGGGGTGAAGCCGGCCAGCAGCAATGTGTTGACGACGTTGAACAGGGTGTGGAACAGCGCGAGGGCCACCGCCTGTGAAGGCGAGCCGTTAAGCAACGGCGAAACACCGCCGAAAGCGGTCACCAGCGAGGCGATTCCCCGGGCGAGAACTGTCAGCAGCGGAAGCGCCCACAGTACGCCGACCAGGTTGAAGAGCAGGTGTGAAAGGGCTGCCCGTTTGCCGTCGGTATTCGTCATGGTGGCGGCGATATTGGCTGTCAGCGTCGTTCCGACGTTGTCGCCGAGGATCAGTGCCATGGCGCATTTGAACGGGATTACTCCGGTGCTGCACAGGATGATGGCGAGCGCCGTGGTAGCGCTCGAGGATTGCAGCACCGCGGTCATCGCGGCGCCCGCCAGCACGAACAGCAGCGGCGACCAATGGCCGTGCCCTTGGAGCAGCGCGATGTAGTTCTCGAAAGAGGACAGGGTGGAGAAATGCGTGACCGCATCGCGCAGGATGTGGATCGCCAGCAGCATCAGGGCCAATCCGATCAGCGTGTTGCCGAGGTTGCGGAGCCGTTCGCTGCGCAGTAACAGCAGCGGAGCGGCGAATGCGATCAGCGGCACGGCGGCCATATCGATGTCGAAACTGACCCCGAACAGCGCGACGAGCCATGCCGTGACGGTCGTTCCGATGTTTGCGCCCATCACCATGGCGATCGCCTGGGTCAGGTGCAGCATGCCCGCGTTGACGAAACTGACGATCATCACCGTAATGGCGCTGGAGGATTGCACCAGCGCGGTGATGGCTGTCGAGGCCACGATACCGCGAACCGGCGACCCGGCCATGGCTGTGAGCATGCTCCTGAGCCGGTGTCCCGAAAGCTTCTGCAACGCCTCGCTCATCGTCTTCATCCCGAAGAGGAAGAGTCCGACGGCGCCCAGCAGAATGAGTATTTGTACGATCACGCTTATAAAGTTGCCGGCAGGCGGACACAATACCTGTCCTTTCCACAGTTGTGGCCCGTACCGGGCCCGGGGAGAGGGCGGATGCGCGCGTTTTGCCGAGAATTACCGGAAACGGGAACCTCCCCTGTCCTCTGCGGCAGGGTACGGCGCTCGTTTCCTTATTTGCTTTTCCGGTTATGGTTCCGGCTGTGCTGTTTCTGTTGTGCTTTTCCGGTTGAATTTTGCCGTCGACACTTTTTTCATGGGAGGCGGCCGGCCTCTCAGCGCTCCGTTTTTTGCTGGCCGCCCCGGCCGTTTTTTGCCGTTACGCTGTTTTCTGCCCGTCCGCTCTGCGGAACGCCGGCGGTTCGTCCGGTCGGTTTCGGTTACTTGTCCGTTTCCCGGCCGTTCCGGGGCGCGGGACGGTACCCGCTCCCCTGGCGATAGTCGCTTCCCGTACCGGATATTCAGGGCTAAATCATCACGTCGTACGTGCGCAGCGCGTCGTTGAGTGTGGTTTTCGCGTCGGTCGAGGCTTTTCGCTTGCCGATAATCAGCGCGCACGGCACGTCGTACTGCCCGGCGGGGAATTTCTTGGGCAGCGTGCCGGGAATCACCACCGAGCGTTCGGGCACTTCGCCGCGGTACTCGACGGGTTCCGGGCCCGATACGTCGATAATCTTGGTCGAGCCGGTGATCACTACACCGGCGCCCAACACGGCTCCTTTGCGGATGTGAGCCCCTTCGACCACGATGCAGCGGCTGCCGATGAAACATTCGTCCTCGATGATTACGGGCGAGCCCTGGATCGGCTCCAGTACGCCGCCGATGCCCACGCCGCCGCTCAGGTGGACGTTTTTGCCGATCTGCGCGCACGATCCTACCGTGGCCCATGTGTCCACGAGCGAACCGGTATCGACATAGGCGCCGATGTTCACGTAACAGGGCATCAGGATCGAGCCCGGCGCCAGGTATGCGCCGTAACGGGCCACTGCGGGCGGAACGACGCGTACGCCGAGTCGGTCGAACCCGCTTTTGAGCGGAATTTTATCGTTGTACTCCATCGGTCCGGCCGTTTGGGTCTCGACGCGCTGGATCGGAAAATAGAGCAGAATAGCCTTTTTCACCCACTCGTTGACATTCCATGAACCATCCTCGTTCGGATTCGCAACGCGTATCTGGCCTTCATCGAGCAGGCGCACCGTTTCGCAGATCGCGATTTTGGCCTGGTCGTCACGGATGTGGTCGTGGTCCTCCCACACCAGCTCCACCTCTTTCTTCAGATCTTCGTACATATCTCTTTGTGTTTTTGATTGCTGTCTGTACAACAAATATATGAATTTTCTGTGAATATCGCTACCTTTGTTTCCGGCCGGTTGTTCCGAACCGCGCACAAATATGTCAGAAGGATGAAAAAAATATTTTACGCCGCAGCGTTGCCGGTTTTGATGCTGGCCCTGACGGCATGCCGCAGCGAAATGAAAAAGATTACCGTGAAAAATTATCCCGTCGCACGGATGGATTCCACCGTGGACGACTATTTCGGCACCCGGGTGGAAGATCCCTACCGCTGGATGGAGGACGACAACGCTTCCGAAACCGCGGCGTGGGTGCGTGCCGAGAACGAGGTGACGCAGCACTACCTCGCACAGATTCCTTACCGGGACAAAATCCGGGATCGTCTCACCGAGCTGTGGAACTACCCCAAGTACGACGTTCCGCGCAAAGTGGGCGAATACTACTTCTTTTTCGAGAACGACGGCCTGCGCAACCAGAGCGTGCTCTACCGCCAGCAAGGCCTCAGCGGCAAGCCGGAACCTTTCCTCGATCCCAATACGCTCAGCGATCAGGGTACCGTCGCGCTGATCGACGTCTCCTTTTCGAAGGACGACCGCTACCTGGCCTATGCCGCCGCGTCGGCCGGCTCCGACTGGGTCGAGATCCGCGTGATGGAGACCGCTACGGGCCGTACGCTGCCCGACGTGATCCGCTGGGTCAAGTTCTCCGGTGCGGTGTGGAGCGGCGAGGGGTTCTATTACAGCGGCTACGACGAACCCGACCGGGCGCAGCTGCTCTCGGGCCAGAACCGCGACCAGAAGGTCTATTACCACCGGCTCGGCACGCCGCAGGATGCCGATGAACTGGTGTACAGCGATCCCCGCCATCCGCTGCGGTATCTCTCCGCGTCGGTGAGCCGCGACGGACGGATGCTTTTCATTACCGCGACCGAAGGCACCAGCGGTACCGAAATCCTGTATAAAAAGCTCGATCCGGCCACCTCCGCCCCTTCGGGCGTTTTCATTACCCCGGTCCGCACCTCTGTTTCCAAGGGAACCACGCCCGGTTACGGCTTCAAGGTGCTTTTCCCCGGTTTCGCATACGACTATTCGCTCGTCTACGGCCGTGACGGCAAGGCGGTGTTCTACACGAACGACGGCGCATCGAACGGGCGGCTGTTGCAGGCCGACCTTTCCGGCGCGACACCCGTCGTCACGACGCTCGTGCCCGAAGGAGACTGCCTGATGGAGGGAGCCGTCACCGCGGGCGGCAACCTGATGGTTTTCTGGCTCGACAAGGCGCAGAGCCGCGTGAGCCAGTATACGCTATCGGGCGAGAAGGTGCGCGACGTGGAGCTGCCGGGTATCGGCACCGTCACCGGCATGGAGGGCGACTCTTCGGCCCGGGAGACTTTTTATGCTTATTCGAGCTTTACGATGCCCACCGAAATCTACCGTTACGACCTTTCGTCGGGTGCTTCCGAACCGTTCAAAACGCCGTCCGTGACGTTCGACCCCGGCGAGTTCGTCGCCGAGCAGGTCTTCTATCCGAGTAAGGACGGCACGCCGGTGTCGATGTTCCTCGTGCACCGCAAAGACCTCAGGCGCGACGGCTCCAATCCGGTCTACCTGTACGGTTACGGCGGTTTCAACATCAACCGCACGCCCGGTTTCGCGCCGCAGCACATCCTGCTGATGGAGCAGGGCGGCATCTATGCGCTGGCGAACCTGCGCGGCGGCGGCGAGTACGGCGAGGCGTGGCACCGGGCCGGCATGCTCGCCAACAAGCAGAATGTGTTTGACGACTTTATCGCCGCCGGGGAGTACCTGATCCGCGAGGGCTATACGTCGTCCGAAAAATTGGCGATCGCCGGCGGGTCGAACGGCGGCCTGCTCGTGGGCGCCTGCATGACTCAGCGGCCCGACCTGTTCGCTGTCGCGCTGCCTGCCGTGGGGGTGATGGATATGCTGCGTTACCAGTATTTCACCTGCGGCTGGGGCTGGGCCGTCGAGTACGGCAGCAGCGACAATGCGGAGCAGTTCCCCTACCTGTATGCCTATTCGCCGTTGCACAACATCCGCAGGGGAACCTGCTATCCGGCCACGCTGATCACCACTGCGGATCACGACGACCGGGTGGTTCCGGCCCATTCGTTCAAGTTTGCGGCGACGCTGCAGGCCGCGCAGGGGTGCGACCGCCCGGCGCTGATCCGCATCGACACCGATGCGGGACACGGGGCGGGCAAGCCTACTTCGAAGAAGATCGACGAGCTGACCGACACCTATTCGTTCCTGTTCTGGAATACCGGGGTGCGCAAGATCCGTTAGGGCGGCGGCCTTGCCGGTCTCCGGCTCCGGTTCAAGTTTCGGTTTCGGGTTTTAAGATCGCCGGTGCATCGTCCGCTCCGGCTGCGGAGGATTACGATCCGGTACGGTGATGGCCCGGAAATGAAACAAGCGGCGCAGATATTATCTGCGCCGCTTGTCGTTTTTATGTAGGAGAATTTATTAGTTTCTTATCTGTCTTTCTGTCTTTTCTTTATTTTCTCTCTCTTCCCCTGCCCGTGTCCCGGTCGGTTCTTATTTTGTTTCCGGTTTACCCGTGCTTTGTCCCCGCTTTTTTATCTTCGACCTTTTCCCGGGCTGCTTGTGTTCTTTTTCCCGTTTTGTCCACAGGAAAGATAAGTCGGATTATCTGTCAGAATGTGCGGTTGTTGATGTGCTGGTTTGCGGGCCGCGTCGAACTTCGTCCGTTTGTCCGGCCGGATTCATTTGTACCGCTTTCCGATCAACTGATCCCCGCCGAACTGGTTGACCCGGTGTTCGAGCGTGTCGATCACCGTGCCGTCGCGCAGTATGCGCAGAGTCAGTTTCAGCGGCGGCGAATCCGAAACTCGGTCCGATTCGGGCAGCTCGCACGGAACCACATAGAGGCAGACGGCCGTTTCGGCGGCCGGGACGGGAGTCGTGACGCTCAGTTTCGTTTCGGTGCGGTCGCTGCCGTTGTCGGCGCTCGCGACGCCGCAGGGATTCCCTTCCGCGTCGAACGAGTAGAGGTGCAGGTGTACGTTCATCTGCCGCCAGATGCGCTCGTCGCCTTCGGCTTCGAGCGTGAAAGTATGCTGTTTGTCCATGGTGTCTGAGGTCCTTGATGGTGTTGGCCTTGGTTTCGGGGTGGTATTTTGTTGTCTTGTATCGCAGGTCGTTCGGATCGGGGGTGATGTTCGGAATCGACAGCAACCGCGTGTGGCTCCCACCGGTGCTTCCGCCCTGCCGTGCCGCTGCATGCGTTCGCTTGCCCTTGTTCCGTTCCCGTCGCTGTTTTGGGTCTCCTGCAGCTTTTTTTCTGCTGTCTTTTCCTTCGTGTCAGTTCTCTAATATCTCCGTCCTCGGCTTTTCCTGTCCCGCCTTGTTTCCGGCCGCTTTATAGTTTTTCCGCTTACAGGTCCCGTTTCCCGGTGTCTGTTTTCTGGGGATTGCGTTACTGGGACCGTACTTCTCGGGCGAAAAAATCGCGGAAAAAGAGCAGGTGATACTCCACGGCATGGCGCCAATAGTCGTGCGTATGCCGTCCGGGGCGCACGATGAATTCATGCGGGACGTTGCGGTAGAGCAGTTCTTCGTGCAGGCGCAGGTTCACCGCGTAAAAGTAATCCTCGGTGCCGCAGTCGATAAAGATCGCCAGCTGTCCCGGCTGCAGTTCCGACGAGGGATCCTGCGCGGGAAGGCCCGCCACTTCCCGGCTGCGGTCGTTGAACGGAACGGCCCGCCAGAGCTGTCCCATCACCGAATACTCTTCCCACCGCTGCGGATTGTCGCGGTAGGGGCCGAGGCGTTTTTCGATGTCCCAGTTTTTCGGGAAAGGGCTCAGCTCCACACCGCCGCTCATCGACCCGCAGGCCCCGAAGGTTTCCGGGTGCCTCAGCGCGAGGTACAGCGCACCGTGTCCGCCCATGCTGTAACCGGTGATCGCCCGTCCCCCGCGTCCGTCCCGGGTGCGGTAGAGGCTGTCGATCGCCGCGACCAACTCTTTCGCGACATAGGTTTCATAACGCATCGACGGGTCTGTGGGGCTGTCCCAGTACCAACTGCTGTAACCCCCGTCGGGGCAGACGACGATCTCGCCCGTGCGTGAGGCCGCTTCGGGCAGTGCCGGCTGGGTCTTGCCTATCCAGGTGTCGTACCGTCCGCGGAAACCGTGCAGCAGGTAGACCACCGGCCAGCGCCGCGCAGTATCCTGTCCGTAATCGGCGGGCAGGATCACCACATTTTTTACCGGTTTATGCATCGCCGCGCTCCAGACGGTAAGCGTATCGACCCGGGGCGTTCGGCTTGCCGCTGCTCCCGCTGCTCCCGCTGCTCCCGCTGCTCCCGCTGTAAAGATATGGCTGCTCCCCGGCGTATTTTCGGTACCCCGTGCCGACAGCGGTGCAACCAGCATGGCCGCCGCCGTTACGGCCAGCAACCCCGACAGCGCGATCCGTTCGCTGCAGGTTCCGGTGTAAACCGTACTGCTCCATCTGTTTTTCCCGGGCATGCGTTCCGACCTGCGAAAATTGTACCTGAACATCGTGCGGAGAATTGTCGTTTAGTTTTCCGGAGCCGGACCGGAGGCATGGCCGTGCCGGTCGCCGGGCTTGCTGACCGGCTCGCTGCGGTGCGTCAGGATGTAGATAACCGGCAGGATGCCCACGGTGTTGAGCAGGGCCAATCCGATGAACCAGGCCAGGTGGCCGTTACGGGCCGCTTTCCAGCAGCCGGCCATTTTCCATGCGGCGTCCCAGACGGCCAGGGGCCAGACCCACCAGGGAATCGTTTGCATCCATGCATCCATTGCGTTATTCATAGCTGATAACAGTATTGTACCGGCTTTCTCCGGCCTTACACCGGGTCCCCGGCATGCGTTCTCCCGGTTTAGTGGCTATTGCGGCTCTGCTTCCCGGTCGAAGTAGTTGTGGAAGAAGAGCAGTTGGTATTCCAGTGCGTTGCGCCAGTAGTCGTGGTTGTGCGATCCGGGACGCACGATGAACGTGTGCGCGATGTTGTTGTGCAGCATCGCTTCGTGCAGCGCCAGATTGACTCCGTAGAAGAAGTCGTCCGTGCCGCAGTCGATGATGATCGCCGGACGGCGCACCTCCGATTTTCTGAGCCAGTCGTTGCTGCGGCCTCCCAGTACGTGCGGTTCGGGCCGCAGGCGGTAGAGTTGCGTGGCGACCGTGTAGTCGTCCCACACTTTCGGATGGTCGGCGTATTCGCCGAGCCAACGCTTCATGCCCCACTGGTCGGGGAAGGGGCGGATGTCCACGCCGCCGCTCATCGAGCCGCAGGCCCCGAAGGTCTCCGGATGGCGGAATGCGAGCCACAGCGCGCCGTGGCCCCCCATGCTGAAACCGGTGATCGCACGCCCGGTGCGGTCGGCTTTCGTCCGGTAATGTTTGTCGATGTATTTGACCAGTTCCGAAGCGACGAATGTTTCGTAACGGTTTTTCGGATCGGCGGGGCTGTCCCAGTACCAGCTGTCCCTGCCGCCGTCGGGGCAGACCGCGATGAATTCCATATTCGAGGCGTCCTGCGGGAGCTGGGGCCGCGTCTGGTTTACGTAGACGGCGTAGTTGCCGCCGTGTCCGTGCAGCAGATAAACGACCGGATACTGTTTCTCCGGCGATTGGTCGTAGCTGGCGGGCAGTACCACGACGCTTTTGACGGTTTTGTGCATCGACGGGCTCAGTACGGCTACCGTATCGACCCGTTGGGCGAAGGTTGTGCCCGTGCAAAGCAGCAGCGCGAGCGACAGGTTTAGGAAAAACTGTTTTTTCATACTGTTTTCGGTGGTTTCCCGGCGACGGGCGCGCGTCCTTCGTACGTGGGCCTTCAGCCGGGCGGCTGGTTTATCGGGTTGTTAAAGTTGCATCGTTGTATCACGTCTGTTGGATATCCGGCGCCGTTCGGGTTTTCCTTCTTTACGCTGCCCGGATATTTTTTACTTTCCAATCTTATCTTTACTGATCTTTGCCGATTCTTTTTCTGACAAACATGCTTTGCATCCTTCCGCCCTTGACCGTTCCTTTCGATTGTCTCCCTTTCAGCCTTTCTTTCTCCGGACCTTCCGGGAGCCTGCCTTGCGGAATGCCGCCGGAATTTCCCGCCGGAATTTCCCGCCGGCTGCGGAATTTCCCTGTATCCGGTTCTCGGCAGAACGGTCCGGGAAATGCCCGGTCCCCGTTTTTAGGGCGATCCTGCTGCCGAGTCCTCCTTTGGCCGGTTGTTTCGCAGTGCAGACGTTACTAATTGTTCGGACAGCTTCCCCTGCCTGTATTCTTTTGCAGCCTGTCCGGTCATCCGGTGGGCGGGTTATCTTTCGGAGCGTTCATTCCGCCGCTCCGCCGTGGCGCCGTTTATACGCGGATTACTCTTTCACCGGCGTGTAATCGATCTCCGATTCCTGTTCTGTCCGTTCGACCTTGAAAATCACCGGGCGCAGGCCGTCGTTGCAGCTGCATATAGCCACGCCGGGCTTGCGGATCCAGTCGCCGTAATAGAACAACCCGCTGCCGTGCGACAGTGCGAAGACATATTGGTAGATCGCTTTCCAGGCCTCGTCGCAAAATCCTGCGGGTTTTGCGTAGTCGGCGTAGAAAACCTGCCCTTCCCGGAGCATCGGGCATTTACCGATGCCCTCGGCGCCGAACTCATCGGCGAGCTCGCGGTCGAAATGGCGTTTCAGCACCGTGATTTTACACTTTTTCATCTGTTGTTTGATCATTGTTCCGGTTCCGGCGTGATTTTTCAGCCGGGCGGTTCCTTTCGCAAAGATAATCGAAAACGGTGAACTTTTCAGGCCTCTTTTTGTTCTGTTTGTAGTTGTTTGATTGTCAGTGATTAATGTGGTTATATTTGTTTTCCTGATGAAAATTGTGGAATCATTTGTAAAAACGATATATGAAACGGTGTGAAAATATGGAATAACCGCCTAAAACAGCGGATTATCAGCGAAAAAAGCATGCGGGAATTTGCAGGTTTGGAAAAAAGCGGTATCTTTGCAGTCCGTTTTGTATAAATGTAAGGGGATTTTATGCCCTTGAGTAAAGGATAAAGTAATTAAAGTAAAGGATTTGAAATGCCAACGATTCAACAGTTAGTACGGAAAGGAAGATTGACGCCCAGCTTTACCAGTAAGGCTCCGGCGTTGGATGCGTGTCCGCAGCGTCGTGGCGTTTGTGTGCGTGTGTACACGACGACCCCGAAGAAGCCGAACTCGGCGATGCGGAAGGTGGCCAGGGTTCGCCTGACCAACGGCAAGGAAGTGAACGCCTACATTCCGGGCGAAGGTCACAACCTGCAGGAGCACTCGATCGTGCTGGTGCGCGGCGGCCGTGTGAAGGACCTCCCCGGCGTGCGTTACCACCTGGTGCGCGGCGCCCTGGACTCGGCCGGTGTGGACGGACGCCGTCAGCGCCGCTCGAAATACGGTGCCAAACGGCCCAAAGAGGGTGCGGCAGCCGCAAAGAAGAAGTAATGCAAAGAACGAAATTGAAACCCCAAAGATTTTTAACAATTTTTAAGTAATGAGAAAAGCGAAGCCTAAAAAGCGAATTCTACTTCCAGATCCCAAGTTCGGAGACGTGCTTGTGACGAGGTTCGTCAACAACCTTATGCTGGATGGTAAGAAGAGTATTGCCTACAACATTTTCTACGATGCCGTAGAGATCGTGGGCGAGAAGATGAAGGATGCAGACAAGGCTCCCCTCGATATCTGGAAAAAGGCCCTGGAGAATATCACTCCTCAGGTCGAAGTGAAGTCCCGCCGTGTCGGCGGCGCTACGTTCCAGGTGCCGACGGAGGTGAGACCCGAGCGCAAAGTTTCTTTGGCAATGAGAAACCTTATCCTTTACTCTCGCAAGCGCGCGGGCCACTCCATGGCTGAAAAACTGGCCGCCGAGATCCAGGCGGCTTACAACGAAGAAGGTGCCGCCTTCAAACGCAAGGAGGAGATGCACCGCATGGCCGAGGCCAACAAGGCGTTCGCACACTTCAGATTCTAAAACGGGTAGAGACAGATGGCAACACGAGATTTACACTACGTTCGCAATATCGGTATCATGGCTCACATCGACGCCGGTAAGACCACTACTTCGGAGCGTATCCTTTTCTACACGGGCAAGACTCACAAAATCGGCGAAACGCACGAGGGGTCGGCCGTGATGGACTGGATGGCTCAGGAGCAGGAACGCGGTATCACGATCACCTCGGCGGCTACGACCGCATTCTGGAACTACAAGGATCACCAGTATCAGATCAACCTGATCGACACTCCGGGACACGTGGACTTCACCGTCGAGGTGGAGCGTTCGCTGCGCGTGCTGGACGGCGCCGTTGCGACGTTCTGCGCCGTGGGCGGCGTCGAGCCTCAGTCGGAGACCGTATGGCGTCAGGCCGACAAGTACAACGTCCCCCGTCTGGGTTATGTCAACAAGATGGACCGCACGGGCGCCGACTTCTTGGCCGTGTGCGCGCAGATCAAGGAGCACTTCGGTGCGACGGCCCTGCCGGTCGTTCTTCCCATCGGCGCCGAGGACAAGTTCGAGGGTCTGGTAGACCTTATATATAATAATGCGATCTACTACTACGACGACAAGACCGTGCGCGACAACTTCGAGCTGAAGGAGATTCCCGAATCGATGAAGGCCGAGGCTGCCGAATGGCGCGCCAAGCTCATCGAAGAGGTTGCGGCGACCGACGACGCCCTGATGGAGAAATTCTTCGAGGATCCGGATTCGATCACGGCCGAGGAGCTGCTCGCAGCTATCCGCAAGGCCACGATCTCGATGCAGGTCGTGCCGATGCTCTGCGGTTCGTCGTTCCACAACAAGGGCGTTCAGAAACTGCTCGACTACGTGATGGCTTTCCTGCCTTCGCCGCTCGACGTGCCCGCAGTGACGGGTATCAACCCCAAAACCGAGAAGGAAGAGACGCGTAACGCCTCCGAGGACGATCCGTTCTGCGGTCTGGCGTTCAAGATCGCTACCGACCCGTTCGTAGGCCGTCTGGCTTTCGTGCGCGTTTACTCCGGTAAACTGGACGCAGGTTCCTATGTGCTGGATACCCGCAGCGGCAAGCGCGAGCGTATCAGCCGTATCTACCAGATGCACGCCAACAAGCAGAATCCGATGGAGACCGTCGGCGCCGGCGATATCTGCGCTGCCGTAGGTTTCAAGGAGATTCGCACGGGCGACACGCTCTGCGCCGAGAACGCACCGATCGTTCTGGAGCAGATGACCTTCCCCGAACCGGTGATCGGTCTGGCGGTCGAGCCTAAGACCCAGAAGGACCTCGACAAACTCGGCATCGCGCTGGGCAAGCTGGCCGAGGAAGACCCCACCTTCACGGTGCATACCGACGAGGATTCGGGACAGACCGTCATTAGCGGTATGGGCGAGCTGCACCTCGATATCATCGTAGACCGTCTGCGCCGCGAGTTCGGTGTGGAGATCAACCAAGGCGCTCCTCAGGTCAACTACAAGGAGGCGCTCACCAAGACGGTTCAGCACCGCGAGGTCTTCAAGAAGCAGACCGGCGGTCGCGGTAAGTTCGCCGACATCATCTTCGAGATCGGTCCCGCCGACGAAGGTCAGATCGGACTTACGTTCGTGGATGAGGTCAAGGGCGGTAATATTCCCAAGGAGTTCATTCCTTCTGTTCAGAAAGGTTTTGCTTCGGCGATGGACAACGGCGCTCTGGCCGGCTACAAGATGGACTCGATGAAGGTTACCCTCAAGGACGGTTCGTTCCACCCGGTAGACTCCGACCAGCTCTCGTTCGAGATCGCTGCCCGTAACGGTTACCGCGCAGCTGCTCCCAAGGCCGGTTCGGTGATTCTGGAGCCCATCATGTCCGTGGAGGTCGTGACCCCTGAGGAGAGCATGGGTGATATCATCGGCGACCTGAACAAGCGCCGCGGACAGATCACCGGCATGGAGTCCAAGGGCACGGCTCGCGTCGTGAAGGCCAAGGTTCCCCTGTCGGAGATGTTCGGCTATGTGACCGTGCTCCGCACCATTTCGTCGGGCCGCGCCACTTCGTCCATGGAGTTCTCGCACTTCGAGGAAGTTCCTGCCAACTTGGCCAAGGAGATCATCGAGAAAGCGAGTGGTAAACGTAAGGATATAGAATAAGAAAACATATGAACCAGAAGATTAGAATCAAGTTAAAGTCATTCGATCACAATCTCG
>OJUG01002525.1_pt1 | contig 19068 bp, 13 predicted proteins | sample 1599841 | NCBI WGS metagenome assembly OJUG01 (sample SAMN04168659, study PRJEB22393) | human gut metagenome | biome: human gut microbiome; feature: stool | host: Homo sapiens | collected 2014-05-12 | reverse complement strand
TGATATTTGTAGTTGTCAACTCGTATAAATAAATGTGAATAGCATTTTTACATTTTTCTGGTTCAGAAATTTGTTTTTCATCAATAAATTGGTCAATATAGTCATCAATGCTATTTTTTTGCATTTCAACAGATTCTGCATATGCCTGCGACGTAAGGCGATATGCCCTGCATTCATCTATTAAAACAGACTGAAATACACCTCGAGATTTCCTAATTACTGCATCAACTTCATCCTCTGAAATATGGTATTTATATATATCCAGTAAGTTCGATATGATTTCACTTTTTGTTAGATATTCATTTTCTCTTGCAACGAACATGCATCTAATAATCTGTGTTTGAATTTCTGAATCAGATACTACATCGCTACTTTCAGAATAAATTGATGCCGCAAGACGGAAAAGGTCCTTTTGCATCGCAATATCATTTTTTAACGGAGCAGATACGACACTCATATTTTTCTCCTTAATATTGAGTCGGCTTTTCCCTTAAAATTTCCGGGTAATTGACCAGTACAGTTTCTAACCTTGAATGGTAAATTTTATTATACTCGTTATTATATATGTAATCAACAATTTACATTGCATATCGACACTGCTAATTAAAGATATAATGAAAACGAAGTCACCTCTTGATTTTTCAAAGAGGTAACTTCGTTTTTATTAAGTGTTACTGATAAATTATCTCGCTTAGGATAATTTCTTCTGCCCGGTTGCGGATGTTGTTCATGGTACCCACCCACGCCATTGGATCTTGGGTTTTCAATTCCTCCGTAATCCCCTCGGTTTCTTTCATCTGGGCAATGATACAATTCAGCCGGTTCTGTGCCTGCTCGTTCAGGTCAGCCAGATATGTCCAGAGTCTGTCACTCAAAATCAGGTCATTATACTGGGCTGGATGGTACTGCTCCAAATAGTCTTTGTGCATCCGTCCCCAAATCCCAATAGGCCGGGTTTCTTCCGGCAATTCCAAGTCGGGGATGTAGTAGTCGCCAACCAACGTATAATGCAGGCCATTGTGTTCATCGTAAATATGTTTTTTGAGTTCTTCCATGTTGTTGATCTCCTCATTCTGGTGTGATAGTTAGCAAGCCTGGCTCTCCAGAAATATTGGTAAATCATTGGTAAAACTGAGGTTGAAACACAGGAAGTGCTTGATTTACAGGTGTTTTTTCATGTCCGGTAAATCCTGCCGTGGCAGACAAACAGTATTCTGGTCATTGCTTCCATATTCCTTTACCGCTCTACTTTGCGCTGCGGGCGGCCCGCTTCCAGCAGCTTTTCTTCCCCAAAGACATCCAGCGGGGAGAAAAGCTCCATGCGCATGCCGTCCCCGCTGGAGGCAAAACGCATTTCAAAGGCATGGGGCGTATTCAGGCTGCGGCACTCCAGCACCAGCAGGTCCCCGCGCATATGCGCCGCCGCGGCGAAACGCAGCGGCGCGCGTTCCGCCCTCGGCATCTGGCGGAAGATGGCGGGACGGAAATTTTTCGCCCAGAGCGTATTCTCCCGCCACGTGCCGGACGGCGCGCACACCTTCTGCACACTGCTGCCGTCGCACAGCCATACACAGGCGGCTTCCCCGTCCACGCGCACACGCAGGCCTGTGAAACCCGCCGGGTTTGGCCGGAAATCCAGCCAGCCCGTATCCCATTCTCTGCCGTCCAGCCTGCCTTGGGGTATGTACGCCTCCGGCAGCCCTCCGTCTGCGCACGCGCCGTCCTGCTTATGCAGATTTTCCAGCAGGAGCCACAGCGCGTCCAGCTCGGCACTCATATTTGTGCACTCGGCCGTAACGGCGGCCGCAATTCCGTTTTCAGGCAGAACCACACACAACTGCCCAAAGGCGCCGTCGCCGCGGAAGCCTCCACGCCGGTTCATCCAGAACTGATAGCCGTAGCCCGCACACCAGTCCGGCGTGCCGTTTCCCGCATTTACGGAGTGCGGCTGCGCAGCCATATGTACCCAGTCCCGCGGCAGCACCCGGCGTCCCGCCCACTCGCCCTCGTTCAGATACAGAAGGGCCAGCTTCGCGACGTCATCGCAGGATGCCTGCAGCCCGGTGCCGCCCTGGCACCGTCCGTCTGCACAGGTCAGCCACGAAAACTCCTCCACACCCAGCGCGGGGAACACCGTGCGTGCCAGAAGCTCGGGAACCGTGCGGCCCGCGGCACGGCGCACCAGCTCTGCCGCGAGATAGGAGGCGGCGGTATTATAGGCGAAAAACGTCCCCGGCTCATGGGACAGCGGCGCTTCAAAAAAAGCGCGCACGCCATCCTGCGAAAATGCCGCCTGCGGCATCACACAGGCCGCATGCCCTGTATTCATGGAGAGTACATGCCCCACGCGCAGGCGGCTCCAACGCGCGTCGCCCGAACACAGGGATGCATATTCGGGGAACCAGTCCAGCACCCGGTCGTCCGGATGCAGCTTTCCCATTCCAAACGCAACTCCTGCAGCCGTGGAAGTAAAGCTTTTGCTCAGCGAGTACATTTCCCGTTTATCGCCGCAGCTGTAAGGCGCGACGGCCCAGCGGACCATGCACTCATTTTTTTCAAAAATCTCCAGCGCGTGCAGCTGCACTCCAACGGCGCGGGCGTTCCGCCCAAACTCCGCAAGGGCCGCATGCGAAACAGACGCATGCACAAAATTTTCCATATCCCATCTCTCCCCGGCCGCGCGCCGCGCGGTCTGTTTTTTTGCAAAGCCGCCGCGCCCGTCCGGGCGCGGTTCAGCTTTCAGAGTTCTTGATTGCCCGATAGGTGCGCGGCGAAATACCTACGATCTTTTTGAATGTGCGCGAAAAGTGCGTCGAATCGTTGAAGCCCACCTCGTATCCCACCCAGGTAATGGAATTGGCCGGGTCCTTCAAAAGCTCAATGGCCTTTTGGATGCGCAGGTTCATAATATACTCCACCAAGGTCTGCTGGGTGAGCAGCTTGAACAGATAGCAGAAATATGTTTTGGACACCATGGAGATACGGCACACATCCTCCAGCTTGAGCGGCTCGTTGTAATGCGCTTCCACATACCGGATGGCGTCTTCCACCATAGGCTTGTATTTGTCGTAAACGGCCGCTGCGGTATGGCTTTGGGGCGACTGAGAATATTCCCGTGCCAGTACAAGCAGCAGCTCCATGATCTGCACGCGCAGGAATTCCTCATAATAGATATCTCCGTTTTCGTATTCCACCAGCATCGCGTTCATCAGCGTGTTCACGCGCTCTCCCGTTTCAGGCCGAAGCGAAAACTGGGAATGGATGTCATCGGCATCCTTGAGGAACAGCCAGGCAAAAGAAAGATTCAGCGCCGCTTCATGCACCTGCTGATAGGCGCTGTTCTCCTTCGGCGGAAAAAAATGGTCGAAAGAAAATTCGCAGCTGATGATCTCGGCATCTTCCAGCCGCACCACCTGATGCTCGACCTTCGGAGGAACGATGAAGATATCGCCGCGGGCCATCAGATGCTTTTGCCCCTCCACCCAATGCTCACAGCAGCCTCGGGTGATATACCAAATCTGCATATAATCGTGGGAATGGGGCAGATAGCCGGAGGGATTCTCCGATGTGACCTTATAGATCTTACAGAATCTGCTCTTGGTGAACATCGTGCTCTTTTCAAATAAAACGGCCGGCTCATTCCATACTTCCATCGCTTTGTCCCTCCTTCTGATATACCGGCGCAGCCGTGCTGCTGAAAAACGGCCGCGCGCCCGCCATGTGCGGACGCGCGGCCCCGTTGCCGTTCTGCGTGGTTCAATGTTTCCAAAGCTGCGCGCATGCGCATCGGTTTATGCCCGGCACACAGCCGCACAAGCTGCTGGCTTGAAACCATTATAGCACACCGCCGCTGGAATGCATCCGGCTTTTACCAAAATGTCACATTTTTTATGCGCGTGTCTCCCGGTTCTTTTTCCAAGCCAGCACAGCCAGCAGGACCACACAAGCCGCTGCGGCTACGGTGACCCAGACCAGCGGGAACGCATCCCCTGTCTGGGGCATTCCCGGCGCAGGTGCGGCCGTACCGGAAGACGCGCCCCCCGCGCCGCCGGAAGGCGTACCGGAAGAGGAAGATGTGTCTGCAGAAGAACTGCTCGTCCCGCCCGAAGGAGCGGAAGAAGAGGAGCCGCCGCTTTCGGCGCCCGCCTTCGGCTGTGCCAATACATACAGGCTCAGATGTGTCAGCTCCGCATTCAGCAGGCCGTCTGCTGTTTTTGCCGTCAGCAGTTCTTTTTCGCCCTCAGGGCTTACGTGATACAGCTGCGTTTTGGCTGCGTCAAAGCCCTGGGGAAGCGGGAACGCCACATTCAGCACGCCGCGCGGCTGCACCGTGCCGCCATCCAGCAGCAAAGAAATATCAAATGCCGCAAGGTCAACATTTTCATTGCGGAAAGCGCGCGCCACAGAAGCATATGCCGCGTCGCCCGCATCCACCGGCTCCACCTTGAGATGCGCGCCGGCCGGCACTGTGTCCAGCCCTGCCGCAACACGGATCCCTGTTGCACTGTCCACCTCGTTGAACACGGGAGCGGGCTGTTCCGAAGTGAGCGCGCCCTCCACGGTGAATTCATCAAAAGCCACCCAGCCGAATTTGGTATTTTTGTCCGTGTTGAAGCCGCGCTCAAACTCGGCCTTCAGGTATTTCACACGCACCGGAGCACCAGTCTCCAGTACAAAGTGGTAGGCGTCCATACCCGTGGCGATGGCTTCATAGCGGCGAGCGTCCGCCTGCGCCACGGTGCCGAGCTCCGTCCAGCTCTTGCCGTCCAGCGACGCGGAATATGTCACCTTATCCGGCGCGCCGATGCCCGCGGATACCCAGGCAAGATAGTCTACCCCCAAAGCCTGCACCTCAGCGACAGTGTCAAAGGAGATCTGCAGCGTAAAAGGCTCCGTAGCCACGGTCTGCAGGACGCCGATATAATCACCGTTCAGCGTATTCTGGTTCGCCCAGCTTCCTGTTTGAAGGACGCCGTTGTTCAGCAGTACAGAAGCCACATTCTGAAGGTTTGCAAAGCTTTCACTGTTCAGGACATTTCCGCTTTCCAACGTTATGGTACCCATGGAGGCGATGCCCTCGCCCGAAGCCAGCGGCGCCGTGCCGTTTACCGTGAATTCGTCCACGCCCAGCCATGTATAGGGCGCAGCCGGGTCTTTGGAGGCGTCCAGGCCGTGGCCGAACTCCGCGCGGATATAACGGGCCTTTTCGGCGGCATCCAGCTTGAGCACATACTCGACCGTCTCGAAGCCGTTGGCCGATCCCGGGCTTATCTCCGCCTGCGCATAGGTTACAGTACCCAGCTCTTTCCATGTCTGGCCGTCCTGTGAAACACTGTATGAAACACTGTCCGGCGCGCCGATGCCCCATCCCGGATTGGAAACGGAGCCCAGCGCCACACGCTCCACCTGCCCGATACCGCCCAGATCCGCTGTCAGCGTAAACGGCCCCTGCGCGTGATTGGCATTGATCTTCACATAGCTGTCGTTCCAGGCGCCGGCCTTTTCATTGCCGTCCACCAGTTTCGGAAGCGCCTGCAGCAGCTTGTTGAATTCTTCGGTATTTTTTACATTGTCCGCTTCCAGTGTAAGCGTGCCCGCCGCCGCAAGATTCTTGACAGGCTTCTCCATCTCCGTGGGGATGCCGCTGAAGAAATCATGCATCGCGTCGTAGATATACCGCGTGCCCGAGACGTTCTGGCTCGTCTCTGCAATGCCCCATGTGCCCGTGTACCAGGCAATCAGGCTGTTGTTCTGATAGGCAAGCTTGTCGTCCGCCCCTTGCGTGAGGTAAGAGCGGAACTGGCTGATGTATTTGTCGTTGATGCCGCCGAATTCCATCTCGATGCCCAGGCCGTACTTTTTGCACAGCGCAGCGGTATCCGCAATGCGCTGTTCGGAGGCATTGGCGTCGAACGCATAGTTGGGCTGCATGATGGCGTAGTCAAAGCCGAAGGTCTTCCAGGCGCGGAACCCGGAGGACTGGTAGAAGGGGATCCAGTAAATTTGATACGCGCCGTTCTCCAGGCTGTGGACGTAATCCGTTACACCCTGCACCGTTTCCAGAACCAACGGGTCCACGTCGTAGTGCATCACTTCATCGTACCAATAGAAGCCGTCCAGACGCAGGTTCTCGTAACCCTTGGCCTTGAATTCCCGAATCACGGTGTCCAGATACCACCTGGAGGCCTCCATGCGGTCCGCCAGAGCCTGCTGCGCCGGATTGGTATCCGAGACCGCGAAATTCAGCGAATGGGTGCCGCCGGGCAGCGTGCCGAAGGCATCCTGGCACAGAATGGGCGGATAAAACGCAATCTTCACGCCCACTTTGTAATCCGCGTCGCCTGTGGCCTCTTTCACCAGGGCCACAGCCTCGTTCAGCGCGTCCAGGTTATAAGCCGTGCCTGTACCCTCGCCGTAGTGGAACAGAAAATCAAGATAGGTCTGCCAGTCCTCCGCGGTGGCACACATCTGTGCCGCATCGGGGTTGGAGGTCATCGTACTGCTCACATAGATGAGGTTATGGTAATCCGTATCGTCATCCGGCGTATCCAGATTTGGTGTATAGCCGTGGGACAGGAAGGTAACGGATTCAAAAAACTTATCCGTAATATTGCCCTCCCCGTCCACATAGCCTACCATGGGAAGAAGCTCCTCCACGGTTTTCTGGCTGGTCTGCAGCGCGCCGCCCGCGGAAGAGAACCAGTGTCCGGCATAGGCCAGCGCCTCGTGCTGGATGCCGCGTGCCTGGTCTGTCCAGGCATATTTGTTCACAACTTCATAATCCGTGCCCGGAGTATCCGGCAGCGTTTCGGCGGTGTCCGAAGGCGCCGCTGTGCCCCGTACCTCCAGCTCGTCGGCAAAGGCCCAGGTGCCTGTCAGCTCAAACGCGACCTTTACATAACGCGCATTGTAGTTCAGGCCGTCCAGCGTAAAATAGTAGCTCTGGCAATTCACCTCTTTGCCGTTTTCCACCACGGAATAATAATGGTCCGGGTCCTCGTCCTTCACGGCGTCGAAGCGGGAAACACGGCCCACGCGGTGGAACGTTACGCCGTCCTCCGACAGGAAGTAGGTGACCATCGACGGCGCAGAAATCCCCCATCCCAGGCCCTCCTGCATGTGGAAGGAAAGCGATTCAATATGGCTCAGCTGCCCCAGATCCAGCGTGATGGCGCGGTCGATCTGCCGGTATGCCTCATAATAATGAGAGCGCATGCCGCTGCCATTCCAATTGCCGTCCAATATCTCGCCGCTGCCGTAATAGCCGTCTGTCAGGCGGTTGAGGATGCTCTCCTCTTTTTCGCGGATCGTTGTATCCTTGGTGGCAGGGTCAAGGTCCGTACCGGCGCCTTCCATTTCCAGTGTGAAGGCATCATTGCCCTTTCCCTGCGCCAGGTTTACAGTATCTGCCGCCGTTGCGGCGCTGGCTGTATCCGCAGAACCGGAAGAAGATGAGACATCCGAAGACACCGTCTCGGAGGAAGACGAAGCGCCTGAAGAGGACGCCGCCCCGGAAGAGGACGAAACGTCCGGAGAGGACGCCGCCCCGGAGGAGGACGAAACGTCCGGAGAGGACGCCGCCCCGGAGGAGGACGAAACGTCTGGGGAGGACGCCGCCCCGGAGGAGGACGAAACGTCTGGGGAGGACGCCGCCTCGGAGGAGGACGAAACGTCCGGAGAGGACGCCGCCCCGGAGGAGGACGAAGCATCCGGGAAGGACTCTGTCCCGGTGGAGGATGAAACAGCGGAAGACGGTGCCGCGTCAGAGGAAGACGACACGCTTTCCGCATAGGCGGTTGTGAGCGGCATCGCCAGCATGGATATTGCAAGGACCGCCGCCAGGAAAAAACGCATGATTTTTTCTTTACGCATTCGGATAACTCCTTCTCAATGATACCAATGGGCTTGTTCTGAGTCTTCTTTCTTGTTTTCTGTTTGTTTTTGAGCGCACCAAAACAAGGGTGCCGCAAAATGGGTACTCTGTGCTCTGTCTGTTCTGTTTCACAAAAAACGCCCATGCGCCAAAACGCACGGGCGCAGGATTTCAGCTCACCGGCTTTTATTTTAAGCCGGAAGTCGTGGAAATGCCGCTTATAAACTGTTTTTGTGCAAGGAAGAAGATGATGATGAGCGGCAGGGTGAACATCACGCCTGCGGCCATCAGCAGGTCCCATTCCTGACGCGCAGTGGTCAGGAACATCTGCAGGCCGATGGACAGCGTATACTTTGTGCTGTCCTGCAAATAAAGCAGCGGGCCGTTCAAATCGTTCCAGCCGCCGATGAATACAAGCACCATGATCGTCGTCAGCACGGGCTTGCACATCGGGTAGACCACACGGTACAGAATGACGAACTCGTTCGCACCGTCGATGCGCGCGGCCTCAATGACGCTGTCGGGCAGGCCCTTTACGAACTGCCGCATAAGATAGATGTAATACGGCGTACCGAAAAATGCGGGCAGCACCAGGGGTACGAAGGTATTCACCAGCCCTAGCTTCGACCATGTGATGAACAGCGGGATCTGCGTGACCTGCCAGGGAATCATCATTGTGGCGAGAATGAGCGGGAAAATATATTTCGCACCCTTCCAGGGGATCTTCGTCAGGGAATAGGCGATCATCGGCGCGGCGAAGATTTGGCCGAGAACCGGCAGAATCGCGACCACCAGCGTGTTCTTCGTATACGCGAACAGCGGCATACGCTTAAAGATCGTCGCAAAATTTTCCCACTTAATGGGGTCCGGAATCCACTTGGGCGGATTCAGAAATATCTGGTTCGTAGGCTTTACCGCGGTGGAAAGCATCCACAGGAACGGCATGAAAAAGATGCAGGCAAAAAAGATCAGCAGAATATAAGAGCAGACCTTGCCCACGGTGCGCGAGGTTTTTGCAGAGATGATCCATTTTTTCACAGCTGTTCCCCCCTTACTCTACGTCGTAGGTAACGCGTTTTTCCATCAGGTACATGGCCACGAACGAAACCACCAGCACAATCAGGAACAGCACGATGGCCATAGCCGAGGCGTAGCCCATCTTCATGTAGCTGAAGCCGTTCATATACAGATACATCGAATAGAACAAAAGCGAGTTCTGCGGCCCGCCGGTGATGCTCTGCCCCACCTGGGAAACACTGGCAAACACATACGCCTGCGTGAAATACTGAAAGGACGAAATAAGCCCCATCACCACCAGGAACTGAATGGTGGGCGAAATGTACGGCAGAGTGATCTTAAAGAAACGCTTGACAGGACCCGCGCCGTCCAGCTCTGCCGCCTCGTAGAATGACTTTGGCACCGCCTTCAGCGCCGAAAGGAAAATGACGGTGTTCTGCCCGCAGCGCCACACGTCCATAATCATCAGCGAGATCTTGGTGAACTTCGGGTCGCTCAGCCAGCTTGGGCCTCGGATGCCGAACCAGGACAAAAAGTTGTTCAGCAGGCCGTATTCCGGGTTGAGCACCCACAAAAACAGCATGGCGCTGGCCACAATGGGCACCACTGTGGGCAGATAATAGATGGTGCGGAACGCGGGCATGCCCTTGACCTCCTTCGACAGCAGCACGGCCAGCGCCAGAGCGACCACAAGGCCGATGGGCATGCCGATGAAGGACATGACGGCGGTGTTCTTGATCGACACCGGAAAATATTTGTCGTTGAACAGCGTGACATAGTTGTCCAGCCCTGTGAACTCTGCCGGCTGGAAGATGTTAAAATCCGTAAAACTATAATACAGCGCGGAGAGGATCGGATAAAGCTGGAAGCACAAAAACCCGATGAGCCACGGCGAGACAAACAGCAGGCCAAGGAGGAAGAACCTCCGCTCTTGTTTCGATTTTCGTTTTTTGATCCCGTTTCCTTCCTTTTTGGCGGCCGATGCATTTCTCATGCCAAAACCTCGCTTTCGTAGAGATGGCCCGCGGCACGGGCTTTGGGAATACAGGCGCGATACAAAAAAGGAAAGCGCCGACCGGGCCGGGTAACCGCACAGCCGGCGCTTTCCTCTATTCTTTACTGTTTCTTTTGTCTGTTCAGCCGGCGGCTTCGTCCGCCATGGGCTGCACCGCTTCCACAACGGCCTTGGCCGCGTCTTCTACGGTCATATTTCCGGCGAGCGCCTCGGTCATGTAAGTGCTGATCTCAGTCAGATACTCGTTGACATAGGAGCTCATGGGGAACGCACGGAACTCGCCGTCGCGCAGCATCTCCGCCACCTGTTTGGCCTCTTCGGAAACGCCGTCCATCGCGATGACCGCGTCCAGAGCGCTCTTGCGCGGCATGAACGCGCCGTTGCCATAGTCGCCCTCAGCCATGAAGGCCATGTTCTCGGCGCTGGTCAGGCTCTTGAGCACCTTCAGCGTGGCTTCGGCGTTCGCCGTTTTGGCGTTCACTTCCCACACGCCGCAGCTCAGCATGCCCTGGCCTTCGCCGCCCTCGGCGGGAGCCGGCATCGGGGCGATGCCCATGTTGGTGCCGGTCTCCTTCGCAGCATCCACCATGGAAGCCAGCGCGGAGTCCGCCTGCCAGCGGATGGCCAGCTTTCCAGTGAACAGCGGGTCCTCGGTTGTGGCGCGGGCGCCCAGAGAATCGATGAAGCGCTTCACGTTGTCATAGCCGTACTTGCTGTAAATGTCGGCCTGGAACTGATAAGCCTTGAGCATCTCGGGAGAATCGAAGGTGATGGTGTTGGTCTCTTCGTCGATGAACTGCGCACCGAACGCCACAGGCCACAGAACGTTGTCCAGCCAGGGATAATCGGGGATCAGGCCCATCTGCTCAATGGAACCGTCAGCGCCAACCTTCGTGCAGTCGTCAATGCACTGGATCAGCTCGTCCATCGTTTTGGGGAATTCTTCCCAGCCGGCCTCGGCCAGCATGTCCTTGTTGTAGAACAGGAACGTAGAGCTGTACGTGAAGGGGATGGAATATACCTTATCCTCGTAGGTGCACACATCCCATGCGGCGTCGATGAAATCGTCCTTGTTCCACTCGGCGTCGCCGCCGTTGACAAACTCGGTAAGGTCGTACAAAGCGCCGTTGTTCGCCCAGGTGGGCGCGTTGTTCCAGTAGTTCTGGAAGATGTCCGGCGTAGAGCCGGAAGCGATCGTCGTCATGATGACGTCCGCCGTTTTGGCGCCGGACACAACGACTTCGATGTTATCGGTGTTGGTGGCGTTGTAATTCTCGGCCCACTGCAGCAGACGCTGATGGGGCTTGGTTACTTCCTCATCCTCGGCATACATGTGCCAGACGGTGACCACCGTCTTTTCGCCGGAGGGCGCGGCGGATGCCGGGGCGGAACCAGATGTGCTGCCGGCTGCGGAAGAAGATGCTCCGCCGCAGGCGGTGAGCGCCGAAACAGCCAGCGCAAGAGAAAGGATCAAAGCGAGTGCCTTTTTCATAAGTGACCTCCTGATGAAACATTATTTCCGAACGGGCCGGACGACCGGTCAGCCCGGCCCGTACATGGCATCAATTCCGGGCGTGCACACGGGTCTCTTTTAAAAGAATATCCTGGAGCCGTTGGCTCCAGGCACCGGCGCTTTTGCGCAAAAGCGCGCGTCGATGTGCCCCGGGTGCTTTTTTGCCCTCCTATACTATACCAAATCTGCAAAAATTCTTCTTGGCAAATCTTCCATTTTCGGCCGCCGCCTTCCGGGCGGCCTTTTTTGCACTTTTTTTGAGGCGCCGCGGGCAGTTCCGCCTAAAAACGGCTTTGCTGCGTCCTTCGCCTCGTAAAAACAATTTACACAAAATTAAATTTCAAAACGCCGCATTTGGCAGGCAAACTTGATAAATCGTTCAATCCTGACCCACCGAATTTGAAAAAACATCCAAAACAGAACCGTCGCCGAGCAGTTTTACTGGTAAAAGCGTCACAGAACTACGGGCTTCCCCTCGGCCGCGGAGCGGTAAGCAGCCAGCACCAGCGCCAGTGCCTTGCGGCCTTCGGCCTCGTCCACCAGCAGCGTCCCCTCGCCGCGCACCGCGTCGATAAAGTTGCGCAGCTGTGCCACATGCCCCGAAGGGTCAATCGCGCCCGCCTCACTGTGGGAGCGCACCTCCGGCGCGGGTTCCTGCTCATAAATATGGTAAGCGGAGTCTCCCGCCACCTCCCATTTAACGATGCGGTCTTCTTCCAAAATGATCGTTCCTGACTCGCCGTTCAGCTCGATGCGGCGCGGAAAGCCGGGGTAATCCCCCACCGACGCCTGAATGACGCCCTGCGCGCCGCAGTGCCAGGCCACTACAGCTGTGAGTGTATCCTCCACCTCAATATCCCGCACCAGCGTGCCGCTCAGCGCATAGATGCTGTCTGCCGGCCCCATCAGATACCGCACAAGGTCCACACCGTGGATCCCCTGGTTCATCAGCGCCCCGCCGCCGTCCATCGCCTGTGTGCCCCGCCAGGTACCCGAATCATAATAGCTCTGGGGGCGGAAATATTTCATATACAAATCGCAGCGTGTGATGCGCCCCAACGCCCCGCTCTCCAAGGCGCGCTTTACGCGCGCCACGGCCGGGCCGTAACGCAGCTGGGAGACTACCCCCACCTGAACACCGGCGGCGCGTGCTGCGGCGGCCACGGCGTCGCAGTCCTCCAACGTCAGCGCCACGGGCTTTTCAATGAGCACATGCTTGCCCGCGGCCACAGCCTGCAGTGCCAGCGGCGCATGCAGGTGGCTGGGCGTGCAGATACACACCGCGTCCACCTGCGGGTCTGCCAGAAGCGCGTCGTAATCCGGATACGCCCGGGTGCCGTAAGCCTGTGCCGCGGCACGGGCGCTTGCTTCTACAGGGTCATACACGCCGCACAGCGCCGCGTCCTCGATGGAGCGGATCGCGTCCAGATGGAACCGGGAGATCACGCCGCAGCCCGCCACGGCAAAATGCACTTTCAAATCCAAAGGTTCAACATTCCTTTCCGGGCGCGGCCCTCCTGTTCAAACCGGGCGCAGCGTGTCCGCATAAGCGGGCAGCGGCGCAAAAATGCCGCTTTCCCCATAAAAACCTCCGTCAAGCCGGTACACGCCGTTCTGCGGTGTGCGCCAGGCGGCTCCGGGCGCGGCGCACATAGCGTCCAGACGGCGCCAATCGGTATAATTCTGCGGGCCGTTGCTCTCCACAACACCCACGCGCAGGCCCGGTACACGCGGCAGCCGCGCCGCCAGAGACATATTCCAGTCCAAAAGCGCAGGCGGCACCGTCAGGTCCGCGCAGAAGCACGCCGCGCCGCTTTTCTGCGCCGCGCGCACCATCTCCAGCGTGACGGACAGCGTTTTTGCAATGGGTTTGCAGGCGATGGCCGAATAGCCGTATTCCCAGGTCAGGCGGGCAACGTCCTGTGCGCTGTGGGCACTTTCGTCGCCCGCTACGCGCACCGGCAGGCCATGCACGGGTTCCGGCCGGTCCCCCGCAAACGGCTCCTCCAGCAGCACGATGCGCTCCAGCGCGTCCATCTTGTCCGCAGCATCCAGAAAGCGCAGCAGAAATTCCCTGTCCGGATAACGGCCGTTGGCGTCCAGATAATAGACGGGGCGGCCACACTCCGTATACGGCGTGGTAAAGCCGGCGGCTGCCGTGTGGACGGTGCGCAGGCGCCCGATGTCCCACGCAAGCATGGCCTCCGGGTCTCCGTTCTTCTCCGGGTCGGAACCGATCTTTACCTTTAATAAAAAGGCGCCGTCCTCCAGCAGGGCGTGCAGCTCGTCCTCCGGCGTATGGTAAGTGATGAGCGGGATGCTCCCCAGCTCTTTTTCCCGGTTCGTCAGCTCCGGGCAGAAGGACGCGCACAGCGCGTCGAAGGTGCCGTTCCCCCGTTTTGCGTTCCAAAGCTGCCACAGCGCAAAATCCACGGGTACCAGCGCGTTGAGTACAAAGGTTTGCGGCACGTCTGCCCGTCCCAGAAGTCTGCGGGCGAACGCCAGAAGCTCCGGCACCAGGCCCGCAGTCATACCGGGCGGGTCTGTGAAAGCCTGTCCCTGCAAAAGCTCCAGCGCGCGGCGCGTGACCGCCAGCATTCTTTCGTTGCCGCCCGCTTCGTCACAGGCGCAGAAGGTGACGGGGTCGGACCAGAGCACGCTCTGTACGCCCACACCCATGCCGCTCGCTCCGCTGTCCAGCGTCAGGCGCACGGCCGTCTGCCACAGCTCGCTCAGCGTGCCTCCCTTGAAGCCGAAAGGTGCGCGCAGCGGTTCCCGTATGACGCCGAGCTCTGTGTTAACGATACGTTCCATGGCGCTTACGCGATGGTGGCCAGCATGGCCTGCGTGATCTCAGACACCAGCGTCCCGCCTGTAAGGAACCGTCCGATCTCGTCGGCCACGTGCGCGCCGATTTTCAGCTTGCCGTTGTTGGCAAGGCCCGCCAGATGCGGCGTCATGATGCAGTTGGGGATGCCGCGCAGAGAGCTGTCCGCGGCAGGCGGCTCGGGGTCCGTCACATCCAGGCAGGCATATTTCAGCTTGCCGCCGCGCAGCGCTTGCGCAAGCGCTTCCTCGTCTACCAGGGCGCCCCGGGCGGTGTTGATGAGGATGGCTCGGTCCTTCATCAAAGAAAGCGCGCGGCCGTTGATCATATGGCGGGTAGAATCCAGCGCGGGCGCGTGCAGCGAAACCACATCGCTTTCGGCCAGCAGCGTATCCAAATCTGCCTTTTTCGCGCCCATGGCGGCGATGGCGGCTTCGTCCAGCAGCGGGTCATAGGCCAGCACATTTACGCCGAACGCCTGCAGCAGCTCGATGTAGTGGGAGCCTGCAAAGCCACAGCCTACCACGCCCACGGTGATGTCGAACAGCTCGGTGATGACGCTGTAATCCTCCACCCAGCCGCCGTTGCAGATCTCCTCGTTGAAAGCAAACACGTTTTTGCAGGCGCAGATGGTAAGGCCCAGCGCCGTTTCCGACACACCGTAGCTGAGGATGCGCGCGCTGCTAACAACGCGGATGCCGCGGGCATACAGCTCGTCGCTGACGATGCCCTTCACGCTGCCCGCGGCGTGGGCCACAAAGCGCAGGTTGGGTGCGCAGTCCAAAATTTCCTTATCCAGCTGCGGCACGCCCCAGGATGTAATGGCGATATCCGCCCCGGCAATGATCTGCTTGACGGTCTCTTTTTCGGCCTTGTCCGTTTCGTTCACGGCCACCTCGCCCCATTCGGCCAGGCGGGCCATTGTTTTTTCGGAAAGCAGCGTCGCGCGCAGCGGCGCGTCCATCAGCACGGCAATTTTCATCGTTCGGTAAGCTCCTTTTCCGCCGCCCGTTGTCCGGCCGGCCCTCTTGCCCACATTATACCGTCGCCTCCCGCCGGTGTCTTTACACTTTTTTTAGGAATATTGTACTATTTTTTCGCAGGTGTTCCCTTTGCGCATGGCGTTGCTGTATACTGATATTGTAGAAAAGCAGTGAAAGGAAGGGGAACACGGATGAACGAATGCAGCATCCTCTGGTGCGGCAAGTACCACCAAAACTGGGAAAACGAGCTGCACTGCCACAACTATTTCCAAATGGTAGGCATTCTGAGCGGCAGCGGCACCGTGTATGTGGACGACCAGCCTTATGAGATCGAAAAGGAGCAGGTGTTTCTGCTGTGCCCCCAGCAGCTGCACGCCATCCACTGCGGTGAAAAAAACGCTGCGCCGCTGAAAATGCTGGATGTAAAATTCACCGTGGCGGATCCCGCGCTGTTCGAGGATCTGGTGCGCGTGGGCGATATGTTCCATTTGCAGGATTTCGGATGGTTCGTGCGCTTTTTTGACAAGATCATCGCAGAGAGCGCCCAGCAGCGCCCCTATTATTACTCCATCATCAGCGGCTATTTGCTGGAAATGCTGGTACGTATCGTGCGGGAACGGCTGGGCCAGCCCGCCGCAGCGCCCGAGGAGGAGGCGCCCCGCGTCGCCACGTTCAAGGGTGTGGACGTTGCCGCACTGATGCAGTATATCGATTTCAACTATTCCCGCATCATCAGCCTGGAGGATCTTTCCACCCTGGCGGGCGTCAACAAAACAACGCTCATCAGCATCTTCAAGGAGGTGTACGGCACCACGCCCATCCGCTACATCAACCGTATCCGCCTGCGCAAGGCCAAGGAGCTTCTGGTGAACACCGACACCAGCGTCAGCGAGATCGCAGACCTTGTGGGCTTCCAGAGCATCCACTATTTCAGCCGCTTTTTCAAAGCGAAGGAAAACTGCACGCCCATGGAATACCGCATGCGCAACGGGCAGAGCCGTTATTTCAGCTTTCAGCGGCAGGGCGGCAGCAGCCTGTGGTAAGGCTGCTGCCGCCGGCGAAAAAAAAGCAAAAAATTCTGGATAATATGCAAAGCAATCCCGGCGGTTTCGTTTTATAATGAGGCCGTTGACAAACAAAACGGCCCGGAAAGACGCGGGCCTGTCAACAGCCCTATAATGCAAACAAAACAACAGCCGCCTGTGCGGCGGCCCGTAAAAGGAAGTGCTGAATTTATGATACGCATCGGCGCCGTCAACATCGACACCTCCCACCCTCTGGGATTCGGCGAGGTCATGGAAAAGGACGACCGTGCACGCTATGTGGGCGTGTACAACGACTCTTTCCGTCCGGACAGCGAGGTGGAGGGCTTCATCCGCCGCTTCGGCTTGGAAAAGCGCTGCAATACGCTGGAGGAGCTTGCCGCGATGTGCGACATCGGCTTCATCCACGGCTGCGACTGGGACGACCATCTGCGCTGCGCAATGCCTTTCATCGAGCAGGGCAAGCCTGTGTTCATCGACAAGCCTCTGGTGGGAAATCTGGCCGACTGCCGCCGCGTGGAACAGCTTGTAAAAGACGGCGCGGTGATCCTCGGCGCGTCCAGCGCGCGCTACGCTTACGAAGTGCAGCAGTTCCTGGCGCTGCCTGAAGAGGAGCGCGGCGAGGTGGTGAACGTGTTCGGCACTGCCGGCGTGGACGAATTCAACTACGGCGTACACATTGCCGAGGCCATCGGCGGCATTTTGGGACAGGGCGCACAGAGCGTGCGCTACATGGGCCGCGGCGAAGCCGGCGGCAAGTACTCCGAGAGCTATTTCGTACAGTACGAAAACGGAAAAAGCGCTGTTTTCAACACCTTCACAGGCACCTGGCAGCCCTTTGTTCTCACCATTATGACGACCAAAACCACCCACCATTTCCGCATGGACTCCAACCGCCTGTACGAGGCGCTGATGTGCGAGATCTGCAATTATATGGAGGGCAAGCCCAATCTTCTGGCGGGGCCGGACGCACTGCTGGAATCCGTCAAAGTAATGCTGGCGGCCACGGCCTCCCGCGCGCAGGGAGGCGCGCCCGTTGCGCTGGATGCCCTGACGGACGCAATGCCCGCTTACGACGGCCGTGCCTTCTGCAGGAGCTACGGCGCGGCGGCAGGCAGACTGTACTGATATTCTCCGAAAGCAGCGCCCTGCCCCGGCACGGACGCTGCTTTTTTGTACACAGCGCCTATGTTTTGACGATTTGCCAACTTTATGGGATGATATGCAAATCTCTTTTGAGCAAAAGGGAGTACCATCAAATCAGAACTCCGTGTGACCTGCACGGCGAAAAGGAGAGATTTGAGAGTATGAATTTTGCCATCATCGGCTGCGGCGTGATCGCTTTCACCCATGCCAAAGCGCTGGAGGCCCTGCGCGGCGAGGGCTGCGTGCTGTACGGCGCGTGCGATATCATCCCGGAAAAGGCCGACGCTTATGCCGCCGAACACGGCGTGCCCCACGTCTACTATGATTATCACGACGTTCTGGCGGACCCTGCCGTGGACATCGTATGCGTCTGCGTACCCAGCGGCACCCACGGCGAGGTGTGCAAAGCCGCCGCCGAAGCCGGTAAGGCCATTGTGTGCGAAAAGCCTATGGAGATCACGCCGGAGAAGATCGCGGATGTGATCGGCGTGGTGGAGCGCACCCACGCGAAGATGCAGTGCATCTTCCAGCGGCGCATGATGCCTGTGGCCATCGCTGTGAAGCAGGCCGTGGCCGAGGGCAGGTTCGGCAGGATCTGCCTGGCCGGAGCGGACCTGAAATATTATCGTGACCAGGCCTATTACAACAGCGCGGGCTGGCGCGGCACCTGGGAGCAGGACGGCGGCGGCGCGCTGATGAACCAGGGCGTGCACGGCATCGACCTTATTTTGTGGATGCTGGGCGACGAGGTCTCCACGCTGTACGGCCGCGCCGAGACGCTGGCCCGCGACATCCCTGTGGAGGATACCGCCGCGGCCGTGCTGAATATGAAGCACGGCGGTATCTGCGTCATCCAGGGCTGCACCACGGCATATCCGGGCTTTTCGTCCACCTTCTATATTCACGGCGAAAAGGGCACCGTCGTATTCAACGACGAGGGCATACTGGAGTGGAAGTTCCTCGACGAGGCCGACGCGCCTCAGCGCCCCGATATGGGCGAACGTGTGGGCGGTGCGGGCGACCCGACGAAAATCGGCAATTACGGCCACATCTGCCTGCTGCGCGATATCGCACAGGCCGTACGCGACGGCCGTTCTCCTGCCATTCCCCCGCAGGAGGCCGCGCTGGCCGTGCGCGTCATCTGTTCTATTTACGAATCCACCCGCACGGGCAGGCCCATCGTTTTCTAAGCCCGCGCGTTTTCCCCTCATCCCTGTAAAAACGACGTGCCGCGTTCCTTTTCAAGCTATGGGACGCGGCACATGGAGGTTCTTATGAAAATCTCATTCATCACCGACGAGGTGACGCAGAGCTTTGACGAGGCCGTACGGTTCGCAAGGCAGAACGGCCTGGCAGGGCTGGAGCTGCGCAGCGTGGAGGACACTGCCATCGACATGCTTCCGGCTGAAACGCTGCGCGCATGGCGCCGCAGGCTGGACGCCGAGGGTTTGACCGTTTGCGGCCTGGCCGGTTCGTTTTACAAATGCGCGCCGGAACCGGACGCTGTGGAAGCCGAGCTGGCCAAGCTGGAACGCCTGTGCGCCGCGGCGGACATTTTGGGCTGCGCGTTCATCCGCGGCTTTGCATTCTTCGCACCGGAGGAAGGGCCCCTGCCCGCCGAAACGCTGGCGCCTTATTTTGAGCGGCCCGT
>OJUG01002511.1_pt1 | contig 19135 bp, 16 predicted proteins | sample 1599841 | NCBI WGS metagenome assembly OJUG01 (sample SAMN04168659, study PRJEB22393) | human gut metagenome | biome: human gut microbiome; feature: stool | host: Homo sapiens | collected 2014-05-12 | reverse complement strand
CCTCTAATTTTGTAATCTGCTTAACAATCTGTTCTAAAATAGCATCGTCGCCTGTTACGACAATAGTCATTCTTGAAAACTTTGGATTTTCAGTTTCACCAACAGTAAGACTGTCAATGTTATAACCTCTTCTACTGAACAATCCTGCTACCCTGTTTAAAACACCTGATGTGTTGTCAACTAATACTGATAAAACTTTCTTATTCATATGTATTTCCTCTTTTCCCAGTCTCTAGTAAAATATCTTATCACATATGGGATTTTTGTCAATAAATAGATAGTGTCAAATGTTTTTTCTTAACGCTTTATTCCCGTAATGTCAATAATATTTATTATAAAAATTATTGTTTTCTTTATTGTATGTTTCTTCAAACTTTTTATTTATATGCTTTAAATAGATTTATATTGAAACGAAATAATATTTATGCTATTATTCTATGTGTTCGCTGCTATGGCTCAGGAGGTAGAGCGTCGCCTTGGTAAGGCGGAGGCCACGGGTTCAAATCCCGTTAGCAGCTTCTTTTTTATTTTTTTATTCACCATTCTATACATATGTTAAGATAATCAATAAGCTCTTTCAAAATCAAGAGCATCACTAAGCAACAAAGTTTTTAACTATGGAACAATCTCATGCCTGATAATACTTTATCATTTTCTACCCTACTTTAACTTTGCACTTTTTACGTTGCTCCAACTACTATATTTCTTTTTGCCATTTCCTGAACGATAAGCTCTTAGTCTAAAGTAATATCTTTTGCCTTTTATATAACGTACACTTGCCCCCATGTTGTAAGTTTTTGCACCTTTCATAGATTTTTTAGTACTCATCTGAAACTGATATTTACATCCTGATTCCACCTTTTTAAGAGTAAACTTTAACTTATTTGACACCTTTTTTAGCACAGGTTTTGCCGGTTTCTTTAAAGTAACATCTTTTAAAGTTATTGCATAATCATCATTATATCCATATGGTGCTTCAATTCCAATATAGTATGTTCCCTTTTTCAGCGTTACTGTACTATTTATACTCCTACCATAAGTTGTAATATCTTTTACAAATTTTCCTTTGCTATTATAAATATTTATAGGTAGCATTTTATCCATTCCGTGACTACCTGTTATTTTAATATCCTTTGTGCTATTTACTTTAAATTTAAAGTAATTATTGGCATTATTATAGTTATAATTAATAACTCCCATTAATTTGTTGCCAATTGAGGCATTGCAGGCAGTGGATTTGTATGTATTTTTATATGTTGCTATTTTTGTATTTTTTGTTTCAGCCTGCTTCAGTTCAAATTTGACTCCGGTGTTTGTGTAGGTACAGTATGTTCCACCTGTTACATCAATATAATACGTGCCCGGTGATAATGCCAGTTCAGTATATACCGACTGATATCCCATATTGTTCTTATCTGCAGTGTAATCAAACAACAACCACTTTCCATTGGCATCTTCTATGGTAATATATGATTGTTCATCATGCTTTGTTGTAACTACTATCAAACTTAAATATGATTTTTTATCTATTTTCATCTTATAATAATTGTGTCCCAGACTATTATAATCTCCATCCATATAATATGGTGCTGATGTAACTATCAGATCTCCTACATTGTAGTTTGTAGCCACGTTTTTGTATTCGCCACCATCTCCTATATTCTTTGCCTGTGCATCTACACTTTGAATACAGATTCCTGCAATAATGCAAATGGCAACCCCCAATAAATATCTTAATTTCTTCATAATAAAACTTCCTCCTCTTAAATATTTTATAATTTTATTTATCCATTGTCTACAATATACAACTTGATATTTCTTAATAGTTAATTCTATAATAACTTTGCTCCATTTTTGTTTTCACATTCATTTTTACCATAAGATTATTTTACCATTTATTAGCATTACATACGGTGCCATTTATGTCGTTTTTTGTCTAAATTTGACTATTTTGTAGAAAATTAGTCACAATTCATAAAAGCATTACAAATTGATAAAAATATCAATTTGTAGTGCTTTTGTCTTTAAAATATTTCATTTTTATTTGTTGAATAGAATTTACTTATTTTTCATACGCCATTCTATACATCTGTTCAAATAATCAACATATTCCGGATTGTTACACATGCCTTTTCCCGGTGTATCGCTGACTTTTGCCACATCCATACCATTACATTTTACAGTCTTCATTACAATATTTAGTGTCGGTACATCAGTATCATTGCTCAAATATGTTCCAATACCAAATGCTACATTGATTTGATTGCAAAAATGTTTGTATAATTTATCAGCTCTTTCAAAATCAAGTGCATCACTGAACAAAAGTGTTTTTGATTTTGGATCAATACCTAATGACTGATAATGTTTTATCATCTTTTCGCCCCACTCAAAAGGATCTCCGCTGTCATGGCGTACACCGGAAAACAGTGTTGCATAAGTCAACTGGAAATCTCTTAAAAAGCAGTCCGTTGTAATTGTGTCTGTTAAAGCGGTACCATTTAAAATACCATATTCTTTCACCCATGAGTCTAATGCATACCAGTTGCTATATGCCGGATTGTGCTTATGATTGCCTTGTCCTACACACATAATCCATTCGTGAGCCATAGTTCCAACAGGGGTAAGATTGAACTTCTTTGCAAGATATACATTACTTGTTCCAATAAAGTTGGTTGGGCTATTTTCTGTATCATTTAAATGAGAAAACTTCTCTATGGCTAATTCCTGAGCCTGAGCCGAAAGTCTTCTTCTTAAACCAAATTCTGAAAATGTTCCTGTACACCAATAACCACTTTTTATATTTTCGTATTTTTCATCAAGTCTTTTTTTGAAACTTTCATATAGCCTGTCATAGTCATATGCCATTCTAAAATAAACTTCATTTACAATGGCTAGTGTTGGTATTTCATACATTGATGTATTAAGCCATGTTCCCTTTGTTTCAATGGCAAGTCCACACTCTGCATCTGTGCTGATTTCAAAGTCTTCATATCTTGCCTGCCATAGTCTTAAAAAATCAACGTATGATCCTTTTAACCACTTGATTTTATGAAGATATTCAAGTTCATCTTCTGAAAATCTAAGATTACAATATAGTTTAATCTGTCTTTTTATTTCTTCTACCATTTCAACTGTAAAATGTACATCTTCATTTCTGCATTTAAATGCCCATGTAGTTTTATAATCACTAAATTGGTGGTAAATTACCTGTCCCATACTGAATTTGTATAAATCCGTTTCTAACAGGCTATTGATAATCTGTTTCATATTATTCTCCTATTACGTCTATTTGACAACTTTTCATTGTAGTTAATGCTGCTTTGTGATTTTCCGGTGTAACACCTGCACAGCAGCTTGCATCTACTGTTATTTTAGTATTTGGATACATTGCTCTTAATATTAAAGCATTTGAAACTACACATATATCTGTGCACAAACCTATAATTTCAATTTTCATTTGATTTATGTGATAATCACTAAATTTTTCTTTCCAACCTAAATAGCCAAAAGTTTCTTTACATACATGTTCACATTTAGTTTCTTCAACGTTCTCATTTATGAACCAACCCTCTGTGTCTTTAATACAATGCTTAATTGGAAGTTTCTGTCCCTCCAAAGTTTCCATATAGTTTTCATAATGGGTATCCATTGTAAAAATAACATGGTCGCCATTGTCCACATACTCTTTAATTTTCTTTTTTACATTGGGCACAATAGCCTGTGCTTCCTTTGTACCAAGTGTTCCCGATATAAAATCATTCTGCATATCAACTACAATAAGTATTTTGTTTGCTTTCATAAAAAACCTCTCTTAATTAATTCTTACAGCAAATTGTTCTCTTTCTCGTTCGCGCTCTGCAACTCCTGGAAATACATATATTGTATCTTTCGTATCAGGGTCTTTTGCATTTGCCTTCACTGATTCATCTTCAGTAATATTCACTATAAAATATCCCTTTTCAGTTTTTGTAAACACATTATCTAAACTCATCTCAAACATAACACTCATTGCTTCTGAATCCATACTAATCTGTTCACTGTAAAATTCTGTGTTGTCATAACCTTCAATAGTCATTATATCATCTTTTTTGTTAGATAAAAAGATTCCTTCTTTGGCTAATACGCGTGTATATGTTATATATTCACGCTTATATCTGATATAACTCAGATTAGCATTTTCACGTAACTTTTTATCAACTGTTGATGCATCTGATTTGAAAAGATTTGACACATCATATCCATTTATTCTCTTTAGATTCTCCTCGGTATATTTTGAAAAATAACCTATAATGTCAGGATTTGTATAACCATATGAATATCCATATGAATATTCTCCATCATCAAACAGGCTTTCCTTATCTGCACCTACCACCACCAATTTTTCACCCTTATCAAGGTGAATTGTAGGAACTGTACCATCATAAATTGACAAACTCATTTGTTCTTTTTCCCAATTAAAATCCTGATCATTAAAAGATGTAACATCATTATCAAGGTTCCATATTGCCGGTTTCACCTTTTTAAATTTAGTCCCTGTGGAATCCATTATATAAACCCCTTCGTTATCTTTTAATTCATCCAACCCAATAACTTCTTCATCAGAATTTGTAGCAAAGTCGTCTTTTGTATCTATGTTGCTATTCACCGTTGTCTGAACTTCAACATTTTTAGTTTTTGATTTAGAATTAATCTTAAAATAATATCCTCCAAAGAACGCACCAATCAGAATAACAATAAAAATCAAAATACCTATTACTACCAAAGGGATTTTACTACTCTTTTGTTTTTTTGAATATATCATACTTTGATTTAATGGGCTTCCACATCTGACACATTTTTCCACATTATCTTTGTTTATTTCTCCACACTTATTGCAAATTTTTGCCATACATTTCTCCTTTGTTGCTTATAATCTATTTATATTTATAATTTAATATATTCACACTCCTTTTTGTTATTTCGTTCATCAAATTCCATAATTACTTCTTTTCCAATTAGCTTAGAATGTATATAATATTTTCCATGGTGTCATGAGTGACTCTGACCTGATTGACATGGTCTATTTGCTTACCGGAGAGGATTATGATGATGAAGGTTTATTCATCTTTTAATTGTACTAAATGATAAATTTTTCTTTTATTTTTAATATTAATTTGTTTCAATTTCGTCAAAAAGCCATGTTCCATCAACTTTCACGCATGTGATTTTTATTGTATTTACACTACAATGACTACTGTTAGAATTAAAATCAATTTTTATCTTCTTTCCTTCTGTTACTTTCGGTTGACTTTTTCCTAAATTCATTGCCTGATATTTTGCTTCCAGCTGATATTCTAAAAGGTCTTCTCCACTAAGTGATTCCTCACTTATTATTTCATATAAATAATCTGAATCCATGCCTAGTTTATCATACCAGTCTTCTACTTCTTGACGGGCATCTTCCTCAGTTATCTCCTTATCTTTAAATACATGCTTTGTTGTATGCTCACATATATCCATCATTTTGCTAACATCTTGTTTCTCACATGATTTGAAGAAGTTTGATACCATTGAATCAGGCGAATTCCAACTGCTAAGAATTAGATGTCCTACACCTCCTATCAGACCTACTAACGCCATGACTATTATGATTATTATAACTTTATACTTGAGTGGCTTATTCTTGTAAAATGCTTTCTTTTTATTACTATTTGCAATATTCTCACCATAATATTCATGTGAATTATTTTGGCCGAAATCATTTTGTATAGCAGTTCCACAGTTATTGCAAAACTTTGAATTATCACTAATTTGTCTTCCACAATGTTTACAATACATATTTCTCTCCTTTTTTACCAATAAATACTTGTTGATAGATTTTACTAAACTGTTGTTTTTTTAGTATTATTTGTATTGAAATATATCAATATTTATACTATTACTTTATATGGTTCGCTGCTATGGCTCAGGAGGTAGAGCAACGCCTTTGTAAGACGGAGTTCACAGTTCAAATCCCGTTAGCAACTTACTTGTTTAAAGCAACTGATTTATTAATTAGTTGCTTTTTTTACTATTTTTTATTTTCTTTATACCCCAGGAAATACTTGCAACAATCACTGTAGGTACTGCTGCAAACAAAGCACTCGCTACTAATAACAGACCGATATCAATCCCTGTTTTACTATCTTCAATATACACAGGTACTCCCAATCCTACCAACATTCCAAAGAAGTTTATAAAAAATCCAAATCCACCTCTATCTTTACAATTTAACCGATATTGAATAATCATGGATGTTATTATCAATGCAAAAATCCATACTATCTCAAAATAATCAGTAGATGTTTTTGCATCTTTCATATGAGAAATAAACATAGGCCACACCCCAAAACACGTTGCTATTATATCTATTACAAGAAATATAAGCACTGGAATGGCTACACAACCAATACCATCTGAATTCTCAAGCATACTACCTCCCACAGCAATACCTGTCGCAGAATGAGTTTTTTGCTTTCTACTACCTACGTCTGATAAACTATAATCGTCTGTATTATTTGAATATGATGTGTCAGTTCCATTACCGGAGTATCCTCCATTTGCTCGTGCAACACAGGTAGAACCTACCCATATCTCTCCATCTGAATATATTCTCCCAACTTTACAGCCACCGGACCATATTTCTCCATCTGGATATATTTTTGCAATAATTTTTCCATAAGACCATATTTCTCCATCCGGATATATTTTTGAATCCATCCGACCATTGATATATACATCCCCATCACTATATACTTTTACGTTGTTTCCTAAATCAGTTCTAAATTCTGCTACTACCATTTTACTTCCTTTTTTGTGGCAATGCAAAAACATTGCCACTATATTCTAATTATTTTTGAATGTGATTTCTGCAATACATAGGTTAAATATTTGAATCAACGCCAGCATCTATTCCTCCACCTGACAATTCATAAACTTCCCATTGTCCCAGTTTGTAAGCGTAAATATATCCTGACAAATAACTTACTTCTTCATATTCACATGGCAATAATTTTTCTCCTTTTCTTATGAAATTTTCATTTTAAATTTTATTAAAACAAACCTAAATAATGTAAAAAATCCAAACTATCCATTGGTGAAAGTCCATTAGTTATATTTCTAAAGAATGTACTTATCATTAAATAAATAGTTACAAACAATATTATGTAATAGCATGCATATGTTATTGTTATTGCAAGAAGTTTTTTATCTGAATCTCCTACAATCTGTTCACACAAATTTATGCAAAACAGTGAAAATGTCAACACTGTAGATACTGCCAAAATTAAAACTCCAAACAAAACACTCATTTTAAACATTATAAGAGTAATTATTGTAAGCAATATTGATAAAACCGACTGCACTCCAACAATACTAAAAATCCCCGGTATAGTGGTATTTTGCTTTAGCATTTTGTTTGTAATTCCATACGTTATCAACGCAAATATGTATGAATTGACTATGCCTATTACAATAAATACAATCACTATCATATTGGAAGCTTTGTCCTCATCAACCTGTGCGGCTAATATCACCCCTGCAATGAACATCACAAGAACATAAAGTCCCATCATAATAAGTCCATAGGCCTTGTCATTCATATTTGTGAATTTTTCTATGGTCTTTGATGGTGATGTAATCATCCCACCGATATTTTTAAATACAAGAGCTATTTTTTCTGTCGCTGCACCTGAAGTGACAGAGGGATTTGGGACTGGTGTTGGCCTTGGGACTGGTGTTGGCATTGGTCCCGGGTTCGGTCTTGGTCCAGGATTTGGTCTTGGTCTAGGGTTTGGTCTTGGTCCCGGTGCCGGATTTGGCGTCTGCCCTGCTCCCATTCCACAATTACATATTTCTCCCTGTTCTAATTTTCTTCCACAATAATCACAAAATCTTGCCATCTTTACCTCCTGACAAAAGTATTAAATTTTATTTTTTATCATAAATTTATTCATCTACAATAAAGCCATTTCCCCAAGCGAACTTCATTATAAAATAAAATAGTATTAAATAAACTGCGTATGTTACTACTATGATAATTACTTTCTTATATGCTCTTCCCTTCGTATATTCCTCTCCTTATTTTCTTAATATTTTCAAAGCGTCTCTTGCACTGCTTTTTGAGTTTGCATACATTTCAAATATGTAAAAATCTTTTCCTGATTTGATATATTTGTCAATTTCATTCATTAGCACATCTACCGGCTCTTTACTTTCAATATAGTTAATGACAAATTTGTCAAAAGGATCTTTTTTTCTTAACATTGAAAAACCACATTCATCCAATATTTCATCTATTCTGTTTACTGTTATTCTAATTTCATTTCTGGATGTAATGGAGGAAACAAAATATAATAGAAAGCAAATCAAAGTCGTTCTATCCAAATCAAGTTCTCCCTTGATGTATTTTCTGATTGCTTTTTCACCTCTTCTGTCTTTTGCAGAATTTTCATCATCCTGCATCTGCTCCATCTTTTCCATTATCAGCTGTCTGTCCGATAGGCTTTTCAAATGCTGGTCTTTGCTGTTTTTTCTATAAAAATCCGCAATCATAAATATTTGTTCATTTGAAAATTCTTCTATGCTCACTGCATTTTCCATCAAAAGTTCAACCCAGTTTGATGAAACAAATCCAAAAAAGTAATAATTAAATTCGTCAAAAAGTTTTCCCGGCGAAATACTGCATTTTCTTATTTTGTCCATTAATTCATCTCCAGGTGTTACTCTTCTTCGTAAAGCCACTTCAATCTTTAACGGAGATAACTCTGCCAGTTCTGCTTCTGTTGGCATACGGTCTACTACATGTTTGGAATAATATTTTATTTTATCAAGCAAATGATAATACAAATATTTGCAAAAATAATATCTTGCCTTTTCATGTACTTCAGTAAAATCGCTTAGTCTGCTTATATAAAACATAAAGAATTCCCTAACGTCTTTCCCTATGTATTCCACTTCCTTATCAAAAGCTCTTGTAATTTCTTTTGTAAATAAACCCTGTTCAGATACATCCGAGAAATTCAACACATACTGTTCCAATTCACCAAACGTAATATTTTTACCTTTGAAATATTGTAGTTTATTGTCACTCTCCTGTGCCAACTGCTCTTTTGCCTTGTTACACATTACATACAATTCTTTCCAACGTTCATATGAAAGTCTGTTGTAAAAAGCATAAACCAAAGTACACTCAAAACTGTTTCTGGAATAAAGAAGTCTGCACCCATATTCCATCAAATCATCATTTAATTCCTCAAGATTTTGATTTTTCATAAAACCAAGTCCAATTAGCCTGTATCTTAATGGAATTTTTTTGTTTGACTGCCACTGTTCCGGATTCATAATTTGTTCTAATATATGTTCACCTACATCAGAATGAAACAGTTCTTCCATTATTTGATCATAGGATAAATTTGAATCACTTTTTCTAGTTCTCTTTAGCATAAAAACTCCTTAACAGTTTTTTATTTTATAAAATGAAAATAATAAATCAGTGCAAGAATTATTAGAATTCCTAACAATACACCAATAATCACGTAAATATGTTTATTAGACTTCACTGCAATGAGTGAATAAAGTTCATCTGAAAAATCCCGTACGCTGTCATAGCGTTCATTTGCCTTTACCGCCAATGCTCTTTGAAATATCTGATCCAGTTTTTTTGGTACAGCAATATTGTTTTCGTTGATGGTTTTGTAATCATCTATCACCACTCTTTGCAGTGAATCCGGTGGCAATTTTCCAACAATACACTGATATAGCACAGCTGCTAAGGCATAAACATCTGCAGGCGGTCCTATTTTAGATTTTTCTGAATATTGCTCAATAGGTGTATATCCTTTTTTTGCAAAAGCCGAAGTATTGGTTGTCTCATTACTTAACACGGTTTTTGCCGAGCCAAAATCAACAAGGCACAACATATTATCTTTTAACACCATAATATTACTTGCACTAATATCACGGTGAATCAATCCGTCTCTATGTATGTTGTCAAGGGTTTCCATAACCGGCAAAAACATGGCTATAACATCTTTCCATGGCATTTTCCCATTAATTTTCAAATATTCCTGCAGACTGATTCCATCCAGATAATTCATAACAATATATGCTGTCTCATTTTCTTCAAAATAATCAAGTATATGAACAATGCCATAATTGTCTGAATATTTTATCAATACCTCTGCTTCTTTAATAAACCGTTCTTTTGACTTTTTAAAAGCTTCTTTATTTGAAGAATATGTCATTTCCAAATTACTGCTTTTATGAACATTACGGTTTACCAGTTCTTTGCAATATAACTCTTTTATCGCCACTTTTTCGTATGTATACTTATTCACCGCCTCATATGTTATACCGAAACCACCTTCACCTATTACTCTTGTAATACAGTAAATTTGTTTTAATATAAAATTTTTAGGCAAATAATAATCTTCATCATAGTTTGTATTTTGCTCAAAAGCATTTCCACATCTTACACAAAAATCCTCCGTGTTCAAATTTGCCGCACCACAATATTTACAATATTTTTGCATAAGTAAGTCTCCTGTTATCTTTCGAAAATATAATTATTCTGAATACAGCATATTAAGGTTTTGTTTTATTAATTTAATTTTTTCGCTATTATCAGAATCATTCAAATATTCCACTACTTTTTCTTTAAATAGTTCTATATCATTATTTTGTTTTACATTTTCCATTATTTTTTCAATCCGAACTATTCTATCCGATATGTTTGTAGTTTCGCCATTGTTTTCAGATGTTGTACTTACATCCGGTTCCTGAGTAACTACACTTATATCCGGTTCTTGTACAACTGTACTTTCCATTGAGCCACTTTCTGAAGTGGTTTCAGGCAAATAATCATATATACTTTCAGCAGTAGTTTCAAAACTGTTGCCTCCGACCTTTCCCGGTTCCTTATTCTGAAAATCCCTGTTATATTTTTTATCTTCTATATTCTGTCGATTTAAATTATAATTTTTAATCGTCTTTATTATCTCCTCAAAACCATTTATATTTACATAATTTTGAAACTCCAACTTGGATTCAGTAGACAGTTCTTTGTCAATTTGGCTTAAGTTGTCCATAAATTTATTTACCTTATTTTCAACTTTAATCTCATCAGCTCTTGCATATGTTTCTGTTACTGTACTCAATTGAGTAGTGGAAACCTCTGCCTGTTTTGTGTTTTTCTTTGATCCTCTGCCGATAAAGATTCCTATGGAAAAACTAATTAGCAACAAAATCAAAATTATTCCTGCCACTGTGGAAATGAATTTTATATTTAAAGTCTTTTTTTCGTTTTTCTCTTTACGATGCGAAACAGTTTTATCATCCTGTACTTCATTTTCATCTTCTGTTAAATCAGATTCTTCACTTTCAGTTGAATCTGTCTCTTTTCCATATAAAAGTTCATTATATTTTTTCTGTTTTTCATTCCAGTCAGGTTCTAAATAATAATTATTTTTTTGTGGTTTAACTTTTTCTTTATCATCAATTAAACATACTACCGTCTTGTCATCGGTAACATTTTTCAAAGCCCACACTGCATAGAAATATTTTTTAATTGTCTCACTTGCTTTTTTGCCATTGTTTTTTCCAAGCATATTTACATAAGCATTTTTAATACAGGAAAAAAATGTATCTTCATCTTTTTTTAATAAGTCACCATTAATGAAATGCTCCATAAACTGTTCAGGCTTTTTAACAGATTTGTTTTGGTACACAGCATATGGATTCATAAAAAACTCTGATGCTGTAACATATACATTGTCCTTTTTGAAATCTCCCTTTGCCATAGCCATTAAGTTTGGAGGCAGGTTCACCAAAACAGGTTGAATAACTCCATCCAGCATGCCGTCAGTCAGCAACATAACAGCCACAACTTCATCTTCACAGGCACCAAACTCCCATGACTTTTCACCTGCTCTAAGTGGCATGACAGAAGCTCCATCTGCTCCCTTTTGTCTTGTGGTAATAGGTTTTATTATTCCATCTTTACACTTTACAATAATGCCGCCATCTCCTGCATGACCATATATCACTTTTTTATTCTTATATAATGCTACAGACAAAGTAGTATCATAATCTGCTATGTTATCTTCTTTTTCATCTGCAATTTTCTCTATTTGTGAAAAAGCGTACTCATATCCTTCTTTTAAAATCTGCTGTAAACCAGCGGTATTCTTTGTTATATGAGTATTGCAGTATTCAAACAGACAATCTACTGCTGTCTTTGAACCTATGTCCGAGTATGGTGCACTGCCAACTCCATCGGCTACAATTCCTATATAATGACCTGATTTAAGCCTGCCGGTTTTATTAGAATCCTGACAAACTATATCATTTTTTATATGAGACTTGCCCTGAATTGAAAATCCATAAGTAATCATTGATTACCCTCCTATTAATTCTCTCTTACAACCTTTTTTGCATTTTTTGGCAATATATCAACTTCTGCCTCTTCACCTACTCCGGTCTGAGAAATAAAAGTAAAGCTTTCACTTAACCAATCAAATATTCCATTGAAATCTTCATCTGCAAGTTCAATAACCCTGTCAGTAAACTTAAACAAATCATCTGCATCATATCCGTTTACTCCCAAAGCCCAAAAACTAAGTCTGCCATGTGAGCCTTTCATCTCTGCTTCTCTTACTCTTGCTGCGGCTTTTTCCATTTCTTCTGTTTCCGAAGTAGATGCACCGTCAGTTATGAGAAATATCCATGGTTTATGACATGGTGTTCCAAGACTCTGATACATCTTTGTTCTTTCATTTACCAGATCCAAAGCTATATTTACTGCTGATGCCATATCTGTTCTTCCTGCTGCAGTAAGTTCCGGTGTAGGCATTTTTGATATTGGTGCAAAATCACTGTATACCTGAACTTTAGAATTGAATGTAACCAAAGCCACATCTATTCTTTTTTGTGCAATTGGGTCTTCCATTACATTATTTTTAAATCTTTTTATACCTTCATTTAAATTGCGAATGGCACTACCACTCATTGAACCTGATGTATCAAGTACCAATGCACATGCCAAATGTGGCTCTCCCATTGATGTCATTCTTTCATTTAAAAATTCATCCATGCTTAACTGTTCTCTCATAATAATTCCTCCACTTTTCTAATTTAATAAACACTTATCATCCAATATATTCCATAACCACTGGCTTTTTTCCTTGTATCATAGTACATATAATGTTCTTTATCTGCTGTTTCTGCATACACATAATTTCCATCATCATCCTGATATTTAATTTGCCTGTCTCCATTTTTAGATGTCCAATAATATGTTTCAACTTTTCCATCAGTATATGTAACCTTTTCTGAAAATTTACCATTTTCGTCTCCATCAGTATATGTACCGGATATTACAGATTTGTATTTTTCTCCATCGGAAAATTCTGCATATGGATCATATTCTTTACATTTTCCATTTAATGTTCCATCTTTAAAGGCTCCGGAAACTACCTTGTATTTTCCTTCATAATCCACATAAATATACTTTCCTTCGCCCTGTGCTTTTTTATCTTCCACATCACCTTCATAGAAAAATACTCCTCCTGTATCATACATAAGTAAAATCCAATCATCTTCCGAATATGTTATGCTTTCTTCATCTTCTACATACTTTTGATAAAGCTTATAAAGTTTTGAAGCTGTTGTTTTATAATCTTCAATATCCATGTCATATTGAATGTCATCTCTTATCTGTTGTATAACTTTTCCCTGTGAAGACGGTGCTTTTGTTTCATTTTCAGATGTTGTTTCATATGAATCGTCTGTATTATAATCATCTGTACTGTCATCATAAGAATAACTACTATAATTCTTTTGATGTGTATATTCGTCATAAATTGCTGATCCCATAGCTAAAGCAAGAAATACTACTATTATTAACGTAATTATCAGCATAATTGTTGCAGGGGTTCCATTAACTTCCCGGCATCTTGCAAACCAACCTTTCTTTTCAGTTGGGTAGGAAGGCTTCTCAACATATGGCGGTACATTTGATGTATAGTCTCTGTTTTCTATTATTTCCTCATTTCTTTCTTTTTCTGCTTCAGGATTGTACTTTAAGCCAAATTCTTCTGCTATTTTTCTTTTAACGGAACACATTGTACATTCATTATTGTTTCCAAAATAATAATGTCCCACCTGACACTGCTTGATATCTGTTATCAGTGGCTTTAATGTATCTATCCATTCTGCCGGTTTGACACGCTTTTGTGGTTCAATATAACCATCTATAAATGTTCTGATAAACAATTTCCTTACAGATTCCGGCAATGTATTAAATTCAGGTGCATAAATTGGTATCTTTATGCCCTGTCTGTAATTAACAAAGGGAAAGAAACCATCTTTAATATTGTCAATAGGTTGAGGTGTTGTACCAGAATTTACTTTACTGTTGGCATTTATCTGCTGTATGTTCTCTTCCATGCCATTATTTGATTCCTTGGCGCATGCAAATGGGTGACAGCCATTCATTAGCAATAAAAAAATATGTACAGCAAGTGCAAACAAATCTGATTCCTTTGTATATGTAGGAAGGGGTGCCGTAACTAAAGAATATCCACCTGTAACTTTTTTCTGTATCTCCGGTGCAAGATATTCTGCCATACCAACTTCGCACCTATATGTTTTTTCTCCTGTTGAAAAATGATATGAATCTGTATCTACCAGAGTTACCTTAAATCGGTCTTTTGTATCGTATTGGTTTAAATTGACACATATATTTTGTGGATTTAAATCTCCACATACCTGCCCCAATTCGTGAATTGATTCTATTGCTATGCACAAATTGATTGCAGTTAAAAGTCGTGTTCTTAAATCATATTTTTCTTCACTATACACAGAAATAAGTGGCTGACTGTGTTCCACTTTTTGCATTATATAACCTACAAACTTATCTTCTTCATACAATACATCTAAAGGCCAGGTTACATATCTTGTCTGGTCTTTTGAAAGATTTCTACAAACCATTGCCTTTAACTTTTCTTCACGATATATGTCTCTTTTATTTTCTTTGTAGATTTTTGCAACTATTGTATTGTCATCAATCACTCTGTATATAAAACCTTCGCCACCACTACCTATACGTTTTTCTTCAAGCACGTAGGTTCTGCCGGATAATCCTGTGTATATCATAATTCGTCCTTTTTATATTATTTTAAATTTTAAATCTATTATTTAACTGCTCTTTGGCATATGTATTTCCGCAGTTTGCCGCTTCTTGATAATAAGCAGTTGCTGCACGTCTTTTCTCACCAATTGCAGCCCCATATCCCTCTATAATGAGATCCGCAATCATACCATACACATCACCACGCTCTGCCCTTGTTAAATTTTTATTATCTTTTACCATTTTTAAAATCTGTATATCCTGTTCAAACACATTTGGCGATGCATTTGTCATTCTGTGAACAACTGTCTGTAAATAAACATTCCAAGGATGTAAACCTCTCATACCTTCTCTGTTCAGATAATGGGTCATTGCATTGTAATCCTGCTGGTTAAATGCTGTATATGCCAATATCCAATACGCATCCAGTTGGATAATATCCAAATCCTTTTGTCCTACATAATCAATCATTCCAGATTTGATACTGTCTATTTTTCTAAGTACATCCTGACATATGGACTTTGTATTTTCATATGAATTGTTCTTCCGTTCAGCCTCAGCCTGAGTTAATTCTCCAACCAAAGCTCTGTCAGTTATCTGCGTCTTTGTATTTCCAGAAGGTTCAGTTTTATTCTGAATACCACCTGTATTTTGTGAATTACTATTTGTTTGATCCTGAGTACCACTTCCACTTTGCAAACCACTATATACTTTCTTTTGTTCCTCTTCCGGATAAGGTCTGTTTGCCTTCTTATAATACTCTCTTGCCAATTTTTCATTTTTTGCAAATCGTATGCCAAGCCTGTACATTTCTCCCAATCCAACGTAAGCACTTTCCAATCCCATCTTTTCCCCTTTGTGCAACAACTGGTATGCTCTTGTCAAATTCTTTGGTTCATCATACATATATCTTTTTGCCAATATACAGATTGCCTCTTTATCTTTCTGTGCAACCAGCTTTTCCAATTCCTCATTTGTCAAATTATTATAATCCATAATATTCCTCTTTCTTTTCTCTTTATTTTGTATAGTTTTATTTTAAAATATTGAAACTCCACTTTTGTTTTCCGTACATTATAGTCATAAGAATATTTTACCATTTATTAATATTGGGCACTTTGCATGTTATGTCATTTTTTTGTCTAAAAATGTCACATTTGTTGGAAATCAGGGTACACAAAACAAAGGCATTACAAATCAATAATTTATTGACTTATAATGCCCTTATTTATAGTTTTATAATACGTTTATTTTTTTGCCTTTTCTTTGGCTGTCTTCTTTTTAAACGCTTTTTTCTTGTAATATATTTTTCCATTTTTAATTACATAATACGGATTTTGCTTAGAAATTTTGATGTTATATTTCTCTTTATAAGAAGAAATGTGGTCATCAATTCTGTAAGCAGCATCCCAATATTTTAAATTCTTTCCTATTGTCCAATTTTTACAGGACAAATCCACCCAGTAATTTATACATTCTACTGAATCCGGAATAACTATTTTTTCCACACAATCCACATCACTATACTGCTCTGTTAATGAATCAAATGCTGTTTTCCAGATTGTTTTTATACCATCCGGAACAACAAACACCTTTCCGTTTTTTGTCTTCGAAAACAATAATACATCCTGCTTTTTATTGGTCAAATTGCCATCCTTTGTACTATAATACTGATTCTTTTCTGATACTGAAAACTCACTTATATAATTATTTCCAAAGGCCTCTCTACCAATGTTTTCATAAAACTACAACTTGAAAATGCCATACTTCCGATTTTCTTTAAGCTATTTGGAAATTTCACCTCAGACAACTGTTCACAGGCAAATGCTTCATTTCCAATCTCTTCTACTCCTTCAGGAATCTCATAACTAAATGTCTCCACTTTTGATTTGTTATTGTATGTGACTTCTTTCCAAGGATAACAAACCAGTTTTTTCATATCTTTTGTAAACAAAACATTGTCTTTAACTGTATAATATTCATTTTCACTATCCACTTCAATATTCATAATAGGATAATTTAATGCACCACCCTTGATGTCTTTAACAGTTTTTGGAAGCTTTATTTTATTAATTCTTGTTCCATCAAATGCATTATTACCAATTGATTCTAACCCTTCAGGTAAATCAATTGTTTTAATAGGACAATTTCTAAAAGCTACATCCTTTATAATTTTTACTTTCTTAGGTATGTTTATTTCTTTAATATTAGGATTGCTTACACTCTCTATAACCGTAAGTGGCAATTCCTGTACAATTTCAGGTAAATGAATACTTTCTTCTTCTCCTTCTATTGATACCACTTCAGCATGGTCATCATTCTTTTCCAAAATGAATTCGTCACTGTTTAAATACAATATATTTGCATACTCCGCTTTTACTAACTCATTTCCTTCTAAATCTTCTGCTCCCCATAGCCCATTTTTCTTCACTTTGCACCAGTTATATTCCGGTATAACATAATATTCTTCATAACCCTTTTTTCGGTAAACACTCCCTCTTTATCTACGAAACCGCATACATTATTGCTTTTTGCAGAAACTTTGTCATTTTAAAATAATGTATTTGTTACTTTTTCTTTTTCACTTGCTTTACCGCAACCTATCATCATACATACCGCCATAGCCACTACCAATAATCTTATTATTTTTTCTCATAATCTTTCTCCTTTATCTTAAAAATCCTATTTAACAATTTTGTAACTTATTAAATAGGATTCTTTGTGTATGATTTATATTTGATTTTTACTCCAACTTACAAATAAAGTTTTGAAAATCGGTTGGTATTTTCTACTAATAGGAATCTTATCTCCATTAATCATTGTACATAGTTCTCTTATATATGTTTTAATATATTTCATTGAAACCATATAACTGTTGTGACATCTTACGATACCCTGATCCTCTATTATTTCCTCTAATTGATTTAAAGAAAGATAAGTTTCCCAATCTTCTTTATTTCCATGTATGAAAGTCACTCTGCCTTTTCTTTCAATATCTATAATGTCTGCGTATCTGATTGCGATAAATTGATTTTTTCGTCCTTCAATACGTAGCATTTTTTGAAACTCTTTGGTTTTGTTAATCATCTTTATATATATTTCAGGTAACTTCTTTTCCAGTTCGTCTTTAAGTACATAATATAAATGTTCAGTCTGAAAGATTTCCGATACATATTTCAATTTGTTTGTAAGATAAACAATATGGCTTCTTGGTGCCAGCACATTTATCTGTTTCGCAATTTCCACACCTTTAACCTTATCTGTCCCCATATCCACATCGCAAAAAATCATCATAGGGGTTAGTTTATTGTTTTGGATTTCATTTATCAGTTTATCTTCATCATTGTATATTAATATTTCGCATCCCGTACTGTTTACTATATCCTGAAAAAATTTATATACTATAAACTTTGTTTTATCAGCATTTTTTTGATTGTCATCCAGTATTACAATAGTATTCTTCATAAATTCCTCGCCAATTTTATTCTACTTATATATTTTATCATTAATTCCGTTTATTTTTTTGCAACTTATGTCGAATTTGTGTCTAATTATGTTGTTTTTTTATTTTTATATGCTTTTGACCTTTTCCCCTCCTTTTTATTTTATTTTTCTTTTTTTCACATAAATAAACTTAACACTTTTAAACAACTAAAACCTTGTAGCAAAAAATTTGTAACAACATATTTTGCTGTTGTTATATTTGAAGTTTATAATACCCAAACTCCATTTTTGTTCACGCAATTTTTTAATATTAGAATAAACAGATACTTTTATTTTATTCTTACGTCCATCATTCCTACAGGTCTTACCCACTGATCAATCAGTTCATAATCAGTTAAAAATACCATTCCACGCAATTTCACTTTTTTCTTTTTCTTTATTTTTTTATACTGTTTCTTTGACAGAGACAACTGTACTTCCTTTGCTTTTACGAGTCTGTGAAATAAAGTCTGTAAATAGACATTCTATGATAAGTGATGGAGCTGT
>OJUG01002506.1_pt1 | contig 19162 bp, 15 predicted proteins | sample 1599841 | NCBI WGS metagenome assembly OJUG01 (sample SAMN04168659, study PRJEB22393) | human gut metagenome | biome: human gut microbiome; feature: stool | host: Homo sapiens | collected 2014-05-12 | reverse complement strand
GCTTTGCGCGTTTGTTCACAGGCTCACTCCTCGAAGTATTTGTCAATGGATGCAATCAGCGCCCGCAGGACTTCCCCGATGGACATGCCGGTGATCTGTGCGCCTGCCGTGGCGGCGTTTCCGCCGCCGCCCAGAGGCTCCAGAATCACCTGGACGTTCGCCTCTCCGATGGACCGGGCGGAGATGATCACCCGGCCGTCGCTGGGATACAGCACAAAGGAGGTCAGGATGCCCTGGATGTTCAGCAATTCATCCGCCGCCTGGGCGGCAATGGGGCGGCTGGTGCCGGCGTTCAGCGCCGCGATGGCAATCTGTTCCCGGTAGAGCCGGGCGGACTTGATGATCTGATACCGGGCCAACGTGGCCTGGAAATCGTTTTGCAGCAGCTTTTTCACCTCCACCGTGTCGGCTCCCAACCGGCGGAGGAAGGCGGCCGCCTCAAAGGTGCGCTCTCCTGTGCGGACGTTGAAGTTCTTGGTGTCCAGGACAATGCCCGCCAGCAGCGCCCTGGCCTCCATGGGCAAAATTTCCGCCCCCTCCACGGCATACTGCAGCAGCTCCGTCACCAGCTCCGAGGCGGAGGAGGCGTAGGGCTCGCGGTAGTTGAGGGCGGCCCCCTCGATATAGGTGGCGGCCCGGCGGTGGTGGTCGATGACCGCCACCCGGTTGCAGGCGTCCAGCAGAGGCTCGGACTCCACGCTGCCGGGGCGGTTGGTATCCACCACCACCAGCAGCGTCTCCGGCTGGACCCGCAGGAAGGCATCATCGCCGCTGAGGAAGGCCCCCTGATACTCCGGCAGGGCCTGCAGGCGGCGCAGCATCGGATGGGCGGCGTTATTCTCCGTATCGATGACGATGCGGCACTTCTTGCCACGTTTGCGGACGATGGCGCACACGCCTGCGGCGGCGCCCAGTGCGTCCATATCCGCATAGCTGTGGCCCATGACGTAGACCTGCTTGGCCTCGTCGATGAGCTCCGCCAGCGCATTGGCCATGACCCGTGACTTCACCTTGGTGCGCTTCTCCGTAGCCTTGGAGCGGCCGCCGTAGAACTCGAAATTCAGCTTGTCCTTCACCACTGCCTGATCGCCGCCACGGCTCAGGGCCATTTCCAGCGCCACGGAGGCGTTTTTGAACAGGGCCTCGAAGCTGTCGGCATCCCGGCCCACGCCGATGGACAGCGTGGCTGCCACGCCCTCCCCGGCCACCACCTCACGGACGGCATCCAGCACGTCGAAGCGCTTGGCGGCAAAGTCGGAGAAGCTCTTCTCCTCAAACACAAAGAGGTAGCGGTCCCGGTCATATCTCAGCATCATCCCCTCGCTGCCGGCGGACCACTGGCTCAGCTTTTCCTCCAGCATGGCCCGCACCGCAGAGCGCTTGCCCTCCGGGGTGGCCTTCATCAGGTCCTCGTAGTTATCCACCATGAGGATGGCCACCACTGGCCGGGTCAGCTCCAGCGTCCGGCGCATCTCCTCGGTGTCGGTGACGTCCATCCAGTAGGTGGTGGCCAGTGCGCTCCGGCCGCCCTCCGGGTGGCTGACGCCGCCGAACACTCGATAGGTGCGGTGGTTCCACACCACGGTCTCCGGGGCCTCGGTCTTGCCCTCCAGCAGCCAGTGGAAGGAGATATTGGGGAACACCGTCTCCAGATGGGCATCGAAGATGCCCTCCCGCTGCTCCGTCAACTGGAGGAAGCTCTCGCTGCTCCAGAGGATATCCTCCGTGGCCAGATCAAAGACCATCATGGGCAGGGGGGTGAAGAGCATATTGCTGGAGCGGGCGGAGTCCATGCCGCCGTAAAATCGCTGGATATACTGGCGCAGACTCTGCTGGGTAGCCTTGCTGCGGCGGCGGCCCAGCAGGAAGAAGGCCACGGCGGCCACGCCCTCGCCAATGGCGAGGCGCACGTCAAAGGGGATCGCTGCCAGGGCAAACAGCACCAGGCACAGCGAGAAGATCGTGATATTCGTCCGGAGAAGTCGGGCGATCCGTTTATTCAAGGCGCATCCCTCCCTGTTTTGGCGGAGTGCGCTGTTCCGCCATTTTGAATTATATTATTATAGCATAGTTTTTCCTCTGCTACAACGTCTTTCTTATCGGTTTGAAAAAAGTCTTTTCCGGGGTATTTTTTCGGCGGAGGGATCGGGGAAATGCGGGCTTTGCGAGGGGCGGCGAAAAAAGGGGGAAAGAAAGGCTGTACAAATGCGGAGAAATGTGATATACTTTGTGTAAATCGTTGAAAAGCGATTGTCTTTTTTGTATTTTTTGCGGAGGCGGCGGGCCTTCGTGATCAAATAAACGAGGGGATTCCCCTCACCACTTTTGCACAGGACAGTCGGGCGGGCCGCCGGACTTCTCCGGCGATACAGCGCCGCAGAGAAATGTCGGGAGCCGCCTCTATTTTGCCGTGTCCTTTTGCGGAGCAGCTGCGTCCGCCGACGGGCAGTCTGTCTGTGCGCTACTTATCTTGTAAAGGAGAATATACAACACATATGGCAGAAAAATTGAAGATCATTCCTCTGGGCGGTCTCAACGAGATCGGCAAGAACATGACCGCCTATGAGTACGGCGGGGAGATCATTGTGGTGGACTGCGGCATGGCATTCCCCGGCGATGATATGTACGGCATCGACTGCGTCATCCCCGACGTCACCTATCTCATCAAGAACAGATCCCGGCTGCGGGGCCTGTTCATCACCCATGGCCATGAGGACCATATTGGGGCCATCCCCTACGTCCTCAAGCAGGTAAATATGCCCATCTACTGCACCCGCTTTACCGCCGGACTCATCAAGCTGAAGCTGCAGGAGCACCGGCTGCTGGACAGCACCAAGCTGGTGACGGTGGAGGCGGGCCAGACGGTGAAGGCCGGGAAATTTCAAGTAGAATTTATCCACGTGAACCACTCCATTGCCGACTCCGTGGCCTTCGCCATCCACACCCGCATGGGCGTGGTGGTCCACACCGGCGACTTCAAGATCGACTCCACCCCCATTGACGGGGAGGTCATCGACCTGGCCCGCCTGGGTGAGCTGGGCAAGGAGGGGGTCCTGTGTCTGTGCGCCGACTCCACCAACGTGGAGCGTCCCGGCTTCACCCCCTCCGAAAAGGTGGTGGGCGCCACCTTCATGCGCCAGTTCCAGAATTGCGACGAGCGTATCATCGTCACCACCTTCGCCTCCAACGTCCACCGTGTCCAGCAGGTGCTGGACGCCGCCGCCCAGTGCGGCCGGAAGGTGGCCGTTACCGGCCGCAGCATGGAGAACATGATGAAGGTCTCCACGGAGCTGGGCTATATGAAGGTCCCCAAAAACACACTGGTGGACATCAACAAGCTCAAGGGCCTGCCCAAGAACAAGCAGGTCATCGTCACCACCGGCTCTCAGGGCGAGGAAATGAGCGCCCTGTACCGCATGGCCTTCTCCACCCACAAGCAGGTGGAGATTGGCGCCGGCGACAAGGTGATCCTCTCCGCCTCCGCCGTTCCCGGCAACGAAGTCACGGTGGGCCGTGTCATCAATGAGCTGTTCCGCAAGGGTGCTACCGTGGTCTATGACCGGGCGGATATGCTTCACGTCTCCGGCCACGCCTGCCAGGAGGAGCTGAAGATCATCCACGCCCTGACGAAGCCCCGTTTCTTCGTCCCGCTCCACGGTGAGCAGCGGATGCTGCAGATCCACTGCCAGCTGGCTCAGCAGATGGGCATGGACCGCAATCACATCGCCATCGCCGATAACGGCGGCGTCATTGAAATCACCGGCAAGTCCATGAAGCTGTCCGCCAACTCCGTCCCCGCCGGCGAGGTGTATGTGGACGGCTCCGGCGTGGGCGACGTGGGCGCCGTGGTCATGCGGGACCGCAAGCGTCTGGCAGAGGACGGCATGGTGGTGGTGGTCCTTCCCATCGCCACGCAGGACGGCGCGCTGCTGTCCCCGCCTGAGATCATCACCCGTGGCTTCATTTATGTGAAGGAATCCGGCGATCTGATGAAGGAGCTGCAAAACGTTGCCATGAACGCCGCTGACAGCGTCACCGGCAGCCGCAAGCGCGGCCGGGATGACGGTGAGCTCCGCGGCGCGGTCAAGTCCGCTGTCAGCAGCTACCTGTTCAAAAACACCAAGCGCAGCCCCATGGTCATTCCCGTTGTGACCCGGCTGTAACATCACGGGAAAACACACACATTCCCGGTTTGCCCTGTCTTGCTTTTGTAAAAACAGCCAAAATTGGCGCGGTATGATTGACAAAGCCGACAAACCGTGTATAACGCCCCCATCAAGGCAAAGGCGTCTTAGAGTGCATGCTCTAAGACGCTTTCTCTCTTCCCCCGATCTTTTCTGCATATAACTGCCGGACAGCGGAAGCGAACCCGCTCCTATCTCCCGGCAAAACGCAAGGCAATGGAGTCTTACCGTTCGGAAGGCTCCATTGCCTTCTTATATGCAGAACCGTTCGCTGGAAGAAAACGGCAAAAATGGGAGGAAACAACTATGGAATTCAGTTCTGTCAACACCATTTGGGTGCTACTGGGCGCAGCGCTGGTCTTTTTCATGCAGGCGGGCTTCTCCATGTGCGAGGCCGGCTTCACCCGGGCCAAAAACACCGGCAATATCCTGATGAAAAACCTGATGGACTTCTGCATCGGCACCCCTTGCTTCTGGCTTGTCGGCTTCGGCATCATGTTCGGCGCGGGCACCGGCCTCTTCGGCTGGTTTGACTCCATGATCATGAAGGATTACAGCAGCATCCTTCCCTCCGGCGTCCCCCTGTGGGCCTACGCCATTTTCCAGACCGTCTTCTGCGCCACCTCCGCCACCATCGTCTCCGGCGCTATGGCGGAGCGCACCAAGTTCAGCGCCTACTGCATCTACTCCGCCGCTATCTCCCTTTTGATCTACCCCATTTCCGGCCACTGGATCTGGGGCGGCGGCTGGCTCAGTGAGCTGGGCTTCCATGACTTCGCCGGATCTACCTGTGTCCACATGGTAGGCGGCGTCTGCGCCCTGATCGGTGCCAAGATGCTGGGCCCCCGCATCGGCAAGTATGGTAAGGACGGCAAGCCCCGTGCTATCTTAGGCCACAACCTGACCTTTGCCGCTCTGGGCGTGTTCATTCTCTGGTTCTGCTGGTTCGGCTTCAACGGTGCCTCCACCGTAGGCATGGACACCGACGAGCTGATCGTCAGCGCCGGTCTAGTGTTCTTCAACACCAACCTCTGCACTGCCGTGGCCTGCTGCACCACCTTGATCTTCACCTGGCTGCGCTACGGCAAGCCAGATGTCTCCATGACCTACAACGCCGCTCTGGCGGGCCTGGTGGGCATCACCGCCGGGTGTGACGCTGTATCCCCTCTGGGTGCCGCCGTTATGGGCATCGTCTTCGGTCTGGTCATCGTGCTGGCTGTGGAGTTCTTCGATAAGGTGGCCAAGATCGACGATCCTGTGGGCGCCATCTCGGTCCATGGCGTCTGCGGTGCCCTGGGCACTATCCTCACCGGCCTCTTCGCCACCGGCGTGTCCACGGAAAAGGGGGTCTTTTACGGCGGTGGCTTCCACTTCTTTGGCGTCCAGTGCCTGGGCGTTGCTTCCGTGATCCTCTATGTGACTGTGGTCATCACCATCGTCTTCGCCATCCTGAAGCACACCATCGGCCTGCGGGTCACGCCGGAGGAAGAAATCACCGGTCTGGATGTCTCCGAGCACGGCCTGCTCACTGCCTATGCCGGCTTCGCCATGCTGCCTGATACCGCCGCCGTGGAGACCGACGCCCCCGTGGCCGTCACTGGCAGTGTGCCCGCCGCCGAGGCCATTCCCGTCAAGCGTGTCCCCTCCTTCGACACTGCCGACGGCACCGCCCCCAAGTTCACCAAGGTGGAGATCATCTGCAAGGAATCCAAGTTTGAGGCTCTGAAAACGGCTATGCTGGAGCTGGGCATCACCGGCATGACCATGAGCCACGTTCTTGGCTGCGGCATCCAGAAGGGCAAGCCGGAGTATTACCGTGGCGTGGAGGTGGAGCCTACCCTGCTGCCCAAGATCCAGCTGGACATTGTGGTCAGCAAGGTGCCTGTCCGCAGCGTCATTGAAACAGCTAAGAAGGTGCTCTACACCGGCCATATCGGCGACGGCAAGATCTTCGTCTACGATGTGGAAAACGTGGTGAAGGTCCGCACCGGCGAGGAGGGCTATGACGCCCTGCAGGATGTAGAATAAATCCATATTTGCAAAAGCCCTCCCGGAAGCCTCAGCTTCCGGGAGGGTTTTCGTTATTTTTTCTTTTACAGATGATGGTCCCGCAGCAGCTTTTTCGCCTGCTCCCACAGCTCGTCGCTGACGGTCTGGACCACTACCGCCTTTTCCACCAGATCCGGCAGGGCCGCCTTCAGCTCCGCCTCCACGATGGTCTCATTGGTCAGGTCCGCCGAGGGGCATCCCGCGCACTGGCCCAGCAGCTTTACATACACCGTTTTCCCCTCCACATGGTCGATGGAAATGTCACCGCCATGGGAACGGAGAGCAGGCCGCACCTTTTCCTCCATCGCCGCTTCGATCCGCTCCAAATCGCTCATATTCGTTCCTCCCGCGTACTTCTTTTCGCTCAGTATACCACGCTTCCCCGGAAGCGTCCACGGAAAATTTTGAAAATTTCTCTTGACATCTCGCGCCAACTGTATATACTGTGTATGTACAGTACGAACGGAGGACTTCCATGGAACTCATTATCCGAAACAACAGTGGCCAGCCTATCTACGATCAGATCAGCGGGCAGATCAAGGCCCAGATCCTCTCCGGCGCTCTGTCGCCGGGGGACGCGCTGCCCTCCATCCGTGGGCTGGCCAAGGACCTGAAAATATCCGTCATCACCACCAAGCGGGCCTATGACGAACTGGAGGCCCAAGGGCTGATCAACACCGTGGCCGGCAAGGGCTGCTTTGTGGCGGAGCCGGATCTGGCTCTGTTCCGGGAGCAATCGCTCCGCCAGCTCGAGGACCATCTGACCGCCGCCGCAGAGCTGGGGCGGACCTGCGGCCTTTCAGAGTCGGAATTGGCGGAGCTGCTGCGCCGCAAGTGGGAGGGATCTCTATGACAAATGCTATCGAATTGAACCATATCAGCAAATCCTTCGGAGAATTTTCTCTGAAGAACGTGACTCTCGCCATTCCCGCCGGGACCATCTGCGGTCTGGTGGGCGAGAACGGTGCGGGCAAATCCACCCTCATCCGCATTCTCATGGGCGCGCTGCGGCCGGACAGCGGCACCGCCGCCGCGCTGGGCGTGGACGTCTCCGCCCCGGAGTTTCTGAACGCCAAGGAGGACATCGGCGTGGTGCTGGACGAGGGGTGCTTTCCTGAGACCCTCACCGCCCCGCAGGTGGGCCGCGTGATGGCCGCCACCTACCGCCGCTGGGAGCAGGATACCTTCGACGCCTATTGCCGCCGTTTCGCTCTGCCGGAGAAAACCGCCTTCAAAAACTATTCCCGAGGTATGAAAATGAAGCTCACCATCGCCGTTGCCCTCAGCCATCAGGCACAACTTCTGGTGTTGGACGAGGCCACCGCCGGACTGGACCCCATTGTCCGAGACGAGATCTTGGAGCTTTTCAATGAGTTTACCCGGGACGAGACCCACTCCGTCCTGATCTCCTCCCACATTCTCAGCGATTTGGAAAAGCTTTGCGACTACATCGCCTTTCTCCATCAGGGGCGGCTGCTGTTCTGTGAGGAAAAGGACGCCCTTCTGGAGCAATACGGCATCTTCAATGACACGGCGGAGCAAGCGGAGGCCCTCATGCCGGAAGCCATCGTATCCATGGAAACCACGCCCTACGGCGGCGTGCGGGCGCTGGTGCGGCGGGAGCTGGCCCCGGTGGGCTTCCAACTGGAAAAGCCCACCATTGAGGACATCATCCTCGCTCTGGTGAAAGGAGAAAAGCAATGAAAGCCCTGCTGTTGAAGGATTACTATACTCTGGGGAAGTCCCTCCGCTCCCTGGCCCTCATCGTGCTGCTATGGAGCGTGATTCCTATGGCGTTTCTCAATGTATTCGCCATGATTTACGGCTCCATGATCCCCTATTCCGCCATGGCCTATGACCAGCAGAGCCGCTGGAATACCTTTGCCCGGATGCTGCCCTACCGGGAAAAAGACATTGTCCTGAGCCGGTACGTGCTGGGCTGGCTCTGCACTGCCGTTGGCGGAGCCGCCGTGCTTGTGTTCCAGAATGTCCTCTCCCTGTTCTCCCCCCGCTTCGGCTGTTCTCCTTGGACAGTGCTGGCTGCTTCGTGTGTGGGACTTCTCCTGCTGGACATCAACGTTCCCCTGATGCTCCGCTACGGCACGGAAAAGGCCCGGTGGGTATCCAAGCTGGTCATCATTCTAGCCTGCGCATCAACCGGCGCACTGGGCGCATTGGTCAATGACGCCAAAGCCGCAACCGCTACGGTCCTCTCTCTGACGCTGGCCGGAATGCTGGTGCTGACCATCATCGCCACCGCCGTCTCCATCCTCCTGTCCCTGAAATTCTATCGGGAAAACCGATGAAAATACGCAAAAAGCCGTCCGGCTCCGCCGGACGGCTTTTTCTTATCCATTTTATTCGCTGGCATCCCCGGCGTGGCACAGCCGCCATTTCAAGCCGGAGTAGCGCTTCTGCTGCCGGTCATTGGCCGCCATGGAGCGGATGGCCGCGTCATCGCCCACGATGACCAGCAGCTCTCTGGCCCGGGTCAGCGCCGTATACAGCACCCCCCGCACCATGAGACTGGGTGCCGAGGGCAGGGCCGCCAGCACCACGCAGCGGTACTCGCTGCCCTGAGCCTTGTGGACCGTCTGAGCATAGGCCAGATCGATCTCGCTGAGCATTTCCACGCTGTAAGGTGCTTTCCGGCCGTCAAAGTCCAGCGCCAGCCACTCGCCCCCGGCGTCGATCTCTGCGATGCGGCCCACGTCGCCGTTGAACATTCCGGTGCCCACGGTGCCGTTGTCCTTCTGCCAGACCACGTCGTAGTCATTCCGGGTCTGCATGATCCGATCCCCTACCCGGAATACCCGCTCCCCCCACAGGATCTCCCGCTTGCCGGGTGTCCGGGGATTCAGCGCCTCCTGCAAGAGGCGGTTCAGATTGATGGTGCCGCAAGGCCCCTTCCGGGTGGGCGTCAACACCTGGATCTGCTCCGCCGGGATGTGCATATTGTCCGGCAGGCGGGTCTTGCACAGCTCCAGCACTGTGGCCACCGCCCGCTGGGCGTCCCGGCGGCAGAGGAAGAAGAAATCCCCCTGATTGCCCGTCAACTCCGGGCTTTCTCCCAGATTGACCCGGTGAGCGTTGCGGATGATGGCGGACTGCTCCGCCTGCCGGAACACCTCCCGAAGAAACACGGTCTCGATCTTTTTGCTGCGGATCAGGTCGGAAAACACATTTCCCGCCCCCACGGAAGGCAGCTGATCCGCGTCCCCCACCAGCACCAGCCGGGTGCCGGGGCGCAGCGCCCGCAGCAGCGCCGAGAACAATGACACGTCCACCATGCTCATCTCGTCCACGATGACGGCCTCAGCCTCCAACGGCTCCTTTTCCGTTTTCTGGAAGGTCACCTGATGAGCCGCCTCATTCCATGTCATCCCCAGCAGCCGGTGGACCGTCTGAGCCTCCATGCCCGTCAACTCGCTCATGCGCTTCGCCGCACGGCCCGTGGGGGCCGCCAGCACGATGTTCAGCCCCATTTTCTGAAACAGGGCCACGACGCCCCGGACGGTGGTGGTCTTGCCGGTGCCGGGACCGCCGGTCAGCAGGATGACGCCAACCTTCGCCGCCAGCTCTACCGCCTGCCGCTGCAAGGGGGCGTAGGTAATGCCCTGTTCCTTCTCGATCTCCGCCACGGTCCGGTCTGCAAACCGGCTCTCGTCGGCGTCCATTCCCAGCAATGCCAGCAGCCGGGCGCAGGCGGAGGTCTCCGCCTCCCACAGCCGCCGCAGGTACACCGCCTCCACATTGGCGATCCGCTGGATCACCACGGCGTGATGCTCCGCTAAGGCGTCCAGTGCTGCTTCCACCTGCTCAATCCCGCAGCCCAACAGCTGGCAGGTGGCGGCAAGCAGCTTATCCTTCGGCAAAAACACATGGCCGTTATTCTCGTTATAGGTCAACTCAAAAGTGAGGGCCGCCTCAAGGCGCTCCGTGCAGTCCTCTGCAAATCCCATGGACAGCGCCATGGTGTCCGTCACGGAAAAATCCACGCCGCACACATCGTCCGACAGCAGGTAGGGGTTTCTCTCCACCACCCGGATGGCCCCGTCCCCATACTGCTGCCGCAGCCGGATGGCCAGCACCGGCGGCAGCTGATACCGGGAGAGAAATTCCATCAGCCGCCGCAAGCCCATGTGCTGACGGAACAGCTCTCCGATCTCCATAGCCTTTTTCGCGGTAATGCCCTTGATCGTCTGAAGCCGCTCCGGCTCCGCCTCTAAAATATCCAGAGTCTCCAAGCCGAACCGGTCCACGATCCGCCGGGCGGTGGTGGGTCCCACGCCCTTGCAGATGCCGGAGGACAGGTAGGCGAAGATATCCTCTTCCTCCTCCGGCAACGTCCGCTCCAGCTCCTGCGCCTTCAGCTGCTCGCCGTGCTGGGGATGGACCTCCCAGGTACCGGTAACGGTCAGATGCTCTCCCGGCGCTACACAGGGGATACAGCCCACCACAGTAACGACCTCCCCCTCCTCTGTGAGGAGGCGGAGGACCGTATATCCATTTTCCGCGTTCTGAAAAATGACGCTATGTACCGTGCCCTCCCGGCAGATCAGTTCTTCCATGACTTCCTCTCTTTAACGTGCCGATGCAGCCCTTCTTACGAACGGCCCTTGACCGGCATTTTTTATCTCTCGTTCCCGGCGTCCAGCCGGAAGTCCGCCCCGTCCACCACGGCGGCGTTGTCCTCCCGCTCCGCCAGATAGTCGGCAAGTCCCCTGGCCTCCGCCGTCAGGCCGCAGTCGACAATGACGATCCGTGCCCCCGGTAAACTGCTCCGCACCCGGCGCAGCTCCCGGACATCGTGCTCCAGGGCCAACGCCTCGCCCCGCACAGGCAGTACCAGTAAAAGCCCCGGGATCGTGGGCCGCCCCGCGTGGAGCACCGCTCCCGCCAGCAGCCACACCACCGTGGTCATCCCCACGGCGGAGAAAAAGGCGATCACGCCGTCCCGAAATACGTTCATCCCATCACCTCAGTCCAGAATATGAGGGGATGCTTTCTTTGGTGACAATGTTGGATACCCACAACTTTTCAAAAGCCGAAAGCTCGTTACTCCTGCTTATTCTCTTCTTTGGGTTCGATTTCTTTTAGCTTTTTCAAGATTTCCGCCTGATTCTCCTGAATTTCTCCCTGTTTTATGTAGATCTTCACCAGCAAAGCAAACATCAGCGCCACAAATAGAAAGCAAGCCACATACAGTCCACCGTCACCCATCAGCATACTGCAAATCCACATCAGGATAAACGTTCCTATAACGCAAAGGATCATACTTCCAATAACAATAGACATATTTGCTTCTCCTTTTTTGAAAATCATTTGTGTCTGCGTTTTTTCAATCCTCCCTGCTGATCCCCAGCTCCGCCAGGATGGCTTCCTCTCTCCCCCGCATCTGCTTTTTCTGGGGGCCCTCGTCCAGATGGTCATAGCCCAGCAGGTGCAGCATGGAGTGGACCACCAGATATGCCAGCTCCCGGCGGTTGGAATGGCCGTACTCCTTGGCCTGAGCCGCCACGTGCTCCATGGAGATCACCATGTCCCCCAGGGGCACCAGTCCGGTGCCGGGGTCGGCGTCCTCTTCTCCGGGCAGCTCGCCGGGCTGTAGGTCGAACTCCGGGAAGCTGAGCACATCCGTGGCCCGGTCTACTTCCCGCATATCCAGATTGATTTGATGGATGGCCTCGTCATTGGTCAGCAGCACGTCCACCTCACAGGGAAAATCCACCCCCTCTGCCGCCAGAGCGGTGCGGATGACCTTACGGATAAAGGCCCGCTGGCCCTCATTCACCCCCGGCACATCGGCGGTGATGGGAATATAGTGCCGTTTTGCCATTATTTCTTCCCCTTTCCGCCGTTTTTGGCAGTTTCGTATTCTTCATAGGCCTTCACGATCCGCTGGACCATCACATGACGCACCACGTCGGCGTTGGTCAGCTCGCAGATACCGATGCCCTCCACCTTTTTCAGCACCCGCATGGCTTCCCGCAGACCGGAGGGCTTGCCATCGGGCAGGTCGATCTGGGTCACATCGCCGGTAATGACGATCTTGGAGCCGAAGCCCAGACGGGTCAGGAACATTTTCATCTGCTCCCGGCTGGTGTTCTGAGCCTCGTCCAGAATGATGAAGCTGTCATCCAGCGTCCGGCCGCGCATATAGGCAAGGGGCGCTACCTCAATGTTGCCCCGCTCCAGATACTTCTGGTAGGTCTCCGCCCCCAGCATATCAAACAGGGCATCGTACAGCGGCCGCAGGTACGGGTCCACCTTGCTTTGCAGGTCGCCGGGCAGAAAGCCCAGCCGCTCCCCGGCCTCCACCGCAGGACGGGTGAGGATGATGCGGTTCACCTGCTTTTCCCGGAAGGCCTGCACTGCCGCCGCCACCGCCAGATACGTTTTGCCGGTACCGGCGGGGCCTACGCCGATGGTAACGGTATTTTTCAGCACCGACGCGATATATTCCTTCTGGCCCAGCGTTTTCGGCTTCACCGGGCGGCCCTTGGCGGAAATGCACAGCACATCCCCCGCCAGTTCGCTGATCTGCTCTTCTTTTCCGGTGCGGACCATGTCGATGATATAGCGGACGTTCTGCTCCCCCAGTGCCTCCCCCCGGGAGGACAGGGTCAGCATGGCCTGCACCGCTTTGGCGGCGTGCATCACGTCCTCCGCCTCGCCACTGATCCGCAGCTCGCCGTCCCGGTTGGTCACCGTCACATTAAATTCCTTTTCCAGCAGGCGGATGTTCTCGTCAAAGGAGCCGAAAATATTGACTGCCTGCTCCATCCGCTCAATGCTGATCCTCTGTTCCATGCCATCACTCCTAAAGTTATCCGGACGCGCCGTCCGGTTCATTTGCTGTATAAATAGGGGCCTGCGTCCCGAGTTCCTCCCGGCACTCCGCCGTCAGTGTCACCGTCAGGACATCCCCCCGGAGCCGGGAGGTCACCTGACTGGCCGTTACCTCGCCGTAGGGGTCTACAAGGCTGTGGAGATACGCTTCCAGCGCCGCCCCCGTCTCCTTCTGCCGCCGGGCCTGCGTGACCGTCACCGGCTCCGTTTCGTAAAACCGGAGAGTCTCCGTCTCCCATATGACCGGCAGCGGGAGACCGCACACCCGAACCGGCGTTCTCTCGGTTATTTTATCACACTGGCCGCTGTCAATGCTACTGTTTGCAAAGAATTTTATCCGGCGGCTGCCGAAAATCACGGAATGGAGCCGCTTTTCCCGTCCGGTATACCGTTTTTCCGCTCCGGTGAGGGGCACATTGGCTGTCAGGGTGTACCACGTCCGCCCTTCCACGGACCCAAGTCCCGCTGTGAACCGGGTACCGAAGGTCCCTGTGTCCTCCACGCCGGAGATCAAGAGCTGCCCCTCCGTCACCGACATTCCCTTCATCACCTGAGGGACGCCCCCCAGTGCCTGCACCCGCAGCACCAGTCCGTCCCGCCGGGCCACTAAATTGCACGGTGTTTTCCGGTCCAGTGGCTTCGGGGCCGTCCGTCGCTCCCGGACTTCCACGTTGGCCCGGCAGCCGGACACGTTCACCGCCACCCAGCTCAGCTCCGGGATCTCCAGCAGCACATGGTTGCGGATGTCCTCCCCATTCAGGGCGAAGCCGAAGCACCCCCGATGAACGCCGTTGTTCTCCAAGGATCGCAGGATCACCTCCCGCGGCACCGTTTCATTCCCGGCAATCTGAATATCCCACACGAAGAAGGACCCGATCAGCACCGCCGCTCCGCACGCCGCGATGCCTACCGCCAAGGCCTGACGGTGCCGCAGCTTTGCCAGCGTGTAGGGCGCGCCCTCCCGCCGCACGATTTCGATCGTACAGTCCAGCTTTTCCGCCGCGCGGCTGAGGATGCGGTGATCCCCCCGGCTCATGCGGCAGGTAAACGTCTCCGTCCCTTCCCATTCCAGATCCCAGAAGGCCAGCTTCCGGGCGGAGCACAGATTCAGCACCCGCTCCGGGTAGGGACACGTCACCCGGAGCCACACCTGTCCTCTGGCCCTGTTGATAAGCTCCTTCAGCATGGCACCCACTCCACGCCGTTGATTTTCCCGCCGATCCGCAGTTCTTCTCCCGTCATAGCCACCAGCGTCAGCCGTTCTCCGCGAATTCGCAGAACGCCGAAGCCTGTGTTGGCATCGATTTGGGTATCGCTGTAAGCCAGCAGGCCCGTGTGGCGTTCCAGATATAGCTGCCGGTTCCCGATCAGCTCCAATCGGGGCAGGCCCGCCACCACATCCACCGGCAGATCAAACAGCTCCGCCACGCCGCCCAGAATACCGCCCTGCTCCCGGTCCCGTTTTTTCTCCATGCTCTCACCTCACCGAACTCTATGCGGAAATTCCCCCCGGCTTGCCTGTCCCGCCGTATGAACCGCCCCCGCCCCGCATAGGGTATAGCGGGTGATGCGTATGAAACGGCGGATACGGACGGATGTGTGCCTGATCCTGTGCGGGATCCTGGTCTGGTTTCTGGCGGATGCCAGACAGCTGCGGCTCGAGGCAGCCAAGGCCCTGACCCTCTGCGCCGGGACGGTGATCCCCGCCCTGTTCCCCTTCATGGTCGTCACCGGTCTGCTGGTGCGGCTGGGCTTCGGACAATGGCTGGCGCCCGATATGGCTGGCCTGATGGCGTCCCTGTTCCGCTTGCCCGGCTGCGCCGGGTCCGCGCTGCTGCTGGGGCTGGTGGGAGGCTATCCCATCGGCGCCCGCACGGCGGCGGAGCTGTACGCCTCCGGGGACCTGACCCGGCAGGAGGCGGAGCGGCTTCTGACCTTCTGCAACAACTCCAACCCCGTGTTCCTCATCAGCGTGCTGGGCGTGGGGGTATTCGGCAGCGTCTGGGCGGGACTGTGGCTCTGGCTGATCCACGTCTGCGCCGCCCTCCTCACCGGGCTGCTGTTCCGGGGACTGGGCCGGGGGCGAAAAACCGTTCCCCCCGCCATTTCCTTTCAGGCCCCCTCTCTGCCAGCGGCCTTTGTGTCATCCGTCCGGGACAGCGCCGGGACCATGCTCTCCGTCTGCGCCTTCGTCACGTTCTTCTATGTGCTGATCTCGCCCCTGACGGCCCTCCCCGGCCCATGGGCGGCTCTGGCCGTGGGCTGCGGGGAGCTGTTCTCCCTGACGCCCCTCCTGCCCTGTGACCGCACCGGTTTCCTGCTGGCCGCCGGGTGCGCCGGATGGGGCGGGCTGTCCGTTCTCTGCCAGACCGCCGCCCTTCTGGACGGCACGGACCTCCCTCTCGCCCCCTGTCTGCTGGGCAAGCTGACCCACGGCCTGCTGTCCGCGCTGCTGGCCGCCCTCGTCTCCCTTTGGCTGTTCTGACATTTTTCAACAGGTATCGCGGGCAAAACGCGGCAAAACGGGGCGTCGGTTTGGAAAACCGGCGCCCCGCCTTGCTTTGGAGAGGTCATGTATGAAAAGATCTATCAACACGCCGCTTGCCTGCGGCGGGATCGTTGGTCTGCCGGTTTGGGACTCCTCCCGGGCGGGCAGTGGGCCGTAGGGGTGTATTTGAAAGAATGGCTTTTTCTCTCGGATCAGCGGCGGGGCCGGGAAACGGCTCTCTCGCCTGCTGATGTACGCAGTATACACCCCAAATCTGAAGGGAAGATGAAAAACTTGTAAACCATTTGTGAACGGCGCGGCGGTTTTTTCACTTCCGTTGCACGAAACCGTGCAGCAAACGCCCCTCATACAGGGTGGGCACACGGCGGCGCCCCCAAAGTTACATCCGTGTGACAGGAGGATGTTATCTATGAACAAAACAGCCAATTTTCAGTTGACCCAGTGGGAAAAGACGGACCGCATCATGATGGAGGACTTCAACCGCGACAACGCCGCCATCGACGCGGCGCTGAAAAGCAATGCTGAGGCCGTGGCGGCGGAGACGGCCGCGCGGGAGGCGGCGGACACGGCGCTGGGCAAAAAAGCGGGTTTGCAGCTGATCCAGACTGTGACGCTGGCAGCAGGCAGCGATTTTGCCAGCGCAGCGATCAACGTTGACTGGGCGCAGTGGGCGGAGGTCTATGTGGTCTTTCATCTGGAATACAAAGGTTCCATGAAGAGCTACAACCTGTATTTCTTACCCAATGACGATTATCTGGTGCGGACATCCTATGACCATGATGTAGGAGTGATCTTCTACCCGGTGTTCAATGAAAATCTCTCCATAGTGGGTATGGCGTTTTCCGGGTCTGCCGTTTCCGGCAATACGTCCTACAAGGATATCACGGGAATCGGCGTATCCCTGACCGCTTCCAGCGGGAAAACGGTCGCCATTTCCAACGGCACCACTGTGAAATTCTATGGGCGCAAATAAATACAAGACCCCCCGCGCCTTACGGCGCGGGGGGTCTTGTTATCTCAACTCAGATGAGTTTTGATTTTGGCTACTAATCTAATCAGGGAGTAGTAGTCTTGACGGTGAACTTCACGGTAGCGGAGCCGTTAGCCACGAAGGTAACATACTGCTCAGCAGCGCTGACCAGAGTGTAGCCATCGGGATTGGTACCGCGAACGATGACGTAATCTTCGCCCTTCTCCGCAGTCATCTTGGTGGGCTTTTCGCTCTTGACCACAGTGCCCGCGTTGTCATCCAGGACATACTGGACAGAGATAGTCATGGTAGCGTCAGCGACCTTTTCGGTTTCAACCTCGAGCTTATACAGACCCTTGATCTTGGAGATGGTGTACTGGCCATTCTTGTCCAGCTCAACCTCTTCACCATCAATCTTAACGGTCTTGATGGTGTAGTCCTTGTCGGCAGTCACGGTGATGACAACGTCCGTGTCGTTCTTGTCGTACTCGGCAGTCTTGCCAGCAGCATACTTGCTGCCGTCCACCTTCACGGTGGCGTTGCCGGTGGAGACAACCTTCACGCCGTAGACATCATCCTCGCTCTCAACTTCCTGAATGATCAGGGTCTTGACCAGGTAATCCTGAACGATAGCATAAACGTTATCGTTGTCATCCTTGGCGATGGACTTGTAGCTGGACTCGGTGATGTTGCCGTCCTTGTCCACATAGTAGACTTTCATGGCATCATCACAGGAGATAGTCTCGTTCGTGTAGGTAGAAGCAGAGGTACCGTCCTCCAGCTTGCCGCCGGTGGTGTTCAGGATAACAGTGTACTCCTTGGAGACCTTGTCGATACCAACACCAGCCAGATACTCCTTGGCATCGCCGGGCTGGGTCTTGGGATTGGCCTTCAGGCCAGCGCCGTAAGCGTTGTACTCCTTAACGCCAGACACAACACCGTACTTATCAGTGGTAAAGGACTTGAACAGGCCGTTAGCTCCGCTGGCGGTCAGGCCAGTGGCGTTCTCGTCAACCTTCACGGTCTTGATTTCACCATTGACAATGGCATTGTACTCGAAGTAGTTGCTGTCCTTATCGTGCTCCAAATCAGAGCCGGACTCCTTGGCGAAGAAGATCATCTTGTTGTTGTCATCCTCGATAGTAACCTTGGACTGAGGCAGGACAAACATGACAGTGACCATCTTGCCGTTCTTGCAGTAGAAGAACACGTCGGTCTTGTAACCGTCGATCTTGCCAGCTGCAATGGTGGGAGCGTTCTTGATGCCGGTGTAAGCGGTAAAGTCCTCGTTGCTGCCGGCATCGGCAACCACGAACTGTGTAGCGCTGTTGGCGGTGACATAGGTGGTATCCTTAACATCGTTGACGGTGCACTTGTCAACAGAGATGCTGGCCTTGTCATTCTTCAGGTTCAGAGCGGTAGAAGCAACCTTGTAGGAGGACTTAGCCACATCAACAGCCTTCAGAGTATAGACGCCATCGTTGTCAACCTTGTAGGTAACAATGACGGGCTCCTTCTGACCATCAGCAACACCAGCAGTGGTGCTCCAAGCAGTGTTATCGGCCTCGGTGAACTTGCCATCCTCATTGACGTCATATTTCAGGTTATCGGCCTTGGAATAATCTTTTTCGGTGGTGACAACCTTGGAGGTGCCATCAGTGAATACCAACTCAGCCTTCTTGCCGACGAAGGTACCCTTGTCAGCCACATTGATCAGCAGAGCATAGTTGCCGATCTCCTCGATCTCCTCAACGTAGATGACATAGCCATACTGGTCGAGGTAAGCGGTGTAGTCGTTCTTCACGGACACTTCGCCAAGAGGCTCACCGGTAGTGGCGGCGGACATCTTGTAAGCGGTATCAGCAATGGTAATGCCCTTGTTCTCGTCCTCATCCTTGGTGCTGTTGGTGGTCTTGGAGACATAGCCCTCAACCTTCTCGGCAGCGGCCACAGACTTCACCTCATCAGCAGTCTGAGAATAGGTGTACAGGACATAATCGTCATCCTCGAACTTGTCATCGGTCTCAAACTCCAGAGACTTGCTGACAGTCTTGCCGGTCAGGTCAGAGGGAACAGCCATCACGTTCTGCGTAGAGGACAGAGTGTCGATCACAACATAGGCATCCTTCTTGGAGGTAGCAGCCACAGACTTGTTGATCTGGCCAACATAGGTCACGACCTGGGTGATGATAACAGAATCATCGTCCTTGTCATAGAAGACCTCGGTCAGAACGCCGTTTTTGGCAGTGCTGTACTTCTTGCCGCTCTTCTCCAGATAATCCTTACCGATCTTGGCGTCATTGCTCTTCTTCAGAACCACAGCGGCATCCTCGGCCTCTTCGCCGTTGATGTAGACGGTGACATCCTTCTTATCAATGGTGGAGCCGAGAGCCAGATCCTTGTAGATATCGCTGGCCTTGACAGCCTTGGTGTAGGTCAGGTCGGGCGTGTCGGTGTACTTGCCGACTTCCTCAGCCTTGATCTTCCACTGAGTGGCGGGACGAGAGAAGTCGTCAGTAGCGCCGAACTTCTTCAGATCCTCAAAGTACTTCTCAGCGAACTGCATCTTGCCGTCCTTGTCGATGTTGCCATCGGTCT
>OJUG01002496.1_pt1 | contig 19224 bp, 18 predicted proteins | sample 1599841 | NCBI WGS metagenome assembly OJUG01 (sample SAMN04168659, study PRJEB22393) | human gut metagenome | biome: human gut microbiome; feature: stool | host: Homo sapiens | collected 2014-05-12 | reverse complement strand
GCTTATGAAGTTCACTGGCTTCGTCTGTAGTTTGCTTAATGAATTAAATAGTAATTATAACCACTTGATTTGAGAATGGGATATATATATAATCAGGATATATTTTGATAGAATATAAAGAAGCTTAATACAGAAGGAGAACTTTTAACAAGGATAAATATGAATTTCATTGGTGAGGAGTAAGTTTATGAACATTTTTGACGTTATCGGTCCGGTTATGGTAGGACCTTCGAGTTCCCATACAGCGGGAGCAGTAAGAATTGGTTATGTAGCAAGACAGCTTTTGGGCGAAGAAGTGAGAGAGGCAAAGATTTTACTTTATGGTTCTTTTCTTGCAACAGGAAAGGGGCATGGCACAGATAAGGCACTGACAGCTGGCCTTCTTGGAATGCAGACGGATGATTACCGAATTCCAAAAAGTATTGAGATCGCAGAGGATAAAGGTATGAAGATTGCTTTTGGCGAGGCGGTATTGAAGGAAGCACATCCGAATACGGCACAGCTTTATTTGAAAGGCATTTCGGGAAAGACGATGGAGCTTGTGGGACAGTCGCTTGGAGGCGGACGGATTAATATTGCAGAGATTGATGGCATTGAGACGAATTTCTCTGGGGAGAATCCAACATTGATCGTGCATAATCTCGATCAGCCAGGACATGTATCGGAAGTAACTTCCATGCTTGCTCATAAAGGTGTGAATATTGCGACCATGCAGTTATATCGTTCCTCAAAGGGTGGTAAAGCAGTTATGGTTGTGGAGTGTGATCAGGAAGTTCCGCAGGAGGGAATCCGTTGGCTGGAGCGAGTGGAAGGTGTACTGAAAGTAACCTATCTTGGAAAATCGGAGGAAAAGTAAATGATAGAATATCACAGCATACAGAATATATTAGACCTTTGTAAAGAACAGGATAAAAAGATTTGGGAAGTTGTTTTACAGGCCGATATGGATGAGAGCGGGGCATCAGGAGAGCAGGTTTTTGAGAAAATGCGTTTTATGTATAGGGCAATGCAGGAGGCAGACCAGAGTTATGAGGCAAATTTAAAGTCTCAGAGCGGAATGGTTGGTGGAGACGGTGAAAAAATGCGTCAGTATAATGCCACTGGGAAAAATTTATGCAGTGAGTATTCCAGTCTTGCAATGGAAAAAGCATTAAAGATGGGAGAGTCGAATGCCTGTATGAAGCGGATTGTGGCAGCTCCTACAGCCGGCTCCTGTGGAGTAATCCCGGCAGTTCTTTTAAGTTACGAAGAAAATAAAAATGCAGAGGAAGATGAACTGGTAAAAGCATTATTTGTCGCTTCTGGTATCGGAAAAGTTGTGGCCGAAAATGCTTCGATTGCCGGAGCATTTGGTGGATGTCAGGCAGAAATCGGATCGGCCAGTTCCATGGCGGCCGGAGCACTGACATACCTGCAGGGCGGTAATTGCGAACAGATTGCCACGGCGGCAGCCGTGGCGATGAAAAACCTGTTGGGACTGGTATGTGATCCGGTGGCGGGACTGGTGGAAGTACCCTGTGTGAAGCGGAATGTAATCGGTACAGTGAATGCCATGGCCTGTGCAGACATGGCCATGGCGGGAATTACAAGCCGTATCCCTCCGGACCAGGTTATGGATGCCATGAAAGAAGTCGGCGATAAAATGGATGCTTCTCTGCGGGAAACGGCACTGGGTGGCCTGGCACGGACAGAGGAAGGTGTGAAAATAGCAGAAAAAATGCATGCATCACAGGAAAATTGGTGATAAACGACTAAAGAATCTGATAATTGGTTGATTTTTTGTTAAATATCACGTATAATAAAGGTACAGAAAAGCTAGTTATTAAATACAGCAGAAAGTGGGTGTGTGTATGAATACGATTATTACCATTGGACGTCAGTTTGGTTCTGCAGGCCGTGAAATTGGAGAAAAGGTTGCAGAGTATTTCGGAATCAAATGCTACGATAAGGAACTCCTTACCAGAGCAGCACAGGAAAGTGGTTTTTGTGAGGAAATGATTCAGAATCATGATGAGAGACCTACCAATTCCTTCCTGTATAATCTGGTTATGGATACTTATTCTTTCGGCTACAATGCATCCTCTTTTGTAGATATGCCTATCAGCCACAAGGTGTTCCTGGCACAGTTCGACACGATCAAGAAGATCGCTGATGAAGGCCCCTGCGTTATCGTTGGCCGTTGCGCAGACTATGCACTGGCAGATTACAAGAACTGCATTAACCTGTTCATCTTCGGTGATGATGATGTGAAGACCAAGCGTATCATGGCCAGATATGATCTGACAGAGGCCAAGGCAAAGGAAATGATCACGAAGAAGGATAAGCAGCGTCAGAGTTATTACAATTATTATTCTTCCAAGAAATGGGGCAGAGCTGACAGCTACGATCTGTGTATCAACAGTAGTGCTGTCGGCATTGATGGAGCAGTGAAGATCATTCTTGAATTTGCGAAATTAAAGCAGGAGCAGAACAAGGCAAAAGCAGCAAAGCCGGAAGAGAAAAAAGAATCATAACTATGAGGGGATGAAGCGTTATATAGCATCAAAAGCTTTTGACCACAACATCAAAATCATAAGAGGCACGCGCGGAGCCATGTGAGAATAAAACATGGCTCCGTTTTTTATGTCCTATTGTTCTTTCTATTTTCTTTTAACGAAATTTTAAGTTTTGAGCTCTGTATTTTGCACTCATTCTATGATATATTGTAACATGGTATTTTTTACATGAAATTTATTGGGATAGATACCACGATGACATCTTTCCTATGAATTTTGATTATATAGAACCCATCCTTTATTTATAAGTTTATAATGCCCGAACATATAAAGGCTTTAATAGAACTATTGATTCACAAAATACCGGCAATGAAATTTCCACCTATTAGCATGTCAGGATTCCAAAGTATTTATCACTTTACCGTAAACGCTCATTGCACGCATTTCCTTCCGGGAGCGCCTTTAACTGCAAATTTTTCTGTAGAAAGAGAATGCCCCCCTTCTTCCGTCGCATCGAAAAAACTTATATTTAGAACAATCCCCGCAAATCCGTCCCACTGAAAACAAAAGGCCCCAGACCACGCAGTTAAACAGCAATTTAACTGGCTATAAAAATCCACGTATTGAGATTCAAGCAAAATTCAATCTTTCCATGGTACCGTAGAAAGAAAGGAAAATTATTCCTACAATACCTATTGACATGATAGGAATTAAGGGGTATGATAAACGAAAGTCAAGGGAGGCGGAAACATGAAGCGAAAATCATTTTCAATGGTAAAGAAAATAGCGGTACTGTCCATGGCGGCAATTCTGTTGATTGGATGTACCGGATGCGGAAGCAAAAAAAGTCATGTACGGACAATCACCAACGTCTCCTACGATCCGACAAGAGAATTTTATGAAGCATATAATCCTCTGTTTGAGAAATATTATAAGGAAAAAACGGGAAAAGAAGTGAATATTATTCAATCCCACGGAGGTTCCGGTGCACAGGCGCGTTCCGTTGTGGAGGGATGTAACGCCGATGTCGTGACACTGGCACTTGAGCATGATATCACACTGATCGAGCAGACCGGACTGATTGAAAAAGGCTGGGAACAGGAATTTGCCGATGACAGTTCCCCATACACTTCGACGATTGTTTTCCTCGTCCGGAAAGGCAATCCGAAACAGATCAAAGACTGGGACGATCTGGTAAATAAAAAGGTCGAGATCATCACCCCGGACCCAAAGAGCAGTGGTGGTGCCTGCTGGAACTTTTTAGCAGCACTTTCCTATATAAAGGAGCAGACCGATGATGAGAAGGAACAGAAAGCATTTCTGCAGAAACTTTACTCGCAGGTTTCCGTCATGGATTCCGGAGCACGCGGTTCCACTACCACATTTGTGGAAAACCAGAAAGGGGATGTACTGATCGCGTGGGAAAATGAGGCAATTACCACGATGAAAAGTTATCCGGATGAATATGAGATGATTACGCCGAGTGTCAGTATTCTGGCACAGCCGAGTGTGGCGATTGTGGATGACAACGCAGATGCCAATGGCACGCAGGAAGTGAGCCGCGAGTACCTGAATTATCTGTACACCGATGATGCGCAGCGGCTGGCGGCAGAGTATGGTTACCGTCCGAGCAATGAATCAATTCTGAAGGAATTTTCCGACCGTTTTGACCTGAATGTGAAATTATATACGATCAAAGATTACGGCGGCTGGAACGAAGCATATAAGAACTATTTTGACGATGGAGCAATGTTTGATGAAATCTACGGCAACGAATAAGACAAAAAAAGTACGTGTGATACCGGGGTATCACCTCACATTGGGAATTACAGTGACAATGCTTTCCCTGATTGTGCTGATCCCGCTGGCATCTGTGATGGTTTCCGCATTAAAACTGCGTCCGGCAGAGTTCTGGTCCCTGATCACGAAGCCGACCGTGCGGCATGCATTTGCGACCAGCATCGGATGTTCGTTTATTGCGGCACTTATAAACAGTGTGTTCGGTGTGATCATTGCCTGGGTGCTTGTAAGATATGAGTTTCCGGGAAAACGTATCCTCGATGGCTGTATTGAGCTTCCGTTTGCACTGCCGACTTCGGTAGCAGGTATCACACTTTCTAAAATGTATTCCGAAAACGGAATCCTCGGGACTCCGCTTGCAAAACTTGGCATCAAAGTATCCTACACACATCTGGGACTGGTCATTGCACTGGTGTTTGTCGGAATTCCGTTTGTCATCCGTGCCGTGCAGCCGGTGCTTGAAAAACTCGACGGACAGTATGAGGAAGCGGCATTTATGCTTGGAGCCAACCGGTTTCAGACCTTCCGCAGAGTGCTTCTGCCGGAGATGATGCCCCCGGTTTTAACCGGATTTGGGCTTGCCTTTGCCAGAGGGATTGGTGAGTACGGAAGTGTCATTTACATATCCGGAAACAGTGCAAGGGAACATACGCAGGTGATCTCCTATGTGATCATGCAGAAGCTTGGGTATATTGATTATGCGAGTGCCACGGCAATCGCGCTGGTAATGTTGATTTTATCGTTTGTTTTACTGCTTGCTGTGAATATCGTACAGATGAAACAGGCAGCCAGAACCAACAATGTGTAAGTACAACGGGAAACCAGCCAGTTTGTTTTAAGAAAGGAAGTTCGTTTTTATGGAACAAAAGAAAAGTACGAAATACATCTTAATAGCCATCAGCGTTCTTTTCATATTTGTTATGCTGATTCTTCCCCTGTTTTCGATTCTCTTCAGTGCGTTGAAAGAAGGATTTGCTTTTTATCTGCAGGCGATCACAACCGAATATGTGCGTTCGGCTCTTTTGGTTACATTGCTTGCAACTGTGATCGCGGTAGTTGTCAATACGTTTTTCGGAATCATGGCGGCATGGCTTCTGACAAAGTTTTCTTTCCGTGGGAAACAGGTGCTTGCCACGCTGATCGATATCCCGTTTTCGATCTCTCCCGTCATTGTAGGTCTTGCCTTTTTGATGACCTTCGGACGACTCGGCTGGACGTATCCGGCAATCCGGGCGATTAACCAGTTTTTCGGAACAAACATCCGCATTACGTTTGCGTTACCGGGTGTGGTGCTTGCCACAATTTTTGTCACTTTCCCGTTTGTATCGCGTGAGATCATCCCGATCTTAAATGCACAGGGCAAAGACGAAGAAGAGGCTGCAGCATTGATGGGAGCCGGGGGATTTACGATTTTCCGGAAAATTACCCTTCCCCAGATGAAATGGGGACTGATCTATGGTATCATTTTATGTACGGCGCGTGCGTTAGGCGAGTTTGGAGCAGTCAATGCACTCTCAAAGACCAGAGGGCAGACATTTACCCTGCCGCTGGAGATTGATGCCTTATATATGTCGGGGACGGATACTTCCATCACCTCCGCATTTGCGGTATCTTCCATTCTGGTCATTATTGCGGTGATCGTGCTGATACTCAGAAACATTTTTGAATACAGAAGCAAAAACAGTAAAGGCATACAGTAAGGAGTCAGGCTATGTACGTGGAAATGAGAGATATTTGTAAAAATTACGGAAACTTCCGGGCTTCCGACCATGTCAGCTTTGGCATTGAAAAAGGAAAATTAGTCGCACTGCTTGGACCTTCCGGAAGCGGAAAGACCACACTGCTTCGCATGATCGCGGGGCTTGAGACACCAAACAGTGGCGATATCTATATTGACGGGCAGCGTGTCAACGATGTGCCGGCGGCAAAACGAGGCATCGGTTTTGTCTTTCAGAACTATGCATTGTTTCGTTATATGACCGTCTACGACAACGTAGCTTTTGGTCTCGAACTTGCCAAGGTGCCGAAAAAAGAAATCAAAAAGCGCGTGACCGAACTGTTGGAACTGACCGGATTAAGCGGAATGGAAAAGCGTTATCCGAACCAGTTGTCCGGCGGGCAGCGTCAGAGAGTGGCATTTGCCCGCGCACTTGCACCGAATCCGCAGGTACTTCTTCTCGATGAGCCGTTTGCGGCAATCGATGCAAAAGTCCGCACCGAACTTCGCAACTGGCTTCGCGAGATGGTTGTAAAGCTTGGCATTACAAGCATTTTTGTCACCCATGATCAGGATGAAGCCGTTGAGGTGGCCGATGAGATTATCATCACAAACCATGGACATATCGAGCAGATGGGAACACCGATGGAAATTTATAAATCACCGGACACCCCGTTCGTGGCACAGTTTATCGGCCGTTCCTCGATCGTAGAGCATTATGAGCGTCTGCTTGGATTTGATCCGGTCGAGGGCGCAACCCACGCAGTTATCCGTCCGGAATTTGTCCGCATGTCCAGAAGCGAGCCACCGCAGCATATGAGTGCCGCCGAGCGTGGAATCGTAAAAGATGTGATATTCCGAGGAAATCATCTGGATGTTGTCGTTGATGTGGGAGGTATCCCGATCGTCACCGAGCGCTCACTTGAAAAAGATCCGGTTGAAATTGGAGAACAGGTATATGTCTTAATTTACCGCCTGTATATATTTGATGAAAACCAGACCTATCTTGTAGAAAATAAGGAAATGCAGGAAGGCGAGGTCTTCTACATTTAATCACAAGGAAGGATTACTTATGAAAATCGAGGGAAAAAAAATACTCCATACGGATGTCCTCATCATCGGCGGCGGCACAGCAGGCTGCTACGCGGCAATGACCATCCGTGAACAATCCGATTATTCCATAATCATAGCAGAAAAAGCCAACATCAAGCGCAGCGGCTGTCTGGCAGCCGGAGTCAACGCGCTCAATGCCTATATCACCAAAGGTCATGTTCCGCAGGATTACGTGGACTACGCCACAAAAGATGCCGACGGCATCGTCCGGCCGGATCTGCTTTTGACCATGTCCGAAGGACTCAACCGTGTGACCGCCAAAATGGAACAGCTTGGTCTGGTCATCTTAAAAGATGAAAACGGCGAGTATGTGGCAAGAGGAAACCGCAATATCAAGATCAACGGCGAAAACTTCAAGCCGCTTCTTGCAGATGCTGTCAGCAAATTAGACGATGTGACCGTCATCAACCAGTTAAACATTACCGATTATCTGGTAAACAATAATAAGATCGAAGGAGCCGTCGGTTTTTCCATTGCAGACGGTACGGCCTACGAGATCCGCGCAAAAAAAGTGCTGATCGCAACCGGAGGAGCCGCAGGACTTTACCGCCCGAACAATCCGGGTTTTTCCCGTCATAAAATGTGGTATCCGCCGTTTAACACCGGTGCCGGATATGCCATGGGAATGGAAGCTGGAGCCGAGATGACCACATTTGAGATGCGCTTTATCGCCCTGCGCTGTAAAGATACGATCGCTCCGACCGGAACGATTGCACAGGGTGTCGGAGCAAAGCAGATCAACGCACACGGAGAAGTGTATGAGACAAAATACGGTCTGACTACTTCCCAGCGTGTGTACGGAACTGTTGAAGAAAATGTACAGGGACGCGGACCATGTTATCTTCGCACCGAAGGCATCTCCGCAGAACAGGATGAATCGCTCTTAAAAGCATACTTAAACATGGCGCCGGGACAGACACTCAAGTGGGTGGAATCCGGGAAAAATCCAAGCGAACAGAACGTGGAAATCGAGGGAACCGAGCCGTACATCGTAGGTGGTCATACCGCCAGCGGTTACTGGGTAGACACCGAACGAGAGACAACGATCCACGGACTCTATGCTGCCGGAGATGTGGCAGGCGGCTGTCCACAGAAATATGTAACCGGCGCACTGGTGGAGGGCGAGATCGCAGCCCATTCCATCGTGCAGAAATTAAACGAAGAACAGGTGGCAGATACGACAGCTTCCGATGAGGAGATGGTTCTTGACAACAAAATTGCCGAGTATGATGCATTTCTCACAAAGCAGGACCCGGCATTTACCGTTGAGGAACTCGAGGAAGCCATGCAGAAAGTCATGGACCAGTATGCAGGCGGAATCGGAACCCATTACCAGTTCAACGAAAAGCAGCTTGGCATGGCGGAAGAAAAAATAAAGAAACTGCAGATCCTTGCAAAAGGACTTGCGGCAGCCGATATGCATGAGCTGATGTTTATCTATGAGCTGAAAGAACGGCTGACCGTGTGCCTGACTGTGATCGCACATCTGCGTGCACGCAAGGAGACACGCTGGCACAGTTTCGCGGAGAATCTGGATTATCCGGAGAAGAGTGATGCATGGCTCTGCTATGTAAACTCGAAAAAGAACGGGGACCAGATTACGATGATCCGCAGAGATCTGGTGAAAGGAGGAGAAACCTATGAGCATCGCGATTGATTCCATGAAATGCAGGGCATGTGGAAAATGTCTGGATGTCTGTCCGGGAAGCCTGATCGTGCGCGGCGAAGACAAAAAAGCCGTGATCCGGTATCCGAAGGACTGCTGGGGATGCACCTCCTGTATCAAGGAGTGTCCGTTTGAGGCAATTTCCTATTACCTGGGTGCCGACATCGGCGGCATGGGAAGCCAGATGACCGTTCATACGGAAGGAGATCTGTTACACTGGCGAATTAAAAAAACAGATGGTACAATAGAAACAATTGTTGTGAATAAAAAGGATTCGAATAAATATTAAGGAGGAAGATCATGAGTCAATTATCTCATCTTGATGCACTCGAAGCGGAAGCAATCTACATTATCCGTGAGGTAGCGGCAGAGTGTGAAAAACCAGTAATGCTTTATTCCATAGGAAAGGACAGTTCGGTAATGCTTCATCTTGCCATGAAAGCATTTTATCCGGAGAAGCCGCCATTCCCATTTTTACATGTGAACACGACATGGAAATTCAAGGAAATGATTCAGTTCCGTGATGAGACGGCAAAGAAACTTGGGATTAACATGATCGAGTATATCAACGAGGACGGTGTAAAGCGTGGCATCAATCCGTTTGATTACGGCAGCCAGTACACCGACATCATGAAGACACAGGCATTAAAACAGGCGTTGAATAAATACGGATTTACTGCAGCATTCGGCGGCGGACGTCGTGATGAGGAAAAATCCCGTGCAAAAGAGAGAATTTTCTCTTTCCGTAATGAGAATCATGCATGGGACCCGAAGAACCAGAGACCGGAGATGTGGAAACTTTATAACTCCAAGATCAACAAGGGTGAGAGTATTCGTGTGTTCCCGATTTCCAACTGGACGGAGACGGATATCTGGGAGTACATAAAGAGAGAAAACATCGATATCGTGCCGCTGTATTTTGCAGCAAAGCGTCCGGTGATTGAGCGTGACGGACAGATTATCATGGTGGATGATGATCGTCTGAAACTTCGTCCGGGTGAGAAAATTGAATACAAGAATGTGCGTTTCCGTACCTTGGGATGCTATCCACTGACCGGTGGAATCGAATCCAACGCGACCACATTAGATGAGATTATTGACGAGACCTTGAGTGCTGTAGAGTCTGAGCGGACCACCCGTGTCATTGACAACGAGGCAGCCGGCAGCATGGAACGAAGAAAGAGGGAGGGTTATTTCTAAAATGAGCGGATTATTGAAATTTATTACCTGCGGTAGTGTAGACGATGGAAAATCCACACTGATCGGACATATTTTATACGATTCCAAACTGCTTTACGCAGATCAGGAGAAAGCGTTGGAGCTGGATTCCAAAGTAGGAAGCCGCGGCGGCGCAATCGATTACTCCCTCCTTCTGGACGGACTGATGGCAGAGCGTGAACAGGGTATCACTATTGATGTGGCATACCGTTACTTTACAACCGAAAAGAGAAGCTTTATCGTGGCAGATACTCCGGGACATGAGGAGTACACAAGAAACATGGCAGTCGGTGCATCCTTTGCAGACCTTGCCGTTATCCTTGTGGATGCAAAGCAGGGCGTGCTCGTACAGACCAGAAGACATGCAAGAATCTGTGCACTGATGGGAATCCGTTACTTTGTATTTGCTGTAAATAAGATGGATCTTGTCGATTACAGCGAGGAGCGTTTCAAGGAGATCGTTGACCAGATTCAGGAACTTTCCGAGGAACTGCATTTAGCAAGTGTCAAGATCATTCCGGTTTCTGCAACCGAGGGTGACAATGTCACCACCCATTCCGACAATATGCCATGGTACACGCAGGAGCCACTGCTTGCTTACTTAGAGAATATCGATGTGAGCGAAAAGAAGCAGGAGGAAGGCTTCTATATGCCGGTACAGCGTGTCTGCCGTCCGGATCACACGTTCCGTGGTTTCCAGGGACAGATCGAGAGTGGCGCTGTATCGGTCGGTGATACAATCGTGACTCTGCCGAGCAATGAGCATGCAAAAGTAAAGAGCATTTTAGTCGGAGATAAAGATGCACAGACTGCAGATGCAGGCCGTCCAGTTACCATTCAGCTTGACAAGGAAGTGGATGTATCCCGCGGATGTGTTCTCGCAAAAGATACGAAGCTTCCGGTCAGCAAGAAATTTACCGCAACAATCCTCTGGATGGACGATGAGGAACTGACCGTCGGCAAAGATTATCTCGTAAAACTCGGTACACGTACGATTCCGGGTATCTTAAAGAATATCCAGTACAAGATTGATGTCAACACCGGTGAATTTATTCCGGTTGGCCGCCTGCGCAAGAACGAGATTGCGGTCTGCGATCTGGTATTGCAGGAAGAGATCGTCATTGATGCTTTTGCAAAGCATAAGACATTGGGAGAACTGATCCTGATCGACCGTATTTCCAACATGACCTCCGCATGTGGTGTTGTGGAAAATCCAACGCTCGATGAGACCAAGGACTTAAAGTGTGCGTTTGCCCATGGAAATCTCAAGGCAAACGGAGATATCTTCGAGGAATATTACTATGACCTTGAGGCGATGAACGTCTTTAAGGTACAGCCTTCCGATAAAACTTACACGATCGGTGATGTGATTCCGGTCAAGGGTGAGACGTATCAGTATCCGGACAGCTTTGATGTGGTTGTTCTGCGTGAGCAGGTAGCGGTATCCATCCGTGACCAGAAGGTTACTGCAATTATTCCGCTTGCTGACTTTGCATACAACGATGTGCCTATCATCAACGGCCGTGGATTTGCAGTTCATGTAACAAGTGCCGCAGATGTGGATGCGTTCAAGAAGGAGCTTTCCGCAGAGGGCAGTGAGATCTCTGAGAACTTCTTTAATAAGTGGGTTGATTTTGAGACTTACCGCCGCATCGTATTTAAGGATGAGCACTGGACAGAATAATAATTTTATTATGAGAATGGAATCCCTGCTGGTTTTCACCAGCGGGGATTTTTTTGCTGGAAAAATAAGTGGAAATAAAAGGTTGACAATAGGGTATGATTGCTGTATATTAACTATAACATATTAAACCTATTAGATAAGTATGAATTAGGGGAAATGAAATGGGATTCAACACAGAACTACTACATGGTACAAAAACCGGAGATCCGGTGACCGGAGCCACACTTACCCCGGTGTACCAGTCCAGTGCTTTTTTTCAGCCATCGGCAGAGCAGCATGAGAAGCTGTTTCACAACAAAGCTGCTGGATATTCTTACACGAGAATCAATAACCCGACCATCGCAGCATTTGAAGAACGCATGACGGTTCTGGAAAAAGGTGTGGCATCCGTTGCCTGTGCATCCGGCATGGCGGCAATTACCAATGCCCTTCTGAATATCGTAGGAAGTGGTGATGAGATCATCACAAGCACCAGCCTGTATGGAGGAACGATTGATCTTTACCACGATCTGGAAGCGTTTGGAATTACAACAATTTTTGCAGATACGAATGATCTGGAAGATCTCGAATCCAAGATCACGGATAAGACGAGAGTCATCTTCGCGGAGACGATTGGCAATCCAAAGCTGGATGTGACCGACATCCCGGCACTTGCAGGGATCGCAAAGCGGCACAATCTTCCACTCATGATCGATAATACGGTAGCTACCGCGTTTCTCGTTCGTCCGCTCGAACTTGGCGCAGACATCGTGATCAATTCCACATCCAAATACATCAACGGCAACAGCAGTGCCATCAGTGGTGTGATCACCGATGCGGGAAGATTCAAATGGGATCTGGAGCGGTATCCGGGCATGAAAGACTATAAAAAGTTTGCAAAATTTGCCTTTACTGCAAAACTGAGAAACGGATTGTTCCGCAACATGGGAGCCTGTATGGCGCCGCAGACTGCATACTATAATCTGCTTGGTATGGAGACACTGGGGCTTCGTATGGAGCGGGCGTGTGACAACGCAATGCAGCTTGCGGCTTATCTGGAAACCATTCCGGGAATCAGCGTAAACTATCCGGGACTTGCATCAAGTCCGTGGAACGGTGTGGCAAAGCAGTTGCTGGATGGAAGATTTGGAGCAATTTTAACCATTCGCGTGGGAAGCAAGGAACGCGCTTTTGCAATCATGAATGCGCTGACCATTCCGCAGATCGTATCCAATATCGGAGATACCAAGACACTGATCGTGCATCCGGAATCCACACTGGCGGCACACTCAACCGAGCAGGAAAAGATTGACGCCGCCGTATTTGATGATATGATAAGAATAAGTGTCGGTATTGAGGATATCGAAGATCTGAAGCAGGATTTTACAGCAGCAATCCAAAATACCGCCGGATAAACAAAGAAAAATACACAAGGTTTAAAGGAGAGAGTAATGGCTGTTGATTATGCTACATTGAAAAAAGGCGGATTTATGCGCCAGAAACAAAAAAATAATTTTTCCCTGCGGCTGGCTGTGGTAGGTGGAAATCTTACAGCAGAGAATTTACAGATTATCGCAAAGGTTGCAGAAAAATACGGAGACGGACACGTACATCTGACTTCCCGTCAGAGTGTGGAAATCCCGTTTATCAAACTTGACGATGTAGAGGAAGTTAAGGAAATGCTGGCAACCGGGGGATGTAAGCCGGGTGTGTGTGGACCGCGTGTCCGTACGATTACAGCCTGTCAGGGATCGGCGGTATGCCCTAGTGGAAATATTGACAGTTATGATATTGCAAAAAAACTGGATGAGCGTTATTTTGCAAGAGAACTTCCGCATAAGTTTAAATTTGGTGTAACCGGATGCCAGAACAACTGCTTAAAGGCAGAAGAAAATGATGTCGGAATCAAGGGTGCATCCATTGTGGAATGGGAGGAAGCAGCCTGCATCAACTGTGGGATCTGTGAGAAGACCTGCCGCGTGGATGCAATCAGCACCGTGGACGGAAAAATCGTTCTCGATGAGGAAAAATGTAACAACTGCGGACGCTGTGTAAAGGCCTGTCCGACCGATGCATGGAAAGCGACACCTGCATTTGAGGTATCTTTCGGTGGACTGTTTGGAAACCGCGTATACAAAGGCGAGAATTATCTTCCGCTTGTGACATCCGAGGAACAGTTATTCCGCATTACCGATGCGGCAATCCAGTTCTTTGGTGATAATGCCAATCCAGGAGAGCGTTTCCGCATGACACTCGAGAGAGTGGGACTTGATAAATTTGAAGAGAAGATAAAGGAGGCATACAATGGCTGATTTTACAATTGATGAAACTGTAGATATTACGGATGTGGTCTGCCCGATGACGTTTGTCAAGGCAAAGGTGGCCATGGAAGAGTTAGAGATCGGACAGGTGCTTTCCGTACATATGAATGATGGAGAGCCGGTGCAGAACGTACCGAGAAGTTTCAAGGAAGAGGGACAGCAGGTATTAAAGCTGATCGACAATGAAGATGGAACTTATGACCTTATTGTAAAGAAACTCGAAGAGTAGACAAGAGAGGTTAAGCGCATGGCAGCAAGAGTAAGTAAAGATAATTTTGAAGCGGAGGTTTTGCAGGCTTCTATACCGGTACTGGTGGAGTTTTATTCCGATTCCTGCATTCCGTGCAAACAGATGTCACCGATTCTTGGCGATATCGAAGATGATTATGAGGATCGCTTAAAAGTGGTCAAAGTCAATGCAAATTTTGACGGGGAACTGGCAGAACAGTATTCCGTTATGGTTTCTCCGACCATCCTGTTTTTCAAAGATGGAAAGGAAGCAGAGCGTGTGCGCGGTCTGATTAAGAAGCCGGAACTGGAAGAAATTGTGAAAAAATATATTTAGGAGGAGTTACCGATGAAAGTAACAATCGCAGGAAACGTAAAAGACATCAAAGAGGGAACCACGCTGGCACAGCTCGTTGTTGACGAGAAGGTTGAAAATCCGGAATATGTGACCGTTACCGTAAACGATGATTTCGTAGAAAATCACGATCTTGCAAACGTAACATTAAAGGAAAACGATGTAGTTGAATTCTTATACTTCATGGGAGGAGGAAGCTTCTAATGGCATTTACCAATGAACAGATGGAGCGTTACAGCCGTCACATCATCCTGCAGGAGGTTGGTGTGAAGGGACAGAAAAAGCTCCTTAACGGAAAAGTTTTGATTATCGGTGCAGGCGGACTCGGTGCACCGGCAGCAATGTATCTTGCCGCAGCCGGTGTGGGAACCATCGGTATTGTCGATGCAGATGAAGTTGATCTGTCCAACTTACAGCGTCAGATCATTCACGGCACCGCAGATGTAGGAAAAGCAAAAGTAAAATCTGCAAAAGAGACCATGAACGCAATGAACCCGGATGTAACTGTAAATACCTACCGTGAGTTCGTTACTTCTGAAAATATTATGGATCTCATTAAAGATTATGATTTCATCATTGATGGAACCGATAACTTCCCGGCAAAATTCTTAATCAACGATGCCTGTGTAATGGCAAAGAAGCCATTTTCCCATGCAGGAATCATCCGTTTCAAGGGTCAGCTCATGACCTATGTTCCGGGAGAAGGACCATGCTATCGTTGTGTATTCAAGAATCCACCACCAAAGGATGCAGTTCCGACCTGTAAGCAGGCAGGTGTCATCGGCGCAATGGGCGGTGTCATCGGATCCTTACAGGCGATGGAAGCCATCAAGTACCTGATCGGTGTTGGCGATCTCTTAACCGGAAAGCTTCTGACTTTTGATGCGTTAAAGATGGAATTCCACACGATCAAACTGCCAAAGGCAGATCATAAGTGTGCCATCTGTGGCGATCATCCGACCATTACAGAACTGATCGATTACGAGCAGATCGAGTGCCCGGATCATTGAGGTATCGCGTAAGCGATATCTCCTACGCAAATCGCCTCTGCGAAGCAGACTTTATATGCGATTTGCTCCTTGAAAAGGAGGAAAATTTTATGCTTACCATGAAAAAAGCAGACTATGAAAAAATCTTAGCTCATGCGAAGGAAAACCTTCCGGAAGAGGCATGTGGTCTGATTGCAGGCACCAAAGACGGTGACAAAAAGATCATCGAGAAGGTGTACCTTCTGGAGAATGTGGATCACACCAATGAGCATTTTTCCATGAACCCGAAGGAACAGCTAGCAGCCGTCAAGGATATGCGTGCAAACAAGCTGGTACCGCTTGGCAACTGGCATTCCCATCCGGAATCGCCGTCACGTCCGTCCGAGGAAGATAAGCGTCTGGCATATGATCCGACGGTCAATTACCTGATTCTTTCCCTGATGGATAGGGATCAGCCGGTGCTTAAAGCTTTTGACATTGACAAAGAGAAAAATGTGACGATTGAAGAACTGGTTATTCAGTAAAGGGTATCCGTCTGCGGATAGATTTTCTATCTGGGGTATCTCGCGTAAGCGATATCTCCTATGCAGCTTAGAAATTGTTGAATAGAAATGCTGCCTGTAACATATTGTTGTCAGGCAGCATTTTTCGGTAGTATGGTGCAAAGATTATCTTTTTACATGATCAGTAACAAAAATGCCAGACCGTAATAAGTCACAACAGCCACAAGGTCATTGACGGTTGTAATGAGTGGACCGGATGCAACCGCAGGATCAATTTTTATCTTATGGAAAAACATGGGAATCACAGTACCTACGAGGCTTGAGATCACCATTGCCACGAGAAGCGAGATGCCGACGCAGCCAGAGATGCCAAATGCTCCGATCCAGGTGTATCCCTTAAACAGGTGGATGTAGATGCCGAGCAGTGCAAGTGCCATTATACCAAGAATTCCACCATTCAGGAGACCGATTTTCATTTCTTTTACCAGTAAGAAAAGTTTTTGTTTTCCGGTGAGTGTTTCATCCATCAGGACACGGATGGTAACTGCCAGAGACTGGGTACCGACGTTCCCGGCCATGTCAAGCACAAGGGACTGGAAACAGATTACGATCGGAAGTACAGCCACAACATGCTCAAAGACACCTACAACAGAGGAAACGATCATCCCAAGGAACAGCAGGATGATGAGCCATGGGAGACGTTTTTTCATGCTTTGTACAGTGGTTTCTTTGAGATCTTCTTCGGCGGTGAGACCGGCCAGTTTTGCGTAGTCTTCCCCCATCTCATTGTCAACCATCTCTACGATATCTTCGGATGTAATAACACCGAGCATATGACCGTCCTGCGACAGGACAGGAATGGAATCTTCCGAATAATCCATGATTTTTTCCATGCAGTCATCAATTTTTTCGTGATCGGTTACCGATGGATAGGAGCGGACGATAATATCGTCAAGCACATCATGTTTTCTTGCAATAATAAGATCTTTCAGATCAATAGCACCGGCAAATTTCAGGGATTCATCCAGTACATAAATGGTTGAAATATTGTCATTGGTTCCGGCCTGACGTACCAGTTCGCTCATTGCCTGACGGACGGAAAGTCCCTTTGGAATGCAGATGTAGTTGGTTGTCATGCAGCTTCCGATTTCGTCATCGTCATAGGAAAGCAGCATTTTTACATCTTTTATGGCAGCTTTGTCCAGATTTTCCACGATTTCATATTTTTTTTTATCATCGAGCGTTTCGAGGACGTCAACGGCATCATCGGAATCCATCAGGGAAACTACTTTGGCGGCATCTTTGACGGAGAGTTCGGAAAAGTAGATTTGCGGTTCATCCAGATATGCGAAGATTTCCGCAATCTTCTGTGGCTCCAGAAGCGTATAAATACGTTTCCTTTCTTTTGGAGTCATAACCGTAAGCATATCGGCAATGTCATTTTCGTGATAATTAGATAAGCATTTTAAGATTTCATGGTCATTCTGTTTGCTTCGGATCAGCTTTGTAAGCTCTAAATATTTCTTGTTCATATGAATTCTCCTTTCCTTGTGTGCAGTCATCATGTGCAACAAAAGCTACATCATGCTGCGGATATGCACAATAGAAAAGGGCTCAGGTATACAGTTTTATATATTCAGGCACAAAAAAAGCACCTACCGGTGCTTTAAACATCATGAATCGGCAAAATTCATTTTCCAGTGAAAACGATAATTTTGCCAGTGAAAAAAGCATCGGTATTCAAATGTCTACTTCGCCCAAAACTATCGCTACTGTCCATGAATTTCACCTCCATTACTCAGATTTTTATGATTGTGGATTTAAATCCTTGGTTATGGTAGCATTTGTAAATGGATTTTTCAACCCTGAATCACGTAAAATTTTTGTAAAAGGAGCATATTTTGTTATTATTGGAGAAAAGAAAATAGCGCATTGTATAGGGGTATGGTAAAATAGGAAAGAATAAAAATGCCATTATTTATGAAATAGATTTTTTGAAAATCAGGAGGAATAACATGCACGATTTAGTCATTATAGGAAGCGGTCCGGCAGGTCTTTCGGCAGCTGTTTACGCAAAGCGCGCCTGTCTGGATGTGGTTGTTTTAGAGAAAGAGCCGATGGGTGGCGGACAGATGATTTATACGCAGGAAGTTGATAATTATCTGGGACTGCCGGAAACCAATGGGTTTGATCTGGCACAGAAATTTGAACAGCATGCAAAAGCACTGGAGGTTCCGTTCATCAGCGATGAAGTGGATAACGTAGAAAAAAATACAGACGGAACGTGGAAAATCACCGGTGCTTCTGGAACCGTCTATGAGACAAAAACGGTACTGCTGGCAACCGGAGCCGGACACCGGAAACTCGGGGTGCCGGGAGAAGAAACACTGGCAGGAGCCGGGGTGTCTTACTGTGCAACCTGTGATGGAGCTTTTTTCCGTAACAAGACAGTGGCGGTTGTCGGCGGTGGAGATGTGGCACTGGAAGATGCCCTGTATCTGGCAGCCGGATGTGAAAAAGTGTATCTGATTCACCGCAGACAGGAACTGCGTGGCACGAAGGTACTGCAGGAACAGGTGGCAAATGAACCGAAGATCACCTTCCTGCCGGATACCGTGGTGAAAGAAATCTGTGGGGAGCAGATGGTCGATCATCTGGTACTCGCAAACACCGGAACAGGAGAAGAAAAAGAACTGCCGGTCAGCGGTATCTTTATCGCAGTCGGTATGAATCCGCAGACCGATGCGGTGGCTTCTGTGCTGGATTTAGATCATGGCTATGTGCGTGCCGGAGAAGACGGGGTGACGGAGCAGCCGGGGCTTTTTGTGGCAGGAGATGTCCGCACCAAGAAGCTGCGTCAGATTGTGACCGCGGTGGCGGATGGTGCCAACAGTGTGACAAGTATTGTGGAGTATCTCAAAACTTTATAAATTGCTGGTTAACTGCGGGGTCTGGGAGCCTTTGGGTTTGGCAAGTGGGACGGATTTGCGGGGGAGTTGTTTTAGATATAAGGTTTCTCTATGCGACGGAAGGAGGGGGACATTCTCTTTCTACAGAAAAATTTACAAGTCAGCGCCGATGTTGATTTCAGGTTGGTTTGGCAAAGGTTTTACTTTTATGCTATTAACGTTACATGATGGAACTACGGCGCAGTTG
>OJUG01002493.1_pt1 | contig 19249 bp, 18 predicted proteins | sample 1599841 | NCBI WGS metagenome assembly OJUG01 (sample SAMN04168659, study PRJEB22393) | human gut metagenome | biome: human gut microbiome; feature: stool | host: Homo sapiens | collected 2014-05-12 | reverse complement strand
GGACCCTGCGCCTGATTTTCAGCATTGCCTTGAACCGCTTGGTGTTGTGGTTTTTGAAAGAGGAAAGCTCGTCGATCACCACCATATCGAAATGGAACGGGATGCCGCTTTCCTCCACCAGCCACTGGACGTTTTCCCGGTTGATGATGTAGATGTCAGCGCGTCTCATCAATGCCGACCGGCGCTGGGCTTCCGTCCCGACAGCCACGGAGCAGATGAGATCCTGAAGGTGATCCCACTTATCCGCTTCAGCCGTCCATGTGTCCCGCGCCACTCTTAAGGGTGCGATGACCAGCACTTTATGGACCTCGAAGCTGTCAAACAGCAGGTCGGCTATGGCTGTCAGCGTGATGCTGGTTTTTCCCAGGCCGCAGTCTAAGAAGATAGCGGCTGCGGGGTGTGTCTCAATGTAATCCACCGCATATTTCTGATATTCATGAGGTTCGTATCTCATCCAGTATCCCTCCAATCTGCTCCGTATCGTCCAGCACATACACCGGAAATCCCAGCCGCCGCAAAAGCCTGTGGCGGGAAAGCTGCAGAGGTCGCGGCTTTTCTCCCAGAGCCTTGACTTCAACAAAGCCTATCCGTCCATTCGGCAGCAGCACCATGCGGTCCGGCATACCGTCAAAACCGGGAGATACGAGCTTGGGGCAGATGCCGCCGGCCTGTTTGACCGCCAGGGTCAGCTTCTTTTCAATTTCTTTTTCGCTCATGGGCGTATCCTTTCTATGGGGTCGGCCAATTCAAAAGCGGCATAGGCGGCGGAGACAAAATTGTCGAGGGGTTTGCCCTTGTAGCTCCAGGCGGTCCTGCCATCCACATATACGCTGTAGCGATTGCCACCCTTATTGTTGATAAACACCTTTCTGCCCTGATAAGTCAGCTGATAGTTGCCGTACCAGTTCTTCCGCCATTGACGGTGAGGAAAGTTCCGCTTCCGGTTGGCTCGGTTTTTCATAAGCCGTTCACGCTCTCTGGCGGCGAGGATATCTCCCTCCAGCCGGGACCGCAGGGTCTCCGGTGTGCAGACCAGGGAGACGGCCCGCAGGACATACGGCTCCGTCAGGCGGCGGAGCAGGTCTTCCCAGATTTCCCGCCGGTGCAGGACCCAGCAGAAAATCACATGGTCATAGGCGGAGCAGCGGAGGAAGCTGTTCAGGAGAAAAGAGATGTTCTCCAGCACCATCTCCCGGGTCTCCTCCGTCACCTGAAAGGGGTGGGCATCCCAGCACCAGTCCCTGTCCAGGAACACGCTCCGGTCCAGCAGCTGCTGCAGCTGGCGGCAGGCGGCGGTCTTTCCCACGCCCATAGGACCGCCGATCATATACAGGCGCTTCATGCGCCCATCTCCGGCGCACTGTCCGCCCAGGCCTGGAGGCGGTTGAAGAACCGCCCCACGTGAAAGCCGTCCGTGACGCCGTGGTGGACCTGCATGGCCAGAGGCAGCAGGGTGCGGCCGTTCTCCTTCCGGTAGCGGCCCAGGGTGAAGATGGGCAGCAGGTAGTCGTTGGCCTCCGGCAGCTCCAGGTGCAGACTTCGGAAGGAGGCCCAGGGCACGGCGGAGATGTTGAAGAGTCCCTGTCCCGCCTCCGGCGGGCGGGCTTCAAAGGTGTGGATGTCCCCATAGCGGGTCCGGTCCGCCTCCCAGTCCTGGCAGAAGGCCCGCAGATCCGGCTGGTAGGCGGTCCAGAGGACGGAGAAGGTCTCATCGTCCTTGTGAAAAATCGTATAAGTGGGGTCCACCCGGTCGTAGACGCCGATGGCCCCCGTCTCGTCCATAGCCATGCGGAGGGCCGGGTCCGCGTTGACCATCCGGGAGATGCCGTGGATCACCGACGGATAGAACCGGAGTCCCGACCCCCGCAGGCGGGGCAGCAGGGCGGAGATGTCCACGTCCACTGTCATGCTGTACTAACAGGGCACGTCCCGGTGGTAATGCTCAAAATACGGACGGCGGGGCCACGCGGCGTAGTCGATCTTCTGAAATCCCATCAGCCCTTGGCCTCCAGCCAGTTTCTGCCCCAGTGGGCGTCCGCCGTTAGGGGGACGGAGAGGGACACCACGTTCTCCATCTCCTCCTTCAGCAGCGCCGCGGCGGTCTCCGCCTGGGCCTCCGGGCACTCCACGATCAGCTCGTCGTGGACTTGCAGCACCAGACGGGCCTCCGGCAGTTCCTGCCGCAGGCGTTTCCGCACCGCCACCATAGCCAGCTTCATGATGTCCGCCGCGGTGCCCTGGATGGGCATGTTCAGGGCCACTCGCTCCCCGAAGGAGCGGAGGTTGAAGTTGGAGGACTTCAGCTCCGGCAGGTCCCGCCGCCGGTGGAACAGCGTCTCCACATAGCCCTGCTCCCTGGCCCGCTCCACAATGGCGTCCATATACGTCCGGACGCCTGGGAAGGTGGCGAAGTAGGCCTCCATATACGCCTTGGCCTCCGCCACGCTCACGCCGATGTCCTGGCTCAGGGAGAAGGCGGAGATGCCGTAGACGATGCCGAAGTTCACTGCCTTGGCCTGGCGGCGCATCTCATGAGTTACCTGGTCCGGCGCCACGTGGAACACCTTGGCCGCCGTCTCCGCGTGGAAGTCCCCGCCGGAGCGGAAGGCGGCGATCATGGCCTCGTCCCCAGCCATGTGGGCCAGCAGCCGCAGCTCGATCTGGGAGTAGTCGGCGTCCACTAGGACGCAGCCCTCCGCCGGGATGAACATCCGCCGGATCTCGCTGCCCAGGTCCGTGCGGGTGGGGATGTTCTGGAGATTAGGCTCTGTGGAGGAGAGGCGGCCCGTGGCCGTCACCGTCATCTGGAAGCTGGTCCGCACCCGGCCGTCCGGGTCCATGGCCTTCAAAAGGCCGTCGGCATAGGTGGATTTCAGCTTGGCGTACTGACGATACTCCAGCACCGCCCCCACGATGGGGGCCTCGTACCGGAGCTTTTCCAGCACATCGGCGTTGGTGGACCAGCCGGTCTTGGTCTTTTTGCCATGGGGCAGGCCCAGCTTGCCGAAGAGGATCTCCCCCAGCTGCTTGGGGGAGTTGATGTTGAATTCCTCCCCCGCCATGGCGTAGATCTGCTGTTCCAGCTCGGCGCTCCGCCGGGCCAGCAGATCCCCGAAAGCACCGAGGGCCTTGGCGTCTACCCTGCATCCGGCGGTCTCCATCTCCGCCAGCACGGCGCAGAGGGGCATCTCGATCTCATGCAGCAGGTCCATCTGGCCCCGCTCCGCCAGTCTTTCCGCCAGGGCGCCGTACAGGGAGTCCACGGCGGCGGCGTAGCTGTCGAAGCTGGCCTCCGCCGCGGCGGCGTCCCCCAGCAGGGAGAAGGCGTCCGGTTCCAGGTAGAGGGCCTTTGGCAGCTCCTCGTTGAAATAGGCGACGAACAGGCGGGCAAGGTCATAGCTCCCCGCCGTGGCGTCCAGCAGGTAGGCGGCCAGTGCGGTGTCGAAGACGAAGCCCTCCGCCCGCAGGCCGTTTTCCAGCAGCGTCCGCGTCAGGTCCTTGACATTGTGGGAGACCTTGCGGACATCCGCCGCGAACAGGGCGTTCAAAAGGGCGTTCCAGTCCCCCTGATACTTGTCGAAGAACAGCTCCGCCGTGACGCCGGTGTCCGCCCCGGTCCGGCAGACCACAGAGAGGCCCGTCAGGTCCGGCAGGGCCAGCACCGATACATGGTCCGCCGCTCGCCAGAGGGCCAGCAGCCGCTCCGTCTGAGCAGGCTCTGTGACCTGCTCCACGGTCATGGTGAAGTCCGCCCTTTCCGCCGCTGGCTGCTCCGCCGGGGACAGGCCGAACTTCTCGATCAGCTTGGTGAACTCCAGCTTCAAAAACAGCGGGTAGGCGTCCGGGCCGGGCTTCCGGCACAGGTTCTCCTCGGGATGGAAGTCCAGAGGCGCGTCGGTAACGATGGTGGCCAGCCAGTAAGACTCCCGGGCGCTCTCCTCCCCCTCCGCCAGCTTGCGGATGGCGGCAGGCTTGGCCTCGATGTCCGGCATTTTGGCGTACAGGTTGTCGATGCTCTCGTACTGCTGGATCAGGGCCATGGCGGTCTTCTCCCCGATGCCGGGGACGCCGGGGATGTTGTCGGAGCTGTCCCCCATCAGGGCCTTCAGGTCGATCATGTGGATGGGGGCGAAGCCGTACTGCTCTTGGAAGGCGGTCTCCGTCATATCCTTGGTGGTGGTCTGGCCCATGCGGGTGGACACCAGCTTCACCATGGTGTGGTCGGTAATGAGCTGCAGGCTGTCCTTGTCGCCGGTGACCACCACGCAGTCCCAGCCGTCCGCCTCGCACTTGCGGGAGATGGTGCCGATCAGGTCGTCGGCCTCCCAGCCCTCCTGCTCATAACGGGGAATGTTCAGGGCGTCCAGCACCTCTTTCAGCACCGGCACCTGGACCCGGAGCTCCTCCGGCATGGGCTTGCGGGTGGCCTTGTAGGCCTCCGACGCCTGATGGCGGAAGGTTGGAGCGTGGACGTCGAAGGTGACGCACAACGCGTCCGGTGCCTCCTCCCCCTCCAGTCGAAGGAGCGTGGTGAGAAATCCGAAGATGGCGTGGGTGTAAAGCCCGTCCCGTGTGGTGAGAGGACGGATGCCGTAATAGGCCCGATTCAGGATGCTGTTGCCGTCGATGACCATGAGCTTCATGGGGAGTTCCTCCTGCCCGCAGGCTGATTTTTCCATAGAGATATAGTATATCCCAAATCCGGCGTTTACGCAAGGCGGGTTTGCCTTGCAATGGGCCGCCGTCTGTGATAGATTGATGGAGAGGCGGTCCTGTTTTCGGATCATGGAAAGGAGGGCTACATCATGATGAAGTGCCGTCTGTTTTCCGCCCTGCTCCTGCTCTTTACTCTCATGGCGGCGGGCTGTTCCGGCCAGCCGGCAGCGGTAACCGCCGACGACCTCGCCGACCAGGTCTACATCTACGAAAAAGAGGGGTTTGGGAGCGATTTCTATATCGCCCTCAACAGTGACGGAAGTATGCGATGTTCCGAAGGAGCCCTGAGCAGCTATTTTGGGCTCGGCACCTGGAAACTGGACGGAGACACCGTGATCCTCACCACAGATGATGAAAAATTCGTCAACCGCTTTGCCGTCAAGGACGGTACGCTGGTGTACCAATCAGCGGATTCCACAGGCTTTATGTACCTGACAGTGTCCGACGGCGAAAAATTTCTGCCCTCCGGGGCTCCCGTCGGCAGCCTCGACATCGACGAGGGGTAACACGACGCCCCCACACCATTCCCGCCGGGCGGCAGATTGCCGCCCCTACATTTTTACGGGTTCTTCGCTTTTGCAAGTCCAAGGCCCAGGTAAAAGATTAAGAGATACTTCCCGGAGAGGTGCATCTCTTATCCCCTATCTTTTATTTCTTATCTTCACTCTGCCGCCCCGCGGCGCAAGGAGGCACCATGAACCGTCATCCCGCCCACATCCTGTTGTTGAAGGCCGCCCGTGCTTTGGAGCTGCTCATCGCCGCCGTGATCCTGCTGGTGATCGTCTGCGGGGCGGTATTTTTGTTCCGGGAGACTGGCCGGACCCTGCTCCTCTCCCCAGAGGCCTTCGCCCTGGGGGATTTCCTCTCCGCCACACTGCTGCTGGTGATGGGAATTGAGTTCGTGAAGATGCTGGCCCTGCACACCGCCGACGCGGTGGTGGACGTGCTGCTGTTCACCATCGTCCGGCAGATGATCGTCAGCCACACCGACGCGGCGGAGACGCTACTGGGCGTGGCAGCGGTGGCGGGCATCTTCGCTGTGAAGAAATATCTTCAGGCCAGGGAGAACGCCGCGTGAAGCCGCACGGACCGGACGGCAAGCCGTCCGGTCCGTTTTTTCCGCTATACCCTGCGGTCCAGCCGCTCCCGCCTGCGGCGGAGGACGTCTGCCAGCCGCGCGCCTGCCCAGCCAGCCGCGGCGCCCACCAGAATGCCCCCCAGCACGTCGGTGGGCCAGTGGACGTACAGGTACAGCCGAGAAAAGGCGATCACGGACGCCAGGACCGCCGCCGGCTTCCACAGGGGGCTGCCGGAGGCCCGGAGGGCGAACACCGCCGCAAAGGACGCCGCCGTGTGCCCCGAGGGAAAGGATGCGTCCGCCGGGGGTGCTGTCAGCAGCTCCACCGCGGTATTCACCAAGAAGGGCCGGATCCGGCCGACCAGGGGTTTCAGAACGATATTGCAGCAGATCAGATCCAGAATCAGCGCAAAGGACAGGGACATCCCTGTCCAGCGGTGCTTCCGCAGAAGCAGCAGCACCGCCGCCAGCAGGATCCAAATCTCTCCGTGGTCGCAGATCCGGCTGATCCACGGCATCACCGCGTCCAGAAAATCGCAGCGCAGATGGGCCTGGAGCCAGTCCAGCACCGCCAGTTCCGCCGCCTGCATCATACTTCCACACTCCTCTCCCGGCGCTTGCGCCGTGTGTGCAGGGAGCATCATACCACATTTTCCCCACAGTGCGCAACGGTTTTGGCATTTTCTTCTATGATCTGCACAAATCTGCGGGATTTTTGGCATTTTTCTGGGAAGGGGCGTTGACATCTCCCCGAGAACGTGATAGGATACCTTCAAAATTGGATCGCTCAGATAGAGGCGCGGCGTTCATCAGTACCGCTCCGGCAAGGCCAGGCAGCCGCCGGACGGGGAAGGGTCCGCCGCCGAAGTGCCGGGACGATGCCTGTCCTTCTGGTGCTGGGCCGTCAGGGAATACCTGCCGGACTGTCACAAACCTTTGTGAAGCGCTATCAATGGCTGTTCGGGATCGTCCCTGCCGGGGGCTTCTTTCCGTATTTTCCATGGACCGCTTGACAAAGCGGTCCATTTTTTCTCCTCTCCGCCGGCGGCAGGCGCGGAGGAGGTCTGTGACCGCCGCGGAATCTTTTTTGAGATGAGAAAGGTGAAGAAACATGAAGAGATTGTTGACCTTGCTGATGGCTCTGGCCATGACAGCGTCCCTGGCCGCCTGCGGCGGCACTGGCAGCTCCGGCGACACTGCAGACTCCGGCAATTCCGGCACCACCGCTGAAGGCGGGGAGACCGCCGGCTCCTCCGGCGTGGAGGACGGCGTGCTGACCATCGCCATGGAGTGCGCCTACGCCCCTTACAACTGGAGCCAGAGCGACGACTCCAACGGCGCTGTGCCCATCTCCAACGTGCCCGGCACCTATGCCAACGGCTACGACGTGATGATCGCCAAGCAGATCTGCGAGGCCAACGGCTGGGAGCTGGAAGTGGTTCAGTCCGACTGGGACTCTCTGGTTCCCGGCGTGCAGACCGGTACCTTTGACGCCGTCATTGCCGGCCAGTCCATGACTGCCGAGCGCAGCGAGCAGGTGGATTTCGCCGGCCCCTACTACTACGCCTCCATCGTCTGTGTGACCAAGACGGACAGCCCCTATGCCAACGCCGCCGGCATCAGCGACCTTTCCGGCGGCACCTGCACCGCGCAGATCGCCACCATCTGGTATGACTCCTGCCTGCCTCAGATCGAGGGCGCCCAGGTCCAGACTGCCGCGGAGACCGCCCCCGCCATGCTGATGGCCCTGGAGACCGACGCCGTGGACTTCATCTGCACCGATATGCCCACCGCTATGGGTGCCGTGGCCGCCTATCCCGACATGAAGATTCTGGACTTCACAGACTCCGACGACAACTTTGAGGTTGACGAGGGCGAGATCAACATCGGCATCTCCGTGATGAAGGGCAACACCGAGCTGAAGGAGGCCATTGACAGCGTGCTCTCCACTATGACGGCGGACGATTTCAACACCCTGATGAACGAGGCCATCGCCATTCAGCCCCTGAGCGAGTAAACACTTTCCAGAATGACCCGCGGCGGGAGGACAGTCTGTCCTCCCGCCTGCTTCCCGCATATCAACTCTTTACCGAAGGGAGTCTGCCTCCATGGAGAAACTGTTCCAGCTGGCATCCGACATTGCCAAGCTCTGGTCGAACTACGGCGTGTCCCACTATCTGCCCGGCATCCGCAATACCTTGATTCTGGCACTGGTGGCCACCGCCATCGGCTGCCTGATCGGATTCGTCTGCGGCATTCTGAACACCATTCCCCACAGCAAGAACGCCCCGCCCGTCAAGCGGTTCTTTCTGGCGCTGATCCGGGCAGTGGTCCGGATCTACGTGGAGATCTTCCGGGGTACCCCCATGGTGCTGCAGGCGGTGTTCCTCTATTACGGCCTGCCCTATTTTACGGACAACGCCGTGCGGTTTGACAGCATCTGGATGGCCGCCATTCTGGTGGTGTCCATCAACACCGGCGCCTACATGGCCGAGTCCGTCCGGGGCGGCATTATCTCCATCGACCCCGGCCAGACCGAGGGCGCCAAGGCCATCGGCATGACCCATGTGCAGACCATGCTGCATGTGATCCTGCCTCAGGCCATCCGGAATATCCTGCCCCAGATCGGCAACAACTTCATCATCAATGTGAAGGATACGTCCGTCATGTTCATCATCGGCTTCCCCGATTTCTTCTCCGCCCACCGGGCGGCGGTGGGCGCCAGCTACCTGTACTTCCCCTCCGCCGTGGTGGAGATGGCCGGGTACCTCACCATGACGCTGAGCGCCTCCTTCCTGCTGCGCTGGTTGGAAAAGCGAATGGACGGCAGCAGCGATTACAAGCTGGCACAGACGGACCATCTGACCATGGCCGCCGGCACATACAGCCACCCGGACCGGGGCACTCCCTTCGATGAGCGGAGCAAAGAGTACCGGGATCGGGTCCGTCAGGAATTGCAGCACGGCCGTACGAGAGGAGATCGCTGACAACATGGACGATATGATTTTAGAGATCCGGCATCTGAGCAAGTCCTTCGGCAGCCACGAAGTGCTGCGGGACATCGATTTCACCGTGAAAAAAGGCGATGTCACCAGCATCATTGGTGCCTCCGGCTCCGGCAAGAGCACCCTGCTGCGGTGCATCAACCTGCTGGAGACCCCCACCAGCGGCGAGATCCTCTACCGCGGCCAGAACGTCACCGGTCCCAAGGTCAATGCCCCCCAGTACCGCTCCCATGTGGGCATGGTGTTCCAGTCCTTCAACCTGTTCAACAACATGACCGTGCTGGAAAATTGCATGGTCGGGCAGATCAAGGTACTGAAAAAGGACAAGGAGAACGGCCGGAAGCGGGCCATGGAGTATCTGGAAAAGGTGGGCATGGCGCCTTACATCCAAGCCAAGCCCCGGCAGATCTCCGGCGGCCAGAAGCAGCGGGTGGCCATTGCCCGGGCCCTGGCCATGGAGCCGGAGGTGCTGCTGTTCGACGAACCCACCTCCGCCCTGGACCCGGAGATGGTGGGAGAAGTCCTCTCCGTCATGCAGGACCTGGCCCAGGAGGGCATGACCATGCTGGTGGTGACTCATGAGATGGCCTTTGCCCGGGACGTCAGCAGCCATGTGGTGTACATGAACCAGGGCGTCATCTGCGAGGAGGGCACGCCGGAGCAGGTTTTCGGCAATCCCCAGAAACAGGAGACGCAGGACTTCCTCTCCCGGTTCCGCAAGAATTGAATCCCGTCTTTCCCGTTCCCGGAGGCTCTGCCTCCGGGAACTTTTTTGTCTTTGTTGCGTCCACCACTTGTTCTTGTGGAAAAATCAGTTTAGAATAGCAACATCTTGTGCTTATGGAGGGATCCAGCCATGCACATTCACGGACTTCAGAAACTGGCCATGGTGGACTACCCGGGAAAGCTGGCGGCCACGGTGTTCACCGGCGGCTGCAACCTGCGGTGCCCCTTCTGCCACAACGCATTGCTGGTGACCCGGCTGGCGGAGACACCGGAGATCCCGGAGCAGGAGGTGCTGGACTTCCTGGCCTCCCGCCGGGGGCTTTTGGACGGGGTGGTCCTCACCGGCGGGGAGCCGCTGCTCCAGCCGGACGCAGCGGATTTTCTGCGGAAGGTGCGGGAACTGGGCTTTGCCGTGAAGCTGGATACCAACGGCTGTGATCCTGCCCGGCTGGCGGAGATCCTGAACCAGGGCCTTGTGGACTATGTGGCCATGGACGTGAAAAACGCTCCGGCGCGGTATGCCGAAACCGTCGGCATACCGGGCTTCAACCCCGCCCCGGTGGAGGAGAGCATCCGTCTGCTGCGGAAAAGCACCGTGGACTATGAGTTCCGCACCACCCTGGTGCGGGAGCTCCACAGGCCGGAGGACCTGGACGCCATCGCCGCCTGGCTGGCAGGGGCACCCCGGTACTATCTTCAGAACTTTGTGGACTCCGGCAATCTGATCGGCCGGGGATATCACGGCTTTACAGCAGAGCAGCTGCAGGGCTTTGCGGAGCGGGTCCGGCCGTTCTTTGGAGCTGTGGAGCTGCGCGGCATTGACTAGATATGGAAAAATTCAGCGTTTTCACAGAAAATGAATACAAGATATAGTGGCATTTCTAATTGACAAGCCCCCAGGAAGTGGTAGAATGGGAAATACGGGGCGCGTCAGCGCCCATTGACTTGTCAGGAGCAGGGAATTGAATTTATCATAGAGAAAGCAGGGGTTTCATGTATCAGGTTGTCAAGCGGGATGGAAAGATCGCCTCTTTCGACATCTCCAAGATCAGCACCGCCATCACCAAGGCCTTTGAGGCCACCCACATGGAGTACAATCCGGACATCATTGATCTCCTGGCCCTGAGGGTCACGGCGGATTACCAGGATAAGATCCATGACGGCAAGATCACCGTGGAAGACATTCAGGACAGCGTGGAGGACATTCTCAGCAAGGCAGGCTATGCCGACGTGGCCAAGGCCTACATTCTCTACCGCAAGCAGCGGGAGAAGATCCGCAACCTGAACTCCACCATGCTGGACTACAAGGAGCTGGTGGACAACTACCTGCATATCAACGACTGGCGGGTGAAGGAGAACTCCACCGTCACCTACTCCGTGGGCGGCCTGATCCTCTCCAACTCCGGCGCCATCACCGCCAACTACTGGCTCTCTGAAATCTATGACCAGGAGATTGCCGACGCCCACAAGAGCGGCGCCATCCACCTCCACGACCTCTCCATGCTCACCGGCTACTGCGCCGGCTGGAGTTTGAAGCAGCTGATCCAGCAGGGCCTGGGTATCCCGGGCAAGATCAACTCCACCCCGGCCAGCCACCTCTCCACTCTCTGCAACCAGATGGTGAACTTCCTGGGCATCATGCAGAACGAGTGGGCCGGCGCCCAGGCGTTCAGCTCCTTTGACACCTATCTGGCCCCCTTTGTGAAAGTGGACAACCTCTCCCAGAAAGAGGTTAAACAGTGTATCCAGTCCTTTGTGTTCGGCGTGAACACTCCCTCCCGCTGGGGTACCCAGGCGCCGTTCTCCAACATCACCCTGGACTGGACCGTGCCTCGTGACCTGGAGAACCTGCCGGCCATCGTAGGCGGCAAGGAGCAGGATTTCACTTACGGCGACTGCAAGAAGGAAATGGATATGGTGAACAAGGCGTTCATCGAGATCATGACCGAGGGCGACGCCGACGGCCGGGGCTTCCAGTATCCCATCCCCACCTATTCCATCACGCGCGACTTTGACTGGTCCGACACGGAGAACAACCGCCTCCTGTTCGAGATGACCGCCAAGTACGGCACCCCCTATTTCTCCAACTACATCAACTCTGACATGGAGCCTTCTGACGTGCGCAGCATGTGCTGCCGCCTGCGGCTGGATCTGCGGGAGCTGCGGAAGAAGTCCGGCGGCTACTTCGGCTCCGGCGAGTCCACCGGGTCCGTGGGCGTGGTGACTATCAATCTGCCCCGGATCGCCTACCTCTCCCAGACGCCGGAGGAGTTCTATGAGCGGCTGGACCACATGATGGACATCGCCGCCCGGAGCCTGAAGGTGAAGCGCACCGTCATCACCAAGCTGATGGATGCGGGATTGTACCCCTACACCAAATACTACCTGGGCACCTTTGACAACCACTTCTCCACCATCGGCCTCATCGGCATGAACGAGGTGGGTCTGAACGCCAAGTGGCTGCGGAAGGACCTGACCCATCCGGAGACCCAGGCCTTTGCCAAGGACGTGCTGAACCACATGCGGGAGCGACTGATGGACTATCAGGAGCAGTACGGCGACCTCTACAACCTGGAGGCCACCCCCGCCGAGTCCACCACCTACCGGCTGGCCAAGCATGACGTGGCACTGTATCCCGATATCATCACCGCTGCCAAGAACCCCGGTGACACGCCTTATTACACCAACTCCTCCCACCTGCCGGTGGGCTACACCAACGACATCTTCGAGGCCCTGGCCATCCAGGATGACCTGCAGACCCTGTACACCTCCGGCACTGTGTTCCACGCCTTTTTGGGTGAGAAGCTGCCGGACTGGAAGGCGGCTGCCAATTTGGTGCGGAAGATCGCGGAGAATTTCAAGCTCCCCTACTACACCATGTCCCCCACCTACTCCATCTGTCCGGACCACGGCTATCTCTCGGGCGAGCACTTTACCTGCCCCAAGTGTGGGAAGACCTGCGAGGTGTGGAGCCGCATCACCGGCTATTACCGCCCTGTCCAGAACTGGAACGACGGCAAGGTCCAGGAGTTCAAGGACCGGCAGGAGTACCAGGTGGAAAACTCCCGGCTGGAGGGCCGCCGCCTCTGCGACCGGGATGCTGCGACGGAGCCCGCAGCCGGCACCGCGCCCAGCACACCGGCGGAGCGGGGCGAGGACGGCCTGTTCCTCTTCACCACCAAGACCTGCCCCAACTGCAGCATCGCCGAGCGGGAGCTGGAGAAGGCGGGCATCGCCTATCAGGTGATGGACGTGAACGAGCATCGGGAGCTGGTGGCCCGGTACGGTATCCAGCAGGCCCCCACCCTGATCGTCCGCCACGGAGAGCAGGTGGAGAAGCTGGTGAACGCCTCCACCATCAAAAAATTCGCCACTTCGCAGAGCGTGTAAACAACGAAAAAGGAGGGACTCTCGTCCCTCCTTTTCCGAGCTCCAAAATGCCGTCTCTGCGGAGCAGCACCCGCGGTACAGCGGTTACTATGCGGGGGACTGCGAAGTCTCCCTTATCTTCTGTCAGTCATCAGAGAGGAACATCTATGGACCAGTATTTCGACATCATTATCGTGGGCGGCGGCCCGGCCGGGCTCACCGCCGCCGTCTACGCCCGCCGGGCAGGAAAGTCCGTTCTGCTGCTGGAACGGGAGAGCTTCGGCGGGCAGATCGCCTCCTCTCCCAAGGTGGAAAACTTTCCGGGCCTGCCCGCCGTGTCCGGCGCTGAACTGGCGGAGCGGCTGTACAGCCAGGCCGAGGCCCTGGGGACCCGGATCGAACTGGAGGAGGCGCTGGAGATCCAGAGCGGCACGCCCAGCCGGGTGGTCACCGACTACGGTGCCTATACCGCCGGGGCGGTAATCCTGGCCGCCGGGATGCGGCGCCGGACCCTGGGCCTTGCGGGCGAGGATCGTCTGGCCGGCATCTCCTTCTGCGCTGTGTGCGACGGAGCCTTTTACGCCGGACAGGATGTGGCAGTGGCCGGAGGCGGCAGCACCGCCCTGCAGGATGCGCTGTATCTGGCAGACATCTGCCGCCATGTGACGGTGATCCACCGGCGGTCGGACTTCCGGGCGGATCCCATTCTGGTGGAGCGGGCGGAGAAGACCGCCAACCTCACGCTGCTGCGGTCCACCGTGGTGGAGGCCCTGGAGGGATCGGAACGCCTCACCGGCCTGACCCTGCGGAACACCGCTGTGGGAGAAGTCTCCCACCTGCCGGTCTCTGCGCTGTTCCAGGCGGTGGGTCTGCTGCCGGAGAGCCGGCTGGCCCGGTCTCTGGGGGTGCCGGTGGACGAAGCGGGCTTTATCGCCGCCGGGGAGGACTGCCTGACGCCGATTCCCGGCATCTTTGCGGCAGGGGATCTCCGCGCCAAGGAGGTCCGCCAGCTGACCACCGCCTGCGCGGACGGCGCTGTGGCGGCCCTGTCGGCCTGCCGCTTCTGTGTTTGACGCCGGGCCACCTTCTCAAGAATCCGTACAGGCCGCTGGGCGTTCCCGGCGGCCTGTGCTGTTCTCTTCACTCCTCCAGAAGAGGGGGAGATTTTTCGGTCTGGGCGGGATCGCAAGAAACCGTTCACCCAATGGAAAGGCGGCCGCCGGTTTTTCGGCGGCCGCCTGGCGTTTATTTGATGGCAAAGGTGACGGAGACGGTGACCTGCTGTTCTCCCAGCAGCCCGCCCTGCGCCACGCAGTAGGTCCCGGCGGGCAGGACGCCGCCCCAGTCCAGCTCTCCCCAGCTGAGGGTAAGCTTCCGGCTCTCTCCCGGGGCCAGCTCATAGGCAATGGCGATGGTGTCCATTTCCTTGTTCATCTGATACCAGCCGCCGTTCACCTGCCGATAGAGACCGTAGTCCGCCCCATAGGAGAAGGTCTCCTCCGCCGCATTTTGCAGTACCACAACCGCGCCGGTGGTAGTGCATTGCTGCAGCTCCATCGTCAGCCCCTCCGGCGCCGCAGACAAGGCAGCCGCGGGCATCCCGCCCAGGAACAGCCGCTGGGTCAGAACGGCCAGCTCCTCCCAGGAGACGTTCTCCGCCGCCTGCAGCTCCGTGGCGCTGCCGGAGAACCACAGGCCGTTCCGCACGGCCCATTGGACAGCCTCCCGACTCCAGGTTGGGATGGTATCCGCGTCCCGGTATCCGGCCAGATCCCGGTCGCTCCCCTTCTCCAGCGGCAGATCCGTGGTCTTGGCATAGCGGTACAGCATCACCGTCGCCTGCTGGCGGGTCACCGGCGCCGCAGGACGGAAGGCACCGCCTGCATAGCCCCCTGCGATGCCGCTGGCCTTGGCCCAACAGAGCGCCTCGAAATACGGGGACCAGGAGCCCACATCCCGGAAGGGTGCGGAGCTGCCCTCGCTGACCACAGGAGCGCCGCCGTGGGCCACATGGGCGTCATACAGGGCGTCTGCAAAGGCCCCGCGGCTCACCGCGTCCGGCGGTGTGCTTCCAGTCCCGCTGGCGGCACCGCACAGCAGCAGGCAGGCGCACAGGCACAATATCCAACCTCTCCAGATCCGACGTCTCATTCGGCGTCACGCTCCCCTTCTTTGTTTTTCCTGACTCCATGCGCCGTGCGGGCCATGAGAACAGGCAAGCCGGTTGGCGCATGAGGGTTTTCCGCATACAGACCCACAGCCCGCGCGCAGGACTTTCAAACCGCACATGGTCCTTCTGCCATGGGTCTTTATAGGAATTAGACGATTTTTCCACAGGTTTTGTTTCATCTCCGGCAGAATTTTTTACCGTCGGCGAGCATCACAGGCCGTTGACGATGTTGTCCGGCCGCTCTCCCGCAGCCAAATGCTCCACATTTCGCCACATGTGGGCATGGGCCCGACGGAAGGATGCCTCTGTAATGCCGCCCAGGTGGGGTGCCAGGACCACTTTCCGCTGGACCTCCGGCGGCAGCGCCGTCAGGGGGTGCCCCGCCGGCACCGGCTCCGGGGACAGCGTGTCCAGCCCCGCTCCGGCGATTCGCCCCTCCAGCAGGGCCTGCCGCAGGGCCTCGTTGTCCACAAGGTCTCCCCGGGCGGTGTTGATGAGGTACGCTGTGGGTTTCATCCGCCGCAGCAGAGCGGCATCCACCAGATTCCGGGTCTCCTCCGTGACAGCGCAGTGGAGGCTGACGATGTCGCTCTTCTCCGCCAGCTCCTCCAACGGCAGGTAGGTGACGTGGTATTTTTTCTCCTCTTCCGGCAAGCGGCGGCGCTTGGTGTAGTAGTACAGCTCGCAGCCGAAGGGGACCAGCCGCTCCGCCGCGGCTCGCGCAATGTCTCCAAATCCCACCAGGCCCACCTTGCAGGCAGAGAGCTCCGTGATCCCCTCCACCATGCACCGCTCTTTCATCTCCATCTGCCGTCCCGCCCGGACGGCCTCGTCCCCCTCCAGGGCATGGCGCAGGAGCATCAGTATCAGCAGGACCGTCTGCTCCGCCACGGCCCCGGCGTTGCAGCCCTTGTTGTTGCAGACGTAAATGCCCCGCTCCCGGGCGGCGGAGAGGTCAATGCGGTCAAACGCCACCCCCTCCGAGTGAATCAGCCGCAGGCAGGGCATGTGTTCCATCAGAGCAGCGGACACCACCGTGATGGCATCCACGAACAGCACCTCCGCATCAGCGCCGGCGGCCAGAATCTCTGCCTCCGTGCTGTCCTTGTCCAGAAATACCAGCTCCTGCTGCTGGATGAAGGGCATCGCGGGCTGATAGGCCCGGTAACGGGCCTCCGCACCCAGGATCACAATCTTCACGGATAACGCCTCCCTCTTTCGTTCAACTCCATTATAACATCCCCCCGGCGGTTGTCCACGGTGAAAACCCACGAAATCCGGCCGTACAAACGCCTCCGGCCCGTGCGTCCTGCCGTCAACAGCAGACTGGATATGCCGGGGCAAAAAAGGAGGGCGGAATCTGTCAAATCTGCCAGTTGCGGCGCCGGAGAAAATCCGGTACAATAGGTATGACTTTTATGGTATTACCTATTTTGAAATCAGAAAGAGGTGTGACTATGAGCGGTCAGCCGGCCCAGACCAAGACCATCCGCTCTCAGCTGCTTGCCGACATGAAGGACGGTGCCTACGCCAGCTGCGAGCGCCTGCCCCGGGAGAGTATCCTGGCAGAGAAGCTGGGGATCAGCCGCACGCAGCTGCGGGACATTCTGGCCTCTCTGGAGCGGGAGGGCTTCATCACCCGCCGCCACGGAGTTGGCACCATCATCAACCGCCATGTGCTGAACGTCCAGACCCGCATGGACATTGAGGTAGAGTTCCTGGACATGATCCGCCAGAGCGGACATGAGCCGGCGGTGGCCTTTGTCCGGGTTTCCGATGGGACTGCCGATGCCCAGGTGGCCGCTCAGCTCCGCATTCCGGAGGACACCCCCATCATCCGCATCGCCCGGCTGTGCACCGCGGATGGCCGGCCCGCCATCTACTGCGAGGACGTGGTGGAAAAGGCCCTGGCCAAGGGGGATTACACCATCCAGGACTTCAAGCTCCCCATCTTCCACTTCCTCCAGCGGTTCTGCGGCATCTATCCCTATCTGGATCTGACAGACGTGCGGCCCGCCGCGGCGGATGCCGCCCTGGCGGAGATCTTCCAGGTGCCCATGGGCACGCCGCTGCTGAACATGGAAGAGGTGGACTATGACATCGACGGACGCCCCGTGTTCTGCTCCAGCGAGTATTTTGTGGACGGCATCTTCCGCCACACCGTCATGCGGAAAAAACTCTGAGCCGCAGAAAGGAGCGCTTGCGATGAAAAAAGTTGCCGTCATCATGGGCAGCGACAGTGACTGGCCCGTGGTCAAAGGGGCCTGTACCCAGCTGGACGCCCTGGACATCCCCTATGAGGCCCATATCCTCAGCGCCCACCGGACGCCGACCCAGGCGGCTGAGTTCGCCAAGTCCGCCCGGGAGCGGGGATTCGGCGTGGTCATCTGCGCCGCCGGCATGGCTGCCCATCTGGCGGGGGCCTTTGCCGCCAACACCACCCTGCCTGTCATCGGCATTCCCATGAAGGGGGGCGTCCTGGATGGACTGGATGCCCTGCTGGCCACAGTCCAGATGCCCGGCGGCATCCCGGTGGCTACGGTAGCACTGAACGGCGCGAAAAATGCTGCTGTGCTGGCCGCCCAGATCCTGGCGGTGGAGGACGAGGCCCTGACCCGGCGCCTGGAAGCGGAGCGGCGGAAGATGGCGGAGCAGATCGCCGAGAAGGACGCCAAGCTCCAGGAGGAACTCCTGAAATCGTGAGAAATCGGAAATGAGGAATCGGAAAGTCTGGAGTCCGTCCTGACCGGACGGCTCAAAGTTCCGTATCCGCGCCATCCCGCGGCCGGATTTCTGATTTCTCATTTCTATTTTCTCTTTCCCTTCCGTTTTTCTAATGGTTTATCAATTGCCTATTCAAATATCTAATCTCTCAACAGAAAGAAAGGACGAACGCACCATGCAGAAGCTGGAACAGCTCTATGAGGGAAAGGCCAAGAAGGTCTTCCGCACCGACGACCCGGAACTTTACATCGTGGACTACAAGGACGACGCCACCGCCTTCAACGGCCTGAAGAAGGGCACCATTGCGGGCAAGGGCGTCATCAACAACCAGATGACCAACCATCTGATGCGGCGGATCGAAAAGGCCGGCATTCCCACCCACTTCGTTCAGGAGCTGAGTGAGCGGGAGACCCTGGTGAAGAAGGTCTCCATCGTGCCGCTGGAGGTTATCATCCGCAACCTCTCTGCCGGGTCCTTCGCCAAGCGGTACGGTGTGGAGGAGGGCATCGTATTCGACGCTCCCACCATCGAGTTCTCCTACAAGAACGACGAACTGGGAGATCCCCTGCTGAACAGCTATCACGCCCTGGCGCTGAAGCTGGCCACAGCGGAGGAGATCGAGACCATCAAGAAGTACGCCTTTGCCGTCAACGACATTCTCAAGGCCTTCTGGGCAGAGTGCGGCGTCACGCTGGTGGACTTCAAGCTGGAGTTCGGCAGACTGACCGGCGGCACGATCGTTCTGGCGGACGAGATCAGCCCCGACACCTGCCGCCTCTGGGACGAAAAGACCCATGAGAAGCTGGACAAGGACCGCTTCCGCCGGGACCTGGGCGGCGTGGAGGGCGCCTATGCCGAGGTCATGCAGAGACTGCTTGCCCATGATGCCGACTGAGCTGAGCGCCGTGCTCCCGGCCCGCCACATCCAAGAGGAGTGCGGCGTGTTCGGCGTGTACGCGCCGGAGACGACGGATGTGGCCCCCCTGGCCTATTACGCCCTGTACGCCCTCCAGCACCGGGGCCAAGAGAGCGCCGGCATCGCGGTGAACGATGATGGCGTGTTCACCGCGTACCGGGATGTGGGGCTGGTGAACGAGGTGTTTCCGGCGGAGCGGCTCCGCTCCCTGGGCACGGGCACCATCGCCGTAGGCCACGTGCGCTACGGCACCACCGGGTCCGACAACAAGCGGAACGTCCAGCCCATCCTGGTGAACCACTACAAGGGCCGCATGGCCCTGGCCCACAACGGCAACCTCACCAACTCCCACGCATTGCGCCAGGAGCTGGAGAGCCAGGGCTCCATCTTCCAGACCACCACGGACTCCGAGGTCATCGCCTACATCATCGTCCAGGAGCGTTTGCGCGCCCCCTCCATCGAGGAGGCGGTCTCCGCCGCCATGGACCGGATCGAGGGGGCCTACTCCCTGGTGATCTCCTCCCCCACCAAGCTCATCGCCGTCC
>OJUG01002466.1_pt1 | contig 19437 bp, 10 predicted proteins | sample 1599841 | NCBI WGS metagenome assembly OJUG01 (sample SAMN04168659, study PRJEB22393) | human gut metagenome | biome: human gut microbiome; feature: stool | host: Homo sapiens | collected 2014-05-12 | reverse complement strand
GGGGATTTTTATGCCGTGTTTTTTTGTGCGTTCTTCACGAACTTTTGTGGGCGGCTTTGTGCAGAACCCAATAAAACAGGCGCAAATCTGTGATTTGTGTCCATTTGGACACTTGCGCGGACACGGGCATTTCTGGTAAAATGTTTCTAATGAAAAGGGATCGGCTGTGAGCCTTTCCTCCATGCTGTTTCCTGCACGGCAGAGAGGGGTGCAAAAACGGGAAACCGGCGGGAAATGGCCGCGGAAACGCGACATCTGTCCGGGAACGCGGAAAATGACGGAAAATGCCATAAAAATTCCCACCTCGATTTTGCGATCCGGGCTTGACAAGGCACCAGTTCCGATTCATAATTGTTCCATGGGAGAGCGCTGGAAAACCGCCCGGCGGCTGGGTGGAACGTGCCGCTCCCGGAACACCGGAAAGCGCCCGGGGAAATACGCTTGGAAAGAGAGGACGCGGTCTATGAAGCAGCTTTGGAAAAAGCTCGTGCTCTGCGTACTGACGCTGGCACTGTGCTGCAACCTGGTGCCCATGGCGTTTGCGGCGGACGCAAGCTATTACAACGTCTACTTGGAAGCACAGGGCGGTACATGTGATGTCATGCAGCTGTATGCTTACAAGTACGGCTCCAATTACCGGCTGACCAGTACGCCCACCCCCACCATGGAGGGCTATAAGTTTGATGGCTGGTACGACGATGTGGTGGGCGGCACCAAGATCACCACGCGGTACAACTTCAAGGACGATACCACCATCTACGCGCACTGGACGCCGACGGCCAAAAAGAACACAGCCACAGCCACTGCAGCCAAGACAACGACGACAGCACCGGCAGCCGCTGACACAGAGAAGAGTTGGAAGCTGAAAGACAACCTCGGCACGGTGCTGGTGGTCACAACGGTGGTCGCTGTCGTGGTTACCGTGGTCGCCGCACAGGGTTCCTGATGAATTTGCTTTTCTATTGAGTTTACTGAAGAAAGGAAAATTACTATGACGAACTATGAACTCAAAATGCCCGCCAATTACGCAGCCATTGATGCAGAGGAGATGACCTATCTGGTTGGCGGTGAAACCACCGGCTGGCAGATGTTCAAGGATATCGGCACCCTGTTCAATTACATTGCCCGTGTCTTCTCCGCCGGCAGCTCCATCATCAATAACGTGGTCACCATCGTGGACACCGTCAAGAAGGCCGACAAGAACATCGCGTTCCTGCGTATCGACACCTGGTTCGCCGATGGTACGGAGAAGGTGCTGTCCACAGTGCCGTACGACCAGACCGTGGTCATCGACATCACCGGTGGCGATGATGAGATTCTGGCTCGGATGAAGCGTCGTGGACGCCGTGACGTGCGCAAGTCTCTACGTGAATGCCCGGCCGAGGTTGCCGATGAGACGGATAAGGCCCTGACCGATTTCTCCGAATATTACGATGTGATGGTCGAAACCGGCCAGCGCGATGGATTCACGCCTGCTCCGATGAGCGACTACTCCGATATGATCGGCGCGTTGGGTGCCGATCATTGCCGTGTGTTCGCCGCACGTATTGAAGACCGTGTGGTGGCATGGTCGATTGTCACCGTGAACGGCACGCATGCGGTGCGCTACTATGCCGGCATGCGCAACGAGGTTATGCGTCTGCATGTGACCGACAAGCTGCTGTATTCCGAATGCTGCATCCTGGGCTCGCAGGGTATTACGGAATACGATCTGATGGGCATCGGCTCCGAGCTGGCACCGAGCCTCAACGGCCTCAACGAATTCAAGTGCAAGTTCACCGAGGAAATCACCCCGGTGGCCGCCGGGCGTGACGTGCCGATCAAGAAGGCCTTCTACAGCTCCCTCAAGCTCGCCAAATCACTGAAGAACACCCTCAAGAAGTAAGATTCCCGGCGCGGTGTAACGGGTGAGACGTCTGACCGCCCGCTGCGCGCCAGAGGGCGGTCAGACGTGCCGGTGGTCAGACGGCGGCGCGGACGGCGTCGATGACGCGGCGAACCGCGTCTTCACCCAGTTCGGTGGGCAGGCATAGCGCGGTGGAGACCAGACGGTCGCTGACCGGCACGGTGGAGCGGTCCAACGTGTCGAGCCCATAGGCGGCCGGATCGGTCACGCCGGGGAACAGTTCGGGGCGGTACCAGCGTTCGGCGTAGCCACCCGCCTGCCGCGCTGCGGCGATGATGCGCTCCGCCGCCTCGGTATCCCGCGCGAACAGCGGGAACCGCAACAGCGGCTGCGCCTCGCCGTCCATCGCCACTGCCGGAACACCCAACCCGTCGACGCCCGCAAAAGCCTCGCGATACATGGTCACGACCGCGCGCCGCCCATTCTCATTGGCGTCGAGCGCGGAGATGCCGGCCACCGCCTGCTGCGCGATCCACGGCGTCACCGTCATCGGCTCATATTCCAGTGCGCCGCGACGCTCCTTGTCGGAAATCGGCGGCTCATACCAGCCCGAAGCGGTGAGTCGCTCACGCATCCGCCCGCCGAATCCGCCCAGACGCGACAGCACGCGGTTCTCGTTGATATACAGTTTCGTGACCGTATCCAGATGATGGGACGGCTGCTCCAGCGCGGCGAGCCGGCCTCGGGTCTCGGCGTCCAGCGCCGCATCCCGCTCACGCAGCCGCGGATTGACCCAGATGGCGCCGCCGAATCTGGTCGGCAGCATCTTCTCCACGCCGAACGAGTGCACGGAAATGTCGGCCAACGGCCATCCCGCAGCATCACGGGCCATGCGGGTCACGCAGTGGGCGCAATCCTCGACGAGCAACGCCCCCATCTCCCCCGCCAGCGCGGCCAGCCGCCGGGACGAGTCCTCATCGATCGCGCCAAACGTATGCTGCATCACCATCGCATGCACCTGCTCGTCGCTCCCCAGCGGCATGGACTCCACCTTGGCGACGTCAATGCCCATCGTGTCGGCGCCCACATCCGCATACCGCGGTCTCAGCCCGCTCACAACAATCGGATCGACCGCCGTGCAGCAGGTGAACAGCTGGGTGAGCACCGAGCCGTCGCCACGAACCGACCTCACTGCGTCGAACGCCACCTGCATGCCGTACCGTGCCTTGAAGACCGGGAACCAGTCCTCCGGCCGCGTCCCGGTGCGGGACGCCAACGCCTCACGAAGTTCCGCGAATCCCCGTGCCGTCGTCTCTTCCATGACCAACCTCGTTCCATCGGGAGAATACGTCTTATTTCAATGTATCGTCCCCCCGCGCCAGGGGCAACGGCCCGCGTGACCGCATCTTCGCACTCTGCGCACGAAACGGCCTCCCATCGCCACACGGAGTATGTAGAATGTCATAAGCAATCGTGAACGTCCAACAGAAGGATCGATAATGACGGCTTTCCAGCCTGTACTACTCGGCAGTGAAACCTGCGCCTACGCGATGGCCCGCGCGTTCCACAGCGCGTATGGCCTGAAATCGCTGGTATACGGCCGTATGCAGCTTTCCGTCACCAAATTCAGTTCGATTATGGAGCCGACGTTCTTCGCGGACTTCACCGAGCCGGAATCCTTCCGCCGTCACATGGTCGAGGCCGGTCGCCGGCTCACGTCCGAGCGACCCGACACCACGTTCCTGCTCATCGCGTGCGGTGACGACTACAGCGAGCTGCTGAGCCGGTACAAGGACGAGCTGAAGCCGTATTTCACGTTCGTGTCGGTCGATGCCGACCTGCACGACCGTCTGAGCAACAAGACCTCCTTCTACGAGCTGTGCGCCCAGTATGACCTGCCGCACCCGCTCACGTTCGTTCTGGACAAGGCCGGTGCCGCGGCCGGCAAGCATCACGACCTGCCGTTCGGCCTCCCCGTGGCCGTCAAGCCGGCGAACAGCGTCGAATACCTGCACGTGGACTTCCCCGGACGCAAGAAGGCGTTCATTCTGCACACGCCCGAGGAGCTGGCCCATGTCGTCTCCGCGATCTACGGCGCCGGCTACGGCTCCGAGCTGATCATCCAGGACTTCATCCCCGGCTCCGACGCCAACATGCGCGTGCTCAACGCCTACGTCGACCATGACCACCATGTGCGCATGATGGTGCTCGGCCACGTGCTGCTCGCCGACCCGACGCCGGAGGCCATCGGCAACTACGCGGCGATCATCCCCGACTACAACGAGGGATTCTGCCTGAAGATCAAGAGCTTCCTGGAAAGCATCGGATATGAGGGCGTCGCGAACTTCGACATCAAGTTCGACCCGCGCGACGGAGAGTACAAGCTGTTCGAAATCAACCTGCGCCAGGGCCGCACGAACTTCTTCGTGACGCTTAACGGCTTCAACCTGGCCGAGTATTTCGTCGACGACCTGGTGCTCGGCAACCCGATGGAGGGCGACACGGTCATCGGCCGCGGTGACAGCATGCTGCTGGAGGTGCCGTTCTCGACGCTCAAGAAGTACGCGGAGCCGGGGGAGGCGCTTGACCGCGGAATCGCGCTGCACAAGGCGGGCAAATCCGGCTGGACGCTGCGCTACGGGCGGGACCTGTCGTTCAGGCGCCGGCTGCTGCTGTGGAGGCTGCACCGGCTGACCGCGAAGAACTACGACACGTATCTCGGCAAGAACGACTGACTTTTCGGAATCGACGGCGACATTTATGAGACGACCATTTTTTGCGGTATTGGGCGGCATGGGCACGCTGGCCACGGAAAGCTATATCCGGTTGGTCAACCGTGAGACGCACGCCCACAGCGACCAGGAGTTCCTCGACTACGTCGTGTTCAACGACGCGGCCGTGCCCGACCGGACCGCGTTCATCATCGGGCAGTCCGACGATGACCCGTTCCCGATAATCGCCGACGACATCGACAAAGCGACCGCGATGGGCGCGAGCTTCATCGTGCTCACCTGCAACACCGCGCATTACTTCTACGACCATTTCCAGTCACTGACGCCGGTGCCGATCCTGCACATGCCGCGCGGCGCCGTCGCGCACATGGCCGGGCAATACCCCAAGGAGCGTTTCCACCGCGTCGGATTCCTCGGCACGATGGGCTCGCGGGCTTCGGGCGTGTACCGTCAGGCCGTCGAGGAGGCCGGCTACACCTTCGTCGAGCCGGACGACGAGTTGCAGGAGCGCATCACGTCACTGATCTACGACGATGTGAAGGGAACCGGCGACCTGAATCTGCAGCGCTACGAGTCGGTGCTGCAGGCGATGCTCGATCCGGCCGGCACGTGCCGTTGCGATACGCTGATGCTCGGCTGCACCGAGCTCTCTGTGCTCAACGAGGCGTTCCCGCTGCCTCAGCTGCCGATCATCGACGCCCAGGCCGTCCTCGTGGAGGACACCGTCAGCCGGGCCAAGGCCATCCGCCGCTAGAGTCGGCGCAGGCGAAAAAGGTCGGGCGGGCGGAGCAACAGCCACATCCCCGGATGCACGGCCACCCCCAGTCGGCCTACGGCCGACAGCCCCCGCCAGCGGGTCGGCAATCGGTAATCCTCCCGCTGGCGGGAGGTGGCGCGCGGTGCCGGAGGGTGGTCTTCGATGTGGGGTCAGCGGCTGAGTTTCTGGCTGACTACGGCGGTGACGCCGTCGGAGCGCATCGTGATGCCGTACAGCGCGTCGGCGATCGACATCGTGCGCTGCTGGTGGGTGATGATGATGAGTTGGGCGTGTTCGCGCAGTTCGTTGAACGCGTTGATAAGGCGGGTCAGGTTCACGTCGTCGAGCGCGGCCTCCACCTCGTCCATCACGTAGAACGGGCTCGGCCGCGCGGTGAAGATCGCGAACAGCAGCGCCAGCGCGGTCAGGGACCGCTCCCCGCCGGACAGCAGGCTCAGCTGCTTGACGCGTTTGCCGGCCGGGCTCGCCTCGACGATGACGCCCGTGGCAAGCAGGTCATCGGGGTCGTCGAGACGCAAACGGCCGGTACCGCCGGGGAACAGCGTGGCGAACATCTTCTCGAACGCGGCGGCGGTATCGTCGAACGCGGATTTGAACACGCTCACCATCGTGGAATCCAGATCCCTGATGAGCTTCATCAGATCATCGCGAGATTTGACCACGTCGTTGCGCTGGTCGTTCAGGTATTGGTTGCGGGTCTCAAGCGCGTCGTATTCCTCGCCGGCCAACGGATTGACCTTGCCGAGCGCGGCGAGGTCGCGCTTCGCCTTCTCCAGCCTCTTGCGCTGTTCCGCACGGTCATACGGAACGGTTTCGAACCGGCTCGGGTCGTCGCCTCCGTCAGATTCGGAGCCTGGTTCGGACTCGGATTCAAGTTCAGAAGCGTCCGCACGCGGCACGGGACGCCCGTTCTCGTCCAGCACGGGCACCGGCCGCTCGGGGCCGAAATCGCGGGTGAGCTCGTCGATGGAAAGTCCCAGGTCATCCGACACCTTCTGCGTCAACTGCCCGAATTCCCCGGCCAATCGTTCGCGATCCACATCCAGCTCGTGTTCACGCCGCTGCAGTCCCGCGACCTTCGGCTCGATGCCATCGCGCTGCGCCCGCAGCGTCTTCAGCTCCGCGTCGTGGCTCGATGCCTCGGCCTGCAGCGCCTCGCGCTTGGCGATCACATCGTCGATGCTCGCCGCCACCAGGGAGGCGACCTGCGCGGCATCGTCGGCGATGCGCTGCGCGTGCGCGGCCTGCGCCTTGCGACGCTCGTTCATGGCCTCGATGCGCGCGCGTCGTTGCGCGGCCTCCGCGGCGTTGTCGCGCAACAGCCCGGCCTGCCGCTTGAACGACTCGACCTTGCGTTCCGCCTCCGTCCACGCGATCTTCGCGGTGACCTCATGCTCGCGGGTAGCGTTCAACGCGGCTTCCAGCCGATGCTCGCGCTCCCCCAGCTCGTCGACGTCGGCATGTTCCGCGCCGGAATCCCGGATCGCGGCGAGCGCCCGCCGCAAATCGTCGAGCTTCAACTGATGGCTCCGGCGTTCCTCGACACTGCCGCGCAGCTTCTCCTCGATCGCCGCGACCTGACGTTCCACGCCCTTCATCCGCGACTCGGCCGATTGCAACGCCTTCGCGGCCTGTTCGGACTTGAGCTTGGCCTGAATGCGCCGTTGCGATTCCTTGTCGACCAGCACTCGCCCCCGGTCCCGCCGCTGACGGGCCTCGCCAACCTGCCGCGTGATGTCGTCCAGCTGCCCTTGCAGCACCGTAATCCGCTTCAGCGCCTTATCCCGCCTCGCCGCCAAGGACAGGTCGCTTTGCGACAGTGATGAACCGCCCACGGCACCCACCGGGTTGACGACCTCCCCGTCGCGGGTGATGGCCTGCGCCCATCCGCCGTCGTGGACCATCCGCACGGCTTCATCCATCGTCTCGACCGCGACGACGTCGTTGAGCAGCAGCCGCACCGCGCCGACGACCCCCGCGGCTCGGCCCGGGTCCGGTGCATCCAGATTCGCCGACACCATCGTGCCGGCCGCACACGGCGTCCGATATGGCGAACCATCGTTCTCCTCAGCGACGGCCACCTGTTCCGGGGCACCGGCACCGCTTTCAGCCACATCGGACATCACGAGCACGGCCTTGCCCAGACGATCCTGCTTCGCCTTGCGCAGCGCATGCAGGAGGTTGCGCTCCCCCGGCACCACGATGGCGCCCGAGAACGCGTCCAGCGCGTGGGCGATGGCCTCCTCCCAGCCTTCCTCGACGTGGATGAAATCGGCGAGCCGCCCCATCGCGGCCACCTGATCGTCCTGTTCGAGAGCGCCGGAGGCGTTGCGCGATTCCAGCGTGTCGCGCAGCGCGTCGGCTTTGGCCTGCAGCGTGATGATCGAACCGTCGACGTCCCGTTGCCGCGCGAGCGCGTCGTCAAGCGCCTCCTGCCGCTTGGCGAGATCGGCCCGCGCCTGTTCCAGCGCCTTGCCGCCGTCATCGTCGCCGTTGTCGGCCTCGCGTTCCAACGACTCGCACTGCGAGCGCGCCTGCGACAACTGGGTCTGGAGTGTTTCGCGCTGCGCGGTGAAATCCTTGGCGCGTGTGTCTGCAAGTTCGGCGGCCGCCTCCTCGCGGGCGATCAGCGCGTTGAGGTTCGCGATCTGCAAGTCGCGCTGCTGGGCGCTTTTGCGCAGCTCCGCCAGGGTCTGTCGCACCGAGGCGAGTTTTTTCTCGTCGTCGGCGCGCTCCTGTATCGCCTTGTCGAGCGCGATGCGCATGTCGTTGACTGTCTCCGACTGCCGCCGCGCCTGCGATTCCAGTTCCTCCGCCCGCTTGTTCAGCATGTCGGGGTCCTCGCCGAGAGAGGTCACCAGCTGCCCGAGCAGCGACCGTCCGCGTTCGCCGGCCAGTGAGGACAACGATTTCAGCCGTTCCTGTATCTGAGACATCTCATGCCAGGTCTGGTTGATTCGCGCGAGTGCCGGGCTGGATTGCGCGCTCAGCGATTCGATCTGTTCGATGCGCACCTTGACCCGGGCGAGCTCCGATTGCGCGGCCTGCAGGTCGTGACGCACCGAAGCCAGCTCGCCGCGCACCGCGTCGCGCTTCGCCATCGCGGCGACGGCATCGTCGGCGTACAGGCGGCTCTGCGCATCGCGCAACGTCACCTGGATGCTGTCGGCCCTGCGCGAGATACGCGCCTGCCGGCCAAGCGGCCCGAGCTGCCGTCGTATCTCGCTCAGCAGGTCGTCGAGCCGCGACAGGTTCGTTTCGGTGTTCGCCAACTTGCGCAGCGCACGTTCCTTGCGCTTGCGGTGCTTGAGGATGCCCGCAGCCTCTTCGATGAACGCGCGGTGGCCGCTGGGATCGGCCCTCAGAATCGCGTCCAGCCGCCCCTGCCCGACGATCACGTGCATCTGCTGCCCGAGCCCGGTGTCGCTCAACAGCTCCTGGATGTCGAGCAGACGGCAGGCCGAGCCGTTGATCGCGTATTCGGAACCCCCGTTGCGGAAGATGGTGCGGCTGATCGTCACCTCGCTGTAGTCGATGTTCAGCGTGTGGTCGGTGTTGTCGATCGTCAGGCTCACCTGTGCGCGGCCGAGTGGCGGGCGGGAGGACGTTCCCGCGAAGATCACGTCCTCCATCGACGTGCCGCGCAGGTTCTTCGCGCCCTGTTCACCCATCACCCAAGTGAGCGCGTCGACGATGTTCGACTTGCCGGAACCGTTCGGACCGACGACCGCGGTGATGCCCGGCTCGAATCGCAACGTCGTGGCGGATGCGAACGATTTGAAGCCGCGCAGCGTGAGTTCCTTGAGATACATGTCGACTAGGCCTGTCCGCCCTTGGGACCGCCGTCGGCGGCATCCGCCTCCTCGTCAGCCTCCTTGGCGGCCTCCTTGGCGGCCTTGTCAAAGCCGAAATCGCCGAAGTCGTTCTCGTTGAAATCGGGGTTCGCGTCGGTGGCGAAGTCCGTGTCGGCGTCCGATTCCACCCCGGACCGTGCAGGGTCGCCGGCGCCGGTGCGCGGCTCGGGCTCGCCCACCGAGGGATTGACACGCTCGGCCTTCGGCTTGGCGAGGTCGGCGTTCATCCGCTCCTTGAGCAGCGTACGCGCGTCTCCGGCGGTGACGAAACTGCCGCAGACCAGCACGCCACGGCCGTAGCCGACTCCGGTCTCATCCTCGACGTCCACCATGTCGACTGCTTTCTGGATGGCGTCTGGCAGGCTGTCCTCGCGGATGACACGGTCGCGGCCGAACACTTGGACGGCGATCTTCTCCAGTTCCTCGGCCGGCATGACGCGGTCGCGCCACGAGTTCTCGGTGACGACGACCTGGCTCAGGATCGGCTCCAGCACGCCGAGATACTCCTCCACCTGCTTGTCGCCCATCATCGCGACGACGCCGACCAGCTGTGTGAAGTCGTAGCTTTCCTCGATGGCCTTACGCAGCGCCTCGGCCGCGTTCACATTGTGTCCGCCGTCAAGGATGATCGTCGGCGACGTGCGGATCTGCTCTATGCGGCCGGGCACCTTGACGCCCTGCAGCGCCTGCCCGACCAGGTCGCCGTTCAACGGCCCGTTGACCGGGATGACCGCCTCCGCGGCCGCGAGCGCGGCGAGCGCGTTGTGTGCCTGATGCTCGCCGAACTTGGCGATCGGCACCTGCTCGTACACCCCGTTCGGCGTGTGCAGCGTGGCGATCTGGCCGCCGACCGCAGGCACGCGGTCCGTGACCTCCATCTCATAGCCGTCGCGTACCAGCGTCGCATGGTTGCGCTCGGCGGCCTCCATCAGAATCGGCATGACCCGCTCCTCATGCGGCTGCGGCCCGATGATGGCGGTGCAGTTCGGCTTGATGATACCGGCCTTCTCGGTGGCGATCTGCTCGACGGTGTCGCCAAGCCACTGCATGTGATCCATATCGACCGGGCCGATGATGGCCGCGTCCGCGTCCAGCACGTTCGTCGCGTCCCACAGGCCGCCCATGCCGACCTCGACGACGGCAACGTCGACCGGCGCGTCGGCGAACTTCCAGATGGCCATCGACGTCAGCACCTCGAAGAAGCTCATCGGGGGACGGCCGGACTCGGCCATCTTCGCGTCGACGATGGCGACCAGATCCTTGATCTGATCCCACATGTCCACGAAATCGTCATCGCTCAGCTCCTGCCCGTCGATGGCGATGCGCTCGTTGATACGTTCCAGATGCGGCGACGTATACAGGCCGGTGCGCAGCCCATACGCCCGGCAGAGGGCCTCGGCCATGCGGGCGGTCGACCCCTTGCCGTTCGTGCCGGTGACGTGGATCACACGGAACGAGTGCTCCGGATGGCCGAGCACGTCGAGCATAAGGTTCATCCGGTCCAGATCCAGATTCGTGGTGTTGTGCTCCGGCGGGCGGCGCATGATGTCGCGCTCCACGTCGCGGATGGACTCGTTGTTGCGGTTCGGATGTTCAAAAGACATGCTGATGTCGACCTCGTTTGCTTGTCAATGGTTCCGTTACGCCATTCTAATGGTCGTCCTGTCATATGCCGACGGCAATATCCGGCCAGCAGTCGCCGCCGCGTCATTGCGACGCCAATCGCAGGCACGATGACGGCGTAATTCACGAAGTCGTCACCAAAAATTGACCGTTCGTATGACCTAACCCATGAAACGAGCTCTTATATGGTTCTGTACTTGATAAGGGAAGGTTCGGCTCTCCGATGAGAAGACCACGCGATAGGAGATGGATCATGCGGGCAATCATCCTCAGTGGCGTAGCGTTCATAGCGACCACGGCCGTGCTTGCGCTTGCCTGCCCGGCGCATGAGCTCGCCGACATGGAAGACGAGTGAGACGGACGGCACGTCACACCGGTCAGCCCCTATGACGACCGTGTAGCGCTCGTTTGCGTCCTTAAGTGCGCGCCGAAACGACAACCGTGCGCACTTAGGAACGCAAATAGCCCCATTTGCGTATCTAAGTGCGCGGACTCGTCGTTTCGGCGCGTACTTAGATACGCAACAGTAGGCGATAATGACATATCCACGTTATTACGTACCTGCACGCAACGGAAGAGGGGGCTCCCGGCGTGAACCGGGAGCCCCCTCTAGGGTCTCAGCGTGTCATCCGCGGGGGATGACACGTGATTCGGTCAGATCCTGCGCTTACGCACCAGCAGGTAGCCTGCGGACAACAGCAACAGGGCGCTGAAGACGACCGCCGTGACCGAAGCACCGGTCTTGGCGACCTCGTCAGGCGTGTTCGGCTTCGGCTTGTCGGCACCGGGCTTGTTCTCGCCCGGCTTGTTGTCGCCAGGAGTCGGGGTCACGGTCTTTGCCTTGACGGTGATCGTGAAGGAGTCGGTGAGCTTGCCGGAGGTCACTGTGACGGTGACGTCGCCCGCGGCCGTGAACGGCTTGGTCAGGTCGACGGTCTTGCCGTCGGCGTCGACCGCGGACAGCTTGTATTCGCTGTCCTTCAGCAGCGCCGTCTTGCCGTCGGACCAGGTGCCCGTCACCGCGAGACCGGTCTTGGCGAACGTCTCATCCACGGTGTACGTGGTCTTGTCCGGCTTGGACGTGACCTTGATGGACTTGAGCGTCGCGGGTTCCGGATCGGGATTCTTGGCCGTCACGGTCACGTCGAAGGTGGCGGTCTTGCCGTTGGCGGTGACCGTGACAGTGACCGTTCCGGCCTTGGCGAACGCCTTGTCAAGCGCGACCGCGGCACCGTCCTGCGTGGCTGCGAGCGTGTACTCGCCGGCCGTCAGGGTCTTCGTGCTGCCGTCCGACATCGTGGCGGTGACCGCCAGTCCAGTGGCGTCGAACGTGTCGCCGACCTTGTAATCGGTGACGGTCGGCTTGGTGACGGCGATCGAGCTGATGGTCGGCTTCGGGCCGGGATCCGGCGTGGAGTCCTTGGTGAACTTCGCGGTCAGAGCCGTGTTGCCGTCGGCTGCGAACGTGTACGTGGCATCGGTGGAAACCGCCGTCTCACTGGCCGTCGTGAACCAGCCGCTGAACCTGTAGCCATCCGCCGCGACCGCCTTGGCGGTCACCGAGGCACCGGATGCGACGTCCACGGCCGTATCGGTGCCGGTTTCGCCCTCGGCGGCTACGCTCACCGTACCGCCTTCGGCCGGATCGGCCGCGACGAATACGCGCACGGTGGAGGACGGCTTGTTCGCCACGCCGAACTCGGAGACCGCGACCCAGCCATCGTTCGAGGACTTGGCCACGAACTTGACGTACCGCACTTCCTGCTCGTCGAACATGAAGGTCTTCTTGGCGCGGCTGGCCTCGAACACCTGATCCGTGGCGACCTGCTTCCACTCGTCGTTCGCGTTGGCCTTGACGTACAGATCGGCCTTGGTCACCTGTCCGCTGTCCTGGCTGGTACGCGGCGTGAAGGAGAACTGGTTGATCGTGTACTTCTGGCACATGTCGATCTCGGCGTAGAACGAGTTCGAACCGGTCAGCTTGTCCGTGGCGCCCTTCCAGTTGGAATGCCAGATGGTGCTCGGGTTGTTGTCGAACGCGTACCGCAGCAGACCTTCCGTGTCGTTGTATTGGGTCTCGGAATTGGTCGTGCCGGTCCAGCAGGACTTGTTGTACTGGTCTGTCTCGGCCTCGGACTTCTTGACGATGACGTTGTCGATGACGCCGTTGATCGCAGAGGTCTTCGAGCCGATACGCTGCAGCGGGAGTGCGAAGGTCGCGGCGGTGATGCCGGTCTTCTTCTCGATGCCCTTGTCGATGTACTTGCCGGTCGCGTCGCTCACGAATTCGCCGTCAACATACAGCTTCGTGGTCTGCTGGTCCACCTTGATGGTCACGGTGACCGTCTTGCCGACCGGCAGCTCGTAATCGAAGTAGTAGTTGTACAGCTCTCGCGTGAAGCCGAGCTTGCCGTTCTCCATGACGCGGATGTCATGCGTGCCGTACGGAGCGTCGGCCTCGAAGAGGATGTCTCCGGGCTTGGCAGCCTGCTGGAGCGTCACGTCGAACGTCAGCTCGTTGCCGTTGCCGAGCTTGTCGAGCTTGGATGTGGCATAGCTGGAGCCGCCGGCGAGCTTGAGCGACTGGTCCTTGACGGCGGCCTTGCTGCCGTCGCCGATGGTCAGGTCGCGGCCGTTGCCGCTGGCGTCGGCGAGCCCGTCGTTGAAGTCGTAGCTCTCGTAGACGCTGTTCTTCGAAGTGGCCTGGTAGTACGGGTTGGTGCGAGGGCCGGTTCCCTGCTTGGCGGCCAGCGCCGTGAGTTTCGCGGCGGTGCCCTTCTCCTTGCCGGTGGCGGCCCAGGTCTTCTCGGCGTAGAACGGCATCGCGTCGAAGAAGCGCCAGTACAGGTCGGATTCGGTCAGACCCGATGCGCTCTTGTCGATGTTGTCGCTCCAGATCGCGAACGCGGCGCCGAGCATCTGGTCGTCGCCGGAGGGCACGGCCTGGTAGCCGCCGCTGCTGCGGATCTTGTTGGGCTCGAAGCTGTCGAAGACGCGGCTGATGTTCAGCAGGTCGCCGTACGCGTTGGCACGTCCGTAGCTGCCGTTGGGCACCATGTAGCCGTAGTCGTCGATCGTGTTGATCAGCTTGTAGCCCATGTTGTACATCTGGAGGCCGTCGGCCCAGTCCTTGGACCACAGGTTCATCTCGACGTTCTCGATCGCGTCCTTGGTGATCTCCGTCTTGTGGTCGTTGATCCAAGTCAGGCCGCCCCACATGCGCACGGTGTTCGTGTCCTTGATGTAGGGGACGATCTCGTTGATGAACTTACGGTATGCCGTATAGTTGTAGAGGAACTCGTCGGCACCGATGTGCACGGTCGTGTCGCTGTCGAACGTCGGGTCGTCGCCCTTGGTGTAGTCGTCGAAGATCTCCTTGATCTTGGCGATGGTCTCGGGCTTGGACACGTCGAGGTGGTCGATGAGCGGTCGGTTGGAGTTGATCGGGGAGACCCGTCCCTTCACCATGAGCTCGGGCCAGATCTTCGTGAAGGAGTTGGCGTGCGCGGGCACGTCGATCTCCGGCACGACGTTCATGCCGAGGGCGCGCTCGTCCTGGATGAACTGCTTGAACGTCTTCTTGGAGATGGAGTAGTCCTCGGCCGTGGGCGATTCGCCCTTGTCGTTGGTCAGGCTGGATTCGAGACGGAACGCGTCATAGGCCTTGAACGCCTCGTCCTCGTTGTCGCGCTTGCCGTAGTTCTCCAGGAAGATGTAGTTGTCGGACAGATGCGCCTGGAAGTCGTTCATCTTGTAGTAGCGCATCGTGCGGGTGATCTCGCGCATCATCTCCAGCGAGACGGGCTTGCGGGCCACGTCGAGCAGGAGTCCGCGGGTGGTGAAGCGCGGGTAGTCGCGCATCGAACCGATCACGAAGCCGTTGGCGTCCTGCTTGGTCATCTGCAGGATCGTCTGCATCGCGTACATGTTGCCGGTCACGCTGGACGACTTGGCGACCACGCGGTCGGCCTGGATGTTCATCGTGTAGCCTTCGTCGCCGAGCTGCGCGCGGCAAAGGAGTCGGTCTTGACGAAGTTGAACGCACCGGCTTCGGCGGCGCCCTTCTTGGCGGTCAGCTTGATGCCGGTGAAGTCCTTGTAGTCGGCGACGAACTCGTCGACCACGGCCTTGAGCGAATCATCGTCGTAGACGACCTTCGTCACGGCGGAGGCCGCCAGCTTGGCGGCACTGGTCGAATGCCATTCGGCGATTTCGGGGATGATGGTCGGCTTGGCGTTGTTGCCTTCCTGCTGCTGGTTGGTGCCTTTGACGACGTAGGGGATGTCGGAGGTCGTCTTGGTGTTGCCGGTGGCGGTGTCGGTGACGACGTAGGCGACCTGCACGGTCTTGTCGACCAGCGGGTGGTTGACGGTGCCGTCGGCGGCGATGAGCTGCTCGTAGTCGGCGCCGTTGAACTTGACGGTGTAGCCGTCGGGCACAGTGGGCAGAGCCAGCGTGTCGGTGTCGGTCTCGATGGTCAGGTGGTTGGATTCGAGGTCGGAGACCACGCTGTCGAGCGTGGCGCCCGGCTCGGCCTGATCGTTCGAATACGCCTCCCATTCGGCGACGCTCACGTTGTTGTATTCGGAGCTTTTGATCGCGAAGTTCGACAGCTTGAGCGAGCGGGCGTTGACGGCCTGATCGAGCTGGATGACGACGTCAGCGACATAACCGGCCCCGGAGGCCGTCATCGCGTAGCCGGACTTGAGCGTGTGCTCGGTGCCTTCGGAGTCGGTGTAGGACAGGTCGAAGCTCTGGACATTGGTAGGCTTCGGATTCACGTCACGCTCGAAGAAATAGATGCGGATGTCCTTGACCGCGGTGAGCCGCGGGAATTCCGCCTTCAGCCAGATGTTGCTCGGGGTCTCGTAGCCGCTGGCCCAACGGTTGTTGCGGCCGGTGCGGTTCTGGTCGATCGCCTTGTCGGGGGTGAGCGTCGCCGTCTCGTTGCTGGAGGCGGTCATGGTAGCGCCGAGCATGTGGTTCGTGTCGGCCGTGTCGAGCACGGTCTCCTTGGGTGCGGAGTACACGGAAATCTCGTTGATGCCCACGTTGACCCAGTTCATGGTGCCGCCATCGGCGGACAGTACGGTCACCTTCACGGCGGACGCCTGCTGCGCCTGGGCAAGCAGGATGATCTCCTGTTGCTTGGCGCGGGTGTCCTTCTGATACACCTTGGTATAGGTGTCGCCCTGCTTCAGCTCGACTTTAAAACTGGTGATGTTCTGATCGGCATCTTTGCGCTCGAAATCGATGTTGATCTGCTTGACGGTCTTGGTGCCGCCCAAGCCGACCTCGATCCATTCGTTTGCGGCCTTGTTCTGCGCGGTACCCCAGCGTGTGCCGAGATCGCCGTCCACGGCCTTCTCGGGCGCAGTCGTCGCCACTTCATATGAACTGGCCGTTACGGTCTGATTCAGTGCAAGATTGTCATCGCTGGCTTGCGCCGCCGTGACGCCGGTCAGCGACATACTCAGTAGTGTCACGGCTGCCAGGACACTGCCTATGGCCGCTTTCACTCTCCTCAATCGCATAATCTCTCCATTGGGTATGTGGTTAATGTTGTTTCTGTTATTGTCGGAATCTTTGTTGATTGGTTAGCGCATCGCCGCATTCGTTGCGACTTTGCTCCAATATAAACAAAGTTTACCGTTACATCCAACATTTGCACACAGTGTATCGGCACATGGGTGTCGCGAGGTGGAGAAGGGGACTCGGGGCGGCGTCGATATACTGGTGGGCGTGATGAGATTGCGCATTGACCTGGCATATGACGGCGGCGGCTTCTTCGGATGGGCGAAGCAGCCGACGATTCGCACCGTGCAGGGCGAGATCGAACGGGTGCTGCACACGATTACGCGCGTGCCGGTCGACGATCCCGCCGAGCCGCTGCGCCTGACCGTCGCCGGCCGCACCGACACGGGCGTGCACGCCTCGCATCAGGTCTGCCATCTCGACATCGGCGAGGAAACGCTGAGCCGCTGCGTCGGGCACATGAGCGTGCCGCCGACCGTAGCGCTCAAGCACCGTCTGCAACGCATGCTGCCCGCGGACATCACCATCCATGACGTGACGGTCGCGCCGAGCGGATTCGACGCGAGGTTCTCCGCACTGGAACGCACTTACGTGTATCGCGTGGCCGACCGTGCCAGCGAAGTCGACCCGCGTCTGCGCGGCTTCGTGCTGCACCTCGACGCCGACCTCGACGTCGCCGCGATGAACGAGGCCGCCGCGATGACCATCGGACTGCATGATTTCGGCTCGTTCGCCACCCCCAATCCGGGCGGTACCACGATTCGCGAGGTCAAAACCGCATATTGGCGGCGGATCCCCACCCGGCCGCTGGTCGTCGACGGCATGGGGGAGCGATACCGCACGCCGGCCGCCGAATCCGACCTGCTGTGCTTCACCATCGTCGCCGACGCCTTCGCTCGCAACATGGTGCGCTCGCTGGTCGGCGGCTGCATACAGGTCGGCATGGGCAAGCGCTCGACCGACTGGTTCCGAGAGAAGATGGCCGTGCCGCTGCGCGAGGGCTCCACAGGGCCGATCGCGCCGCAAGGGCTGACGCTGGAGCACGTCGCCTATCCCGCCGACGACGAGCTCGCCGAACGGGCCGAGCGTATACGCGCCAAGCGCACGCTGTAGACGCGGGGGTGGGCGCGAAGGCAGACGTTCGGCATGCCGGTGAACCGTTCGCGGCGCGACCGATTCGTAACATGATTGTCGATTTTTCGAGCGAATGCGGAAACCACGGCCGCATACGCTGGGACGAGTTCAGTATCATAGAGCATAAGCGTTCAGCATGCGTATCTGTGAGACAAGGAGTCGCCATGACAGAACGGTCAGCCCGACAATTCGCCGAGGAACTGGTCAACAGGCGAGGAGACATCAACCGTGAACTGAGCCGCAACGGCGTGCGTTTCGGCGTATACAAGAACGGCGAATACCACGACCGGCTGTTTCCATACGACCCGATCCCGCGCATCATCGAATCCGACGAATTCGACGAGCTGGAAGCCGGCCTCAAGCAGCGCGTGAACGCACTCAACGCCTACCTCAAAGACATATACTCAGACAAGCGCATCATCCACGACGGCGTCATCCCCGAAGAATACGTGTACACGTCGGCCGGCTACTTTCCGCAAGTCAACGGCGTGACTCCTCCCGGCGGCATCTTCGCGCACATCGCAGGCGAAGACCTCGTCCAAGGCGAGGACGGGCGCTGGTGGGTGCTGGAAGACAACCTGCGCATCCCGTCGGGAGCCAGCTACCCGCTGTTCGCGCGCGACATCGAACGCCGTACGAATCCCAAACTGTTCCGCGACGTGCACGTGCGCGACAACCGCGACTATCCGCGGCTGCTGCGCAAGGCCATGGACTTCGTATCCACCGAAGGCATCGCCGTCGTGCTCACGCCGGGGCGCTACAATTCGGCGTTCTTCGAGCACGCCTACCTGGCCGAGAAGACCGGCGCGGCACTCGCGTTCCCCGAAGACTTGGAAGTCGTCGACAACAAGCTGTACTTCCTCGACTATGCCGGCAACCGGCATCGCGTGGGCGCCGTGTACCGCCGCCTGTCCGACGAATACCTCGACCCGTTCGCGTTCAACCCGGACTCGGTTATCGGCGTGCCCGGACTGCTGTCGGCCTACCGTTCCGGCAACGTCGCCATCATCAACGCGCCCGGCAACGGGGCCGCGGACGACAAGGCGATCTACTATTTCGTGCCGCAGATGGTCCGTTACTACCTCAACGAGGAGCCGATCCTGCACAACGCGCCGACCTACATGCCGATGTTCGAGAAGGACCGCAAGGAAGTGCTCGACCGCATGGGCGAGCTGGTCATCAAGGACGTGGCGGAAGCCGGAGGCTACGGCGTCGTGTTCGGCTCGTCGCTCGACAAGGCCGCGCGGGAGGATCTGGCCGACCGCATCAAGGAGGATCCGCGCCGGTTTATCGCGCAGGAGGTCATCCAGTTCCGCGACATCGACGTGATCGACCCGGACAGTGGCGAGGTGAGCCCGCGCAAGTGCGACCTGCGCGCGTTCGTGGTCACCGGGCAGAACACGCACGTGTGGTATTCCGGCCTGACGCGCTACTCGTCAGTGCCCGGCCAGATGATCGTCAACTCGTCGCAGGGCGGCGGATTCAAGGATACGTGGGTGCTGGCGCCCGAAGACGGCAGCACGGACAAGCAGCGCGAGGAGTCGGTCGCCTCGGTGAACCTCATTCCGCATTCGAAGCGGCACTCGCTGTCGCTGGTCACCGCGTCGAAGGCCGACAACCTGTACTGGCTCGGGCGGTACACCGAGCGCGCGTTCACGACACTCGTGCAGTTCTTCCCCTTCTACGACCGCGTGATGGACACCGATGTGGACGCGTTCCGCCCGTTCGCGAAGGCGCTCGACCTACCGCAGGATTTCGAGGACTTCGACGGGTTCATCCACTCCTTCCTCTACGACGGCACGAACCCCGACTCGGTGCGCTCCGCCATCGTCGCCGCGTTCAACAACGCCGTGGTGCTGCGCCCGGAGCTGACGTCGAGGAGATCGGAAGGCACACGTCTGAACTCCAGTCACGTGGCCTTATCTCGTATGCCGT
>OJUG01002443.1_pt1 | contig 19602 bp, 19 predicted proteins | sample 1599841 | NCBI WGS metagenome assembly OJUG01 (sample SAMN04168659, study PRJEB22393) | human gut metagenome | biome: human gut microbiome; feature: stool | host: Homo sapiens | collected 2014-05-12 | reverse complement strand
CCGTTTTTCAGTCAATCAGCGCTGGCCTGGGCATCCGGGAGGTGGGACGGGAGATGTATGAGCTTCCCGGAATCCGCATGAAAACTGATTTTCTGTTGGGAGGCAAAGGAAAGGATTTCATGGTGGAAGAGCCATACGAATCCTCTTTGTCCCTGTCTTTGAATGAAGACTGTACCGTGCATATTGTCAGCGCTGATGACAGGGAGCTTCCGGTTCTGTGGGAAAGGAAATACAAGGATGGAACGATTGTCTTTGACAACTTCGGCATTATGGAAAAGGCTTATCGGGGAATCCATGCGGCGGGTTACAGCCTGCTGGGGGAGGCCTTTGCCTGGCCGGTAATCAATGGCAGTTCTTTTTATCTGGATGACTTTCCCTCTCCGGTCCCTTCCGGCGCCAGTGAGTATATACAGCGGGATTACGGGATCAGTGTTAAAGATTTCTATACCAATGTCTGGTGGCCAGATTTGCTGAAGCTTTCTGAAAAATATGGCTGTCGGTACAACGGCATGGTCATTGAGGATTATAACGATCAGGTGGAAGCCCCTTTTAAGCCGAATCAGAATATTCAGCGCTTTCAGTATTTCGGTTCCTCTCTTTTGAAAAACGGCGGGGAAATCGGTCTGCATGGATACAATCACATTCCTCTTTGTCTGAAGGGCTTTGATAAAAGCTTCGGGGACGGCTATGTACAGGGAACCTACGATCGGCTGTTCGATTATGGTTATTGGAATTCAAAAGAAGATATGGAAGCCGCCATGCATGAACTGGTCCGTTTTACAAAGAAACTGTTTCCACAGGCTTCGGCCAGTGTCTATGTCCCTCCTTCCAATATTCTGTCCGAAGAAGCCAGAAGCATACTGGCTGAAGAATTTCCGGATATTAAGGCCATTGCCAGCATTTATTTTAAAGGCGATGTGGAATATACCCAGGATTTTGAGGTGGCTGCCGATGGACTCGTGGAAACGCCGCGTATCATATCCGGTTATATCATCGATCCTTATATGGAAATGGCGGCCCTTTCCGAGCTGAATCTGCATTATGTTAATTCCCATTTCCAGCATCCCGATGATGTCCTCGATCCCGACCGTGGTGCTGAAGCGGGATGGGAAACGATGAGAAGCAGGCTGGAGGAATATCTCGCCTGGTTATATGGAGCGGCGCCGGATATACGGAACCTGACCGCCAGTGAAATGGCTGGTGCAGTACAGCGGTATTTTTATCTGGATGCCGTGCAGGAGGTTACGGAGGATGAAATCAGGCTGAGCCTGACGAATTTCAAAGGGGATGGATATCTTCTTATCCGCATCAACGGCAGAATTCCGGTGGATACCGCGTCTTGCATCAGCGGCGGGGAACTGACGGATATGGGCGGAGGGCTGTTTTTAATCAAAGCCGACGACAGCAATATTGTAATCACAAGGGGAGGCGAGTAGATGCGTATCTGTGTGATACTGGAGGGCTGCTATCCTTATGTGACAGGCGGGGTATCCACCTGGATGCATCAGTATATCAAAGCGATGCCGGAGCATGAATTTGTGCTCTGGACAATAGGCGCCTCCTCCCGGGACAGGGGAAAATTCAAATATGAGCTGCCTGACAACGTGACGGAAGTTCACGAAATATTCCTTCAGGATGCGCTGAATCTTCCGCCCGGGAAGAAAAAATACAGGCTGAAGCAGGAGGAACTGCAGGCGCTGAGGGATTTCGTACACTGCAGCAGGCCTGACTGGGAAGTATTGTTCCATATGTACAATGATAAAGGAATGTCTCCGATGTCTTTCCTGATGAGTAAGGAATTTCTGGATATCCTTACGGATATCTGCGAAGATGATTATCCCTATACGGCCTTTTCAGATATGTTTCATACATTGCGTTCCATGTTCCTGCCTGTTTTGTACACTATCTGTCAGGAGGTGCCCAGGGCGGATCTGTATCACGCAATTGCCACCGGCTACAGCGGGATACTGGCCCGTCTTGGCAGCTATAAATATCATGTCCCTTTCATGCTGACGGAGCATGGCATTTATACAAGGGAAAGAGAAGAGGAGATCATCAGGGCGCAATGGGTGCCTGCGGCATTTAAACGGTTCTGGGTACGTTTTTTTATATGCTCTCAGCCGCTGTTTATGACAGGGCGGATATGATTACCAGCCTATTCGGCAATGCCAGGAAGATCCAGATCGATATTGGCTGCGCACCGGAGCGCTGCAGGGTGATTCCCAACGGAATCCATTATAAACGCTTTTGTGACATTCCTCTTAAGGAAGAGGATGGCTGGACGGATATCGGAGCGGTGGTTCGCCTGGCGCCGATCAAGGATATAAAAACGCTTATCTATTCATTTTATGAGCTGAAATTCCGGCTGGAAAAGGTACGGCTGCACATTATCGGACCGGAAGATGATAAGCAGTATGCGCAGGAATGCTATGAGCTTGTCAGGCAGCTGGGAGTAAAGGATGTGCTTTTTCCCGGTATGGTGAATGTGCTGGAATATATGAAAAAGCTGGATTTTACCGTTCTGACCAGCATTTCGGAGGGGCAGCCGCTTTCCGTTCTGGAATCCTTTGCCGCAGGCAGGCCCTGTGTCACAACGGATGTAGGATGCTGCCGGGAACTGCTTAACGGAATGGAGGGCGATGAGCTTGGCAGCGCGGGCTTCTGTGTGCCTCCCATGGACAGGGAAGCCCTCTGCAGCGCTATGGAACGGATGTGTCTGCGTGTGGAGGAACGTTACCGGATGGGACAGATCGGGAAGAAAAGGGTGGAACAATTTTACCGCCATGAGGATATGATTCAAAATTACAAACAGGTTTATTCAGAGGTAATGGAAAAATGGCAGGGATCGGATTCAGTCTAAAAAAGCTGTTCAATAAAAAAGGGGTATTCAATCTGTGCCGCGCATATGGATATGCAGGGCTTATCTGTGCAGGACCGATGATCCTGGGTGTCATTCTTTTGACGGGAGTTGCCTTTCTGTCACAGCTGGCAGGCATGGATCAGCATCACAGAGAGCTGCTTAACTGTATGCTCACTTACTGTCTGCTGGCGTCCCTTACCACTACCAGTATTTTCAACATGGGAGTGACCCGTTTTGTTTCGGATATGCTGTACGAAGAAAAAGCCTCAAAAATTATGCCCAGCCTCTATGGCAGCTGTGCCATCCTGCTTGTGGGCGGAGCTTTTGTCTGGTGTGTTTTCCTCCATTTTTCAGGAGTGTCGCCGGTATATAAGCTGCTTTGTCTGTGGTTCTATGTAATTCTTATCGTTGTATGGATGGAAATGAACTATCTGACCGCCTTAAAGGATTATAAGGTGCTTGTGATGGATTTTGCGGCCTCGCTGGGAATCGGCCTGCTTCTGGCCCTTATTCTGGTTCTGCTGCGAATGGTTACGATAACGACGCTGTTTTTATGCGTGATACTCGCCTATGGCCTGCTGATGACACTTTATTACAGGCAGCTGCTCAAATATTTCCCCAAAAGCAGCGGAAGCTGTTTCTCCTTCCTGCGGTGGTTTGATAAATACCGTTCACTGACTTTTACCGGAATTTTTGTCAACCTCGGCCTGTTCGCCCATCTTGTAATCATGTACTTCGGTCCTTTGCAGGTTCAGGTGGAAGGCCTGTTCTATGGGGCGCCAATGCATGATGTGCCTGCGCTGTGCGCATTCTTTTCCATCCTGATTACTACAATTAACTTTGTGACCTCGGTGGAGGTACGTTTTTATCCGAAATATAAGAACTATTACAGCCTGTTTAACGACAACGGTTCCATACGGGATATTGAACAGGCGGAAATGGAAATGCTTGCGGTGCTGAAGCAGGAATTGACCTTCAATGCACATAAACAGCTGATTTCAACGCTTCTGTTCATTGTAATCGGTTCCCTGGTACTGGAGATTCTGCCCCTGGGCATGAATGATACTTCCATGGGAATTTACCGCCTGCTGTGCGCCGGATACGGACTTTATGCGATTAGCAACACTATCATGCTGATTCTCCTGTACTTTGAAGACTATGCCGGGGCGCTGATGGGGACAACGGCTTTTGCGGCGGTGAGCATCCTGGCTACCGTATGGCAGATCCTGTTCGGGGAAGTAAACTATTATGGCTTCGGTTTCCTGCTGGGGGGCCTGTCGTTTTATCTGGTGAGCTGGCTGCGTCTGGAATGGTATACAAAGAGGCTTCCGTATTTTCTCTTGAGCAGACAGGCGCTTATACAAAATAATAAAGAGGGCATTTTTTCCAGGCTCTGCAACTGGCTGGAGAGAAAGGAAGGAACTTTGGAATGAAAAAAAGGAAAAAGGCAGTTCTGCTGTTTGCGTCCGCACTGTGCATATGTCTGTCAGGCTGCAGCCTGACAGAACAACAGCCGGTGGAAACAGAGGCTTCGGCGGTTGTCCGGACGGAAACAGTGGAAAAAGCGGAATCCTCGCTTGAGGATTACCATCTGCGGGAAAATAAAACCATATATGAGCAGGATGATGAAACAAGTGTGGTTACCATGTATCTGACCGTAAGAGAAGGGAATGAAGCCGAACATACCAACCATACATGGACGGAAATCAATTCCTACTCCAAATACTGGTATGAGGATAATAATATCGAACAGTACGCCGTGGAAGGAATCCTGCAGGTAGGGGATGAGAACGGCCCTCTGGAAGGGGAAGCGGGCTACGGCGAAAACGCTCCCAATGCAATCATAAAAATCAGAGGGCAGTCTTCCAGCAAAGGAGCCCAGAAAAACTATAAAATCGAGCTAAAGGACGGTAAGGATACCTGGAGGGGACAACGGACGATTAATCTGAATAAGCATATGTTTGAAGGCCTGCGCTTCCGGAATAAGCTCGCTTATGATCTTATGAAGGATATTCCTCAGATGATTTCCGCCAGGACGCAGTTTGTACATTTATATGTGAAGGACGAGACAGAAGGCGGCAGCGGTGTCTTTGAGGATTACGGGCTGTTCACGCAGGTGGAGCAGATGAACAAGACATTTCTGAAAAGCCATGGCCTGGATAAAAACGGGCATATGTACAAGGTGAATTTTTTTGAATTTATGCGTTATGAAGACGCCATCCGACTGGCAACTGATCCCGCTTATGATCAGACGGCCTTTGAAGAACATCTGGAAATAAAGGGCGATAACGATCATACAAAGCTGATTGCCATGCTCAATGATGTAAATGATTATTCAATACCAATAGAGGAAACGGTGGAAAAATGGTTTGACACGGAAAACCTGTTTTACTGGATGGGTTTTCAAATCCTGCTGGGAAATACCGATACCAGTTCAAGGAACTATTACCTTTACAGTCCGCTGAATGTAAACAAATTTTACATTATTTCCTGGGATAACGATGGTTCCCTGGAGTATCTGGAAGAACAGCTGAAGGGAAAGGATCTGAGGGATACCTGGGAATATGGTCTGAGTAATTACTGGGGGAATGTTCTGTATCAGCGTATGTTTAAGAATGAGGAATACCGCCGGGAGCTGACGGATGTCATTAACACTCTGCGTTCGGATTATCTTACACCAGAGCGCGTGAGTGAAAAAGTAAACAGCTATAAAAGCGTGACAAAGCCTTATCTTTACAGCATGCCTGATGTGCTTTACGCACCTCTGACCGAGGCTGAATTTGAGCAGGTGGCAGATAATATTCCAAAGGAAATTGAAGAGAATTATCAAAGATACCTGGAGTCTTTGGAAAGACCAATGCCCTTTTACATTGGAGTACCGGAACCACAGGAGGGAAAGCTTACCGTCAATTGGGATGCCGCCTATGATTTTGACAGTGAAAATATTACCTATACCTTTGAGCTTGCAAGGGACTGTCTGTTTAAGGATATTTTATTTTCCGATTCAGCAATCCGTATCCCGCAGGCAGAATTGGATATGCCCGGGGCAGGACAGTATTTTATTCGCGTAACTGCAAAAAATGAGTCCGGTAAAACCCAGACTGCCTTTGACTATTATCACACTGATGACGGAAAGGTTTATGGAACCAAATGCTTCTATGTACTGGAGGACGGAAGTATAGAAGAGGATACGGAAAATGAAGATTCGTGAGGACGGCAGGAATAAATATTACGGCACTTTCCGCAATGAATGGAAATACTATATCTCCCTCTGGGAATGTCAGGCGCTGCGGGAACGTTTCTCAAACATGATGGAACTGGATCCTCATGCCCAAAATGGGATTTATATGATCCGCAGCCTGTATTTTGATGATTATTGGAACAGCGCCTATAATGAGAAAATGGCAGGAGTGGATTTCAGGAAAAAGTACAGAATCAGGATTTATAACTGCCAGGACAGCCATATCAAGCTGGAGAGAAAGATAAAACTCTCCAACTACATACACAAAGACTCCGCATCCATCACCCGGCAGGAGTTCGACTGGATTACAGAAGGCAGGTACGATTTCCTGCTCAGGCATAAAAACCGGCTCTGTCAGGAATTTTATTATGAATGTATAGCAAATGCACTGCGCCCGAAGGTCATTGTGGACTATGACAGGGAACCCTTTATTTTAAAGGAGGGGGATGTGAGAATTACCTTTGACTCCAATGTAAGGGCGGCTGTCCCGGATGCGGATTTCTTTGATCCGGATTTGCCCTCCTACGAGGTGGTTCCCTTCGGGAAGACAGTGATGGAAGTGAAATTCACGGAATTCCTGCCTCAGTTTATAAGGGATATTCTTCCGCCGGACGGAGATGAGTTTTCCGCAATTTCCAAATATACAATGTGCTATGAGAGATTATATCACCGGACGGAGCACTATTTATGATTTCAAGGTCTGATAAGACCTGGTAAAACGGACGGCGGAAGCATGACTTTCCCGCCGCAGGATAAGGAGCAGATATGAATATCAAAGATTATTTTAAAAAATCGGTCTGGGAATCCTTTATGAACAGCCAGACGATGACGGAGGATGTGGTGCTGCAGATTGTAATAGCAATGAGTGCGGCACTTATACTGGGTTTGTTCATTTATAAGATATATCAGATTTATTTCGGAGGCGTGGTATTTTCCCGTTCCTTTGCAACAACCCTGGTGGGGATGACGGTGCTGACCTGTATGCTGACGCTGGCCATCAGCACAAATATCGTAATATCCCTCGGTATGGTGGGCGCACTTTCCATTGTCCGTTACCGTACCGCCATAAAAGATCCCATGGATCTTTTGTACCTGTTCTGGGCGATATCGGTTGGTATTACCGTGGGAGCGAACATGTATGTACTGGCTCTGTCGGCCTGTGTCCTGATGGTAATTTTAATCCATCTGCTTTACCACAGGCAGAAAAGAGGAATGATTTACATCATGGTGGTACATTATGAAGGAGAGCTTACCGGAGATGAAGTACTGCGCGCCATGAAAAAAATCAAATACCAGATGAAGTCCAAGACGCTGCGGGGCAGCTTGACAGAAATGATGCTTGAGGTTTATTGTAGAACTGACAGCACGGTTTTCCTGGAGAATATCCGGGCAATCGAGCAGGTGAAGGATGTGACGTTAATACAGTATAACGGAGAATATCATGGCTAATGGTACAAGAGTGAAAATAATTACAGGGGTGGTTATCCTGCTGGCGGCGGCTTTCGTGCTTCTGGCTTTTTACATGATCCCCCGCATTTATAATCTGTCTGCCTCGGTAGATTTTACAGCAGGAGACGGGGTGTATGAAAATCCGCTGATGGGATATGTTAACTGGGCCAGACATCCCGAAGAAGCCCAGACGGGACAGCTCGTTTATATTGATGTAACCTGGGCGGAATGGGAACCCAGGGAAGGGCATTTTGATATAAAAGGGCTGGAAGAAAGGAACCATATAAAACGCTGGAAGGACGAAGGGAAGCATGCGGTTCTGCGTTTTGTCTGTGATATGCCCGGAAGTGAAAAGCATATGGACATTCCCCAGTGGCTCTATGAAAAAACAGCCGACGGCATATTCTATGATACGGATTATGGAAAGGGATACGCACCGGTTTACGATAATCCTGAATTTCTGGAGGCGCACGGGAAAGCCCTGGCTGCGCTGGGCAGCTACTGCAGTCAGGATACCTTTGTTTCCTATGTGCAGTTGGGAAGTCTCGGGCACTGGGGGGAATGGCACACAAAGTATGAGGATGGCGTACCGCCCATGCCGGACGCAGAGGTATGCTGGAAGTATGCCGGCCAGTATGCAGACAGCTTTATACATGCCAGGCTTCTCATGCGCAGGAACTATGTGATGGCCGTAGACGGGGGTATGGGACTGTATAATGATATGACCGGCCTGCCCGGGGATACTCTGGAATGGCTGGATTGGCAGGAAAACGGCGGTGCTTATGAAACACCTGGCAGGCAGATTCCCTACGCTCCTGTGAAAGCTGTCTGGAACAATGCTCCTGTGGGCGGAGAGTTTACCGGAGAGCTTCCCCTGGAACAGATGCTGGGAGAGGATCTGGAGCAGACTCTTTCTTTAATTGATCGGTCACATATGACTTTTATCGGACCGCGTGCTCCGGAAGGAGAAATGCTTGCATCTGACGGAGCTGCAGAGATATTAAAACATCTCGGCTACCGTTACCGTATTTCACATATGGATATTAAAATGGATTACTTCAGACAGTCCTTTAAGGTGGAGCTTGTATGGAAAAATGACGGTGCGGCACCTATCTACTTTGAATGGCCGGTTATGATGTATATTTATGATGCGGAAGGAAACAGACGTTACTGGGAAGGCGTGGATGTGGATCTGACGCAGCTGACTCCGGGTAAAACGGTGACTACTGTGAATGATATTCCCTTTAATGATCTTTTCAGGAAGGGTTATACTATCGGGATCGGGATTCTGGATCCCCAGACTGAGGAACCTGGAATTGAGCTTGCCATGAACAAACGTTACCAGGATGGCATCAATATTATTTACAGCTATGACGGAAATGCGGGTACCGTATTCGGGGAGGAATGAAAGGCGTTTTTGTCAGGGGCAGGCGGAAGTGCCTGCAGAGAGGGAGGAATGGGAAATGGCGAATAAGGACATTTTCCGGACCACAGTGTTCGGCGGATATCAGAAGGAAGATGTGATGGACTACGTCCGTTCCCTTGAAAATGAGAAGGAAACGGTAAAGATTCTCGCCAGTAAAGAAAATGCAGGCATAAAAACAGAGCTTGAACAGGAAAAGAAAGCAAATGAGGAGCTGAAAAATGCCCTTCTTTCCTGCAAAGAACAGCTGGGCCGGCTGGAAGCGGAAAGGAAAAAAAGAGCAGGAGCAGATCCGCCTGCAGCTGATGGAAGAACGTAGCAATCTGCAGAAAAAGCAGAGCACCTGGGCGGAAAGCCTGACCCGGATGCAGGAAGATCTGAAGTCACAGGAAGAGGAGTGGCGGCAGCGGACGGAGAAATTCCTGGAGCTTGAAAAAGCGCGGCGGGGACAGGAGCAGGCCGTAACACAGCTGCGGGAACAGGTGCGGCAGGAACAGGAGCAGCAAAAAGTCCTGAAAGATGAGCTGGCCAGCTTGAAAGACCAGGAAAACAGGCTGCAGGAAGAGCTTGCCCGCAGCCTGGCAGAAAACGAACGTCTTCAGGGTGAGGCATCCGGATGGATGCAGGAAAAAGAAAGCCTTTTCTCAGAAAAAGAAAAGCTGGAAGCGGAATGCAGAAGACTCAGGGATTCAGTCCGGGACGGAGAGACAAAGCTCCGCCGGCTTCAGGATGTCCAGCGTCAGGCTGAACGGCTGAAAAAAAGCAATCATGAGCTTATGGAGCGCTGCCGCAGGCTTGAGGCGGATCACAGGATTGTAAAGGGAAATGGCGAAGCAAGGAAAAGTGGGTTGAATGGAGTGCTGGAAAAGCTGGTGCCCGCTGCCCGTGCGGCAAAACAGGAAAGAAAGGCCGGAATCCCTTTTTCACCGGAGGCTTCAGCGCCGGAGCCAATGCCTGAATTAAGCGCCGGCTTTATGGGAATGGAAGAATCTGCATCTATGGAAGAAACGGTTCCCGCACCGTCTCACATTGAAGAAACGACTGCCCGGACATTCCCGGAGGCCGATGCTTCAGACACTTTGGAAACCAAATCTTTGGATACGCAGCTGCCAAAAGAGGAACCGGCCGTCATAACAGAGGAACCAGAGCCGGGATATCCGGAGGAAGATGACATGGAGTCCGCACAGGAGCTGTACCGCAGGCATGCGGAAAATGTGAACCGTTCGATTATTACCGCCCAGGAACGGATTGCCCGGCTGCTGGAAGAGCTTCAGCTGGATACAGCCTCAGACGAAAAAACCCCCGGGCAGACAGCACCTGAGCAATAAAGCCGGTGCCTGCCTGTCAGAGGGTCCACCAATGCCGGAGGACATCATCTGTCATTTAACCTCGCCTGGATTGATGAGCTTCAGGCTGCCCAGAAAGCCGTGTGAAATCAGTCCGTAAATACGTTCCACATCCTCCGGCGTGCCCGAAAGCGTGCCGTTAGCAACCCGAACTGCAAAGTTCAGCGTGGTTTCAATGATGAAAACCCAGTAAAAATCCGGGCAGAAGCCAAAACGGTGAGCATTCTGCTTGAGAAATTTTGAGAAGAAGGAAAAGGATTTCCCCTGGCCGTCCATGACTTCTTCATCATAGTAGGAGGATTGGCGGAACTGGCAGTAGAACTTGGCATAAGGCCAGTGTTCCACAAAATAATAAAAATAGGCAAACCACATTTTGCGGATAATTTTCGTAATATGAATCTCTTTAAAGGAAATGCCCTTCAAAACAGCATCAACCTGCCTGTCTATGTAAAACAGGCAGGCCTCTAAAAGGGCCTTTTTGCTGGCAAAATTATTAAAGATGGTTCCTTCGGATATTCCCATATCCAGGGCCACCTTTTTTGTTGTCACATTTTCAAGGCCATTGTTGGCTACATATAAAATTGTTGCTTCAATTATGGATTCCGGGGTTATTGTTTGTTTTTTCATAAGTTCATTATAGTAAACAAAAGATGATAAAGTCAACTTGTATACATTAGTTCCAAAAATTTTAAGAATTTACAGGTTACAGCCCGTCCACAACGGTAGCCTGTAAAGCAATAATGCTTAATGAGTATTTACTCATATATGTTTTTATGATAAAATGGAACACGATACAGGAGATTTCTTGTATAGGAAAAAGCAACACCTCGCGCAAAAGTCATAAAACAGGGAGATTTTTATCAGGCCTGTGTCCCGGCGAACCCCCTTCCATTTCAGAATAACTGGAAGGGAAGGTTACCGGGGTACAGGCCCTCCTTGTTTTCTGGCAATCCTCTCACAGGGTCGCCAAAAAACAGGAAGTTATGATATAATGTCGTCGAAGATGACATTATATCTGCGCATTCTGGTTTCTGCGCCTGCCGCAGAAATCCAGGCGCTAAATTCCGCCGGAGGCCCATATCCGCGGAGCGGATATGATATAATGGCCGTAAGATTCAGAAGTAGTGCGGCGCAAAAGGGCTACCGCCTGTTGGGAAGGTATAAATAAAATGAAAATAATTCGCGGAATAGAGCTTAAACAGGGAAGCCAGGAGGAGTTACTGCCGGATTTCTCACCGGAATTTCCCTATATTGCCTCCTTTGTGGAGCTGCATAAATATATAGGCCGCCAGTCCCCCTGGCACTGGCATAAGGAAGTGGAGCTTTTCTACATGAAGGACGGAGAACTGGAATATGACACGCCCCATGGGAAAAAGGTCTTTACAGCAGGCATGGGAGGGCTGGTCAATGCCAACGTCCTTCATATGACAAGGGCAAATGAAAGCTGCCGGACCGTTACAGCTATGCTCCATATTTTCGATCCGATTTTTATCAGCGGCAGCCGCGGCAGCGCCATTGACCGGAAGTATGTCATGCCGCTGATAACGGCTTCCCGGATAGACATCATCGGCCTGTACCCTGACAATCCGGAGCATGCGCCGCTGCTTGAGAAGCTTCAGGAATCCTTCCGTTTTTCAGAGGAGGATTTCGGCTATGAAATACGCCTGCGGGAATCGCTGTCGGATATATGGTACCGTCTTCTGAATACTGCCCGGCCAATGCTGGAAAAGGAGGAGGTACAGGATAAAGCCGGTGATAAAATAAAAGCCATGCTCACTTATGTGCATGAGCATTACGGGGAACGGCTGACAGTGGCCGAACTGGCAGCTTCCGCCTTTATCAGTGAAAGAGAAGCGTACCGCGTGTTCCGGGAATGCGTGCACCTGACACCTGTGGAATATATTATCAGCTACCGCCTGCAGCAGGCCTGCCATATGCTGATAGAAACGGAGGAACCGATCACCCGGATCAGCCAGGCCTGCTGTCTGGGAAGCAGCAGCTATTTCGGAAAAGTATTCCGTGAAAGGATGGGCTGCAGTCCTGTTGAGTTCCGGCGCAGATGGCGGAATAGTGATATTAATCGGCAGGAATAAGATATCATTGAAAAAAAACATGCACTATAATGACATCATACAAAGACTTTGGAAGCCTAAGCAGCAGTGCAGGTCACCGATAGCTGATGGTATAAGGAAGGAATTCTATGATGTTAAAGCTGAATATTTTAAATATGATTAATTTCCTGAAGACAGTGAATGAATGCAGCGGGCCGGTGGTCCTGGTCTCCCAGGACGGAAGACGAGAGGATATGAACAAACAGGAAAGCCTGCAGGAACGGCTTTTGAAAAACTATAAGGACAACCGGCGCAGCCTGAAAATGTGGATTGACGTTGCAGAGCCTGCGGATTATTTGAAAATTGTCTGCTACTATGCAGGGGACTGCTGAATTGCAAGGAACTGACAAAGTCAATTACGCATGGAGGTATGAAATGTCGGATATGGATAAAAGAAAAATTAAAATTGGCCTTATCGGCTTCGGTTCCTGGGTCAGACGCGCTCATCTGCCGGCCCTGGAATACGATGGGAGAGCCATAATCACAGCCGCTGCGGCTGCCACGGAAAAAACAAGGCAGGAAATCCGGCGGACGCTGGGAGAGGAAATCCGGCTGTTTGGAAGTTACGGGGAGCTTCTGGAAAAATCAGATACGGATGCAGTTATGATAGCCGTCCCGGATGAAGTACATGAAGAAGCCCTGTCGGCGGCAATTGCTTCCGGGAAAGCCGTGTTTTATGAACCACCGGTTTCCATCCGGCGAAGCCGGATCCCGATCATCGTGCACAACCTCCTATCAGCGCCGCAGGTGACCTTCGCCAATCTGGAGCTTGGTTTTCATCCGGGATTTGCCAGGGCGGCGGATATGATAAGGGACGGGGAGATTGGAAACCTGCAGAAAATCACGATAACCCTCCATGCAGGCTGGGGCAGCGCGGTTAATTCAGATGTCTGCCTGATAGACAGAATGTCCTGCTGGTACGTGGATGTGCTGAACCGGATTATCGGCGCGTATCCCTCCCGCGTCCTCCTTCTGGACGGCAGCGGCAATCCGGGCCGCATGCAGTCTGTAAGCACGGCAATTTATGATTATGATGGTGTCTGGGGCATCTTCCAGGCAGAGGTTAACCGCAAGGATGAAACTTCAATTGTGGTGGATGTGACCGGTGATGAGGGCAATATCTGCATCAATTATTTTACCGGCGCATATGGCTTCCAGTCCGTAAGGCATCCGGGACTTCGTTTTTCCTATGACTGCCCCCTGGAGCCATATGCTGATTATCCGGGAGTAAGGGAAAGCGTTTCCGCCTTCCTGGACGCTGTGGAAAGCTGCGACGCAAGCCAGGGAAATGCCGCAACAGTGGCGCGGCTGAACAGTATCGGCCTGGCGACGGAGGAATCAAAGGACACGGGAAGCTGGGCCCCGGTCAATATGCTTCGTTGATAAATGTCCTGAAATGAGCAAAATAGGATTGGTAAACGCCGCTCTTTTCTGATACACTGAAAAAAGCAGAACTGCGTATTTTTCGGAAAGGGGCATAAAAATATGATACTCAAAATAATTGATGAAAAATTTTCTGTCTGCCGGATCGGGGATCCGGCAGCAGCTGTTTTCGCGGATACCTACTGTTTTCTCTGCAAAACGGATGAAGAGATTTCCCTGGTCTGCCCGACAAGCTCTGTTCCCGGGCACACCCTTGCCCGGGAAGACGGATGGCGGGCATTTCGGATAGAGGGTGTGCTGGATTTCTCCCTGATAGGCATCCTTGCAGGGATATCCGGGATACTTGCAGAAAATAAAATCGGAATCTTCGTGGTGTCAACCTACAACACAGACTATGTGCTGACAAAAGAGGAAAGCTTTGAAAGGGCCATGGCGCTTCTTGCCCGGCACGGCTATACGGTATTGCCAGATAATCCATCGCACAGCACAGATGACAATAGCTTACGAAACGCCGAAAGAGAAGGAGTAGATGAATGAAATACTTTGGGGAAGGTCTCAGTGAAAAACATAAGGAACTCAGCAGAATCATACGCAGGCCGTCCATGCTGGAGCAGGCGGCGCAGCTGTTCCTGGAAATACATGCGTCCCTGCATTTATCCCGGATTTCCGGGACACAGCCCAATGAAGTGGATGCCCTTCTGAGTGATCTTACGGACAGCGAATATGCGGTAATGCCTTCGGGCAGGGATGAAACTATTGCCTGGGTACTCTGGCATATTGCCCGAATAGAGGATCTCACTATGGGAATCCTTGCCGCAAAGGGTAACCAGCTGTTTAATGAGGAATGGCAGAAACGGCTGAATGTCTCCATTACCGATACAGGAAATGCATTGACAGACGATGAAATCATGCTTCTCAGCAAAAATATAAATACTGCGGAGCTTATCAGCTACCGGAACGCAGTGGGAGAGCGTACAAGAAAGATAGTTCGGGAACTGGACAGCGAAGCTTTGAAACGGAAGGTTTCCTGTGAGGATATTGCCAGGATACGGCAGGAAGGCGGCGTCACGCAGCAGGAGGAATCCGCCTGGCTCCTTGATTTCTGGGGGAAAAAGGATGTGGCCGGCTTATTGCTGATGCCGCCCACACGGCATGTCATGCTTCACCTGAATGACTGCTGCAGATGGAAACAGGAAATCCGGACAAAGAAAAAATTTTTCAGAAGCTGAAAATTTTTACCTGGGAAGTTATATATATGATAAATCTTATATGCTGATACTGATGTGCGGCACTTTTTGGCATCAGCAGACAGCGGCGGCGGATCGGAACGGCGGCATTCCGGTTCGCCGCCGCTGTTTTTTATATGTCATCTGTCATTCCGCATAAATTCTGAAGTAAACCTATCTTCATGAAATTCTTTTAATACCACCACAATAACTACATAAAAATTGTAGCAAATATGTGTTACACATATGATTTGTATAAAATAAATAAATGCTATTGAAAATACAGCAATGTAAATATATAATAAATACATAAATAAACAGATCGGACTATTAAGATAGGCCTATCGCATAGTCAAAATGATTATTTTACACAAACAATAAGCAGAATTGATAGTCAATTTAAAAATTACATTCAGGGATTGACAACGCGGTAAAGGAACAGTATTGATACAGTAATACTGCATTAATAAAATAAAAGCTGTTAATTACCGTATTTGTCACCTGCCGGAACTGTAAATCAAATTTCGAAATAGGAGGAAATGGTTATGAAGAGACTGGGCGCTGTATTATTATCAGCAGCTATGGTTCTGTCGCTTACGGCATGCGGAGGGAATACGACAACTGCTCCGGCTGCTTCGGAACCCGCCAAGGAACCTGCCAAAGAGGCTGCTTCCGAAGCAGGGAACGATGAGGCTGCCCCCGCTGCAAGCGCGTCTGCAGAAGGGACAGACATCAGCGGAAGTACATTGGAGGTAGCGGTTACCTATACAGGTGATCAGGCAACCACTTTCCAGGGACTGGTTAAAAAGTTCGAAGAAGAATATGGATGTACTGTGAATATCGCGGAATACGGCACAGATTACGAAAACACCTTAAAGACACGTATGGCGGCTAATGAGCTTCCCGACGTATTCCAGACCCACGGATGGTCAATCCTCCGTTATAAAGAGTATCTGATGGATCTGAAGGATCAGCCCTGGGTTTCCGATTATGATGATTCCGCACTTGGCGTTATCCAGGACGATGACGGCGCAATCTATGTTCTGATGATTTCCGAACTGATTAACGGAACACTGGTTAACACCGACGTATGTGATGCTGCAGGCGTTGACCCGTACACAATTCATACATGGGATGATTTCACAGCGGCATGTGAAAAGATAAAAGCCTCCGGAACCACTCCCATCTGCGTATTATCCAATCCCGGACTGCTGGCGAACTTTGCAGGAACCTTTGTAAGCTACGACGGCGAAATGTTCCAGGATTCCGCAGCAATGCTGGATGGCTCCTATGACTGGCAGCATTACAAAGAATCCCTGATTAAATACATGTCCGGCTGGATTGAATCAGGCTATTACTTTGATGATATCCTTACACTGGTTGATACCGACCTGACCGAGCGTTTTGCAGCCGGCAAGGGCGCCTTCTGCCTCGGCAACGACCCTTCCGTAATGCTTACCTGCCTTACCCTGAATCCTGACGCCAACTTTATTTTCCTTCCTTCCTTTGCATCCAAAGAAGGCGGAAAAGAGCATGTGGGCATCGGCGAAGGCGATACCTTCGGTATCTGGAAAGACACCAAGAATGCTGATGCGGCAAAAGTTTTCTTAGAGTACATGGCTCGCCCTGAAGTGGCAAAAGAAATGAATGCGGCAACCGGTAAAATCAGCTGTCTGAAATCCACCATGGCTATCGACGACGGCTACGGCCTGAAGGTATTCCAGGACATGAAGGAAAAATGCGCTGACTGCGATATCTTCTATGAAAACCTTTGGGACAGACAGTATATGCCTTCCGGAATGTGGCCGATATTCGGAAATGCAAGCAACATGCTTTTCGATAACCACAGTGAAAAAGGACAGGATGAAGTGATTGAATATCTGCTTGAGAACTACCAGGATTTATATGAAGCAGCTAAAGAGGGCTGATATAACTGATTAAACTAAAACGATGGTGGGGTGGCAATGCCATCTCACCAGTTTTAATATAAGGGGGTCATACTTTGAAGAAAAGAAAATGGATATATCTTTCCCTGACTATTCCGGCATTGGCTCTGATGATACTGTTCATAGCGGCACCGCTTGTTAATGCGGTCAGAATCTCTTTTTTTAAATGGAATGGATATTCCCAGAACATGCGCTGGTATGGTCTGAAAAATTTTGTAAATCTTTTTACGGATAATCTGTTCTGGCGCGCGACGCTGAATACAATGATCTACGGCTTTGGTTCCACCTTTTTCCAGAATGTATGCGGCCTTGCTGCGGCGCTGTTCCTGAATAACAAATTCAAGGGCAGGAACGGGGTCAGGGTAATTCTGTATATGCCTATCATGATTTCCGCGTTCATCATGGGCCAGATCCTTTACTACTTTGTACAGGCGGAGGGCGGTGTTTTCAATGAGCTTTTGGGAATCATCGGAATCTCCCCCATATATTGGATGAAAACCGGCCTCTCCTCAACGCTGATGATTATGCTTGCCAACTCCTGGCAGTACATGGGTCTTTGTATGATTATCTATTTGGCAGGACTGCAGAATATCCCTTCCATGTATAAGGAAGCCGCCAGGCTGGACGGCGCCGGCAAAATGAAGGAATTCATTTATGTGACGCTGCCTTTGCTGATTCCGTCCATTACCACAGCGGTTGTAACCAACTTAATCGGCGGTTTCAAGCTGTTTGACGCCATCGTGGCCATGTCCAACGGCGGACCGAACAGGAAGTCCATGTCCCTGTCATTCTACATATCCCAGCTTTATTTTAACGATGAAAAAGCAGGCTATGCATCTGCCGTGGGCATTATGACATTCTTTATCATTATGATAATCGCCCTGCCGGTAAATGCATATCTGCGCAAGAAGGAGGTTGAGTATTGATGGAAGGAAAGCTGAAAAAATCCAAAGGACCAAATACCCACTCCGTATGGTGGTGCTATATTGTAGCCATCCTGTTGATTCTGATTTATCTGCTCCCTATTTATATCATGCTGAACCTGTCCTTCAGGACGCTGCAGGATCTGGGCACCAAGCTGTCCCTGCCGGCCGCCTGGAATTTTGGAAACTATGTTGAGGTATTCAAAAGCGGTGATCTATGGCTGGGCTTTAAGAATTCCATCATTCTGGTGGTGGAAACCGTCACTCTGGAAATCGTCCTGTCCGCGCTTGCCGCCTACGGGCTTGCAAGAAGCAGCGGCAGGCTCGCGGAATCCATCCGTAATATCAACATGGGCATCATGATGATACCCAGCGTTGCCCTGCTGGTCGGCACCTACGGACTGATGGTAAAATTCCATATGACCAACACACTTTACGGACTGGCTCTTCTGTCTGCGGCGGGAGGCATCCCCGGCACCATGTTTATGTATGTTAACTTTGTTGTTTCCATTCCCACGGCGTTGGATGAGGCTGCAGCCATTGACGGAGCCGGAGTGCTCAGGACCTTCACGCAGATCATCATGCCCCAGCTGAAGGCGGTTACGGTTACAAGAATTATCATGTCCGCCACCGGCTGCTGGAATAACTATCTGATGCCCATGTATTTGCTGCAGGATAAATCCAAATTTACAATTATCCTGGTTATCAAATCAGCCTTCAACAGAACGAACGGCGTCGGCAATCTGCCGAAGGCCTGTGCTACCTGTGCGCTGGGCCTTCTGCCGGTCATCCTGCTGTATCTGTTCCTGCAGAAATATATTATTGAAGGACAGATTGACAGCTCTGTAAAATAGCGGTTAAAATATAACCAAATATTATATAATACAGGAAGGAAGACAGACAATGAAGCTTTATAAACGTAAACCAGATGACAGGGCTCCTCTCGGCCAGCCGGACCCCTATATGATCAAAGCCGGCGACGGCAGATATTATATCTACGCCACAGGGAATCCCGGCCCCCAGCTATTTTGCAGCGACAGCCTGCTTGACGGCTGGGAATACAAGGGCTGCTGCCTGGAAGCGCCGGGGCAGAAGAATTGCTGGGCGCCCTGTGTGATCGAAATTGACGGTAAATATTATATGTATTATTCAAGCATGGATGAAGACAGCGATGATGAGCATGGCCAGACCATGAGAGTCGCGGTTGCTGACTGCCCCGGGGGACCGTTCCGGTTTGTGAAGAACCTTCTCCCTCCGTTCTCCATCGATCCCCATATGGTAGTTACCCCTTCGGGAATGTATTTATTTTACTGTGTAAACGAATACGAGGCCCAGCGTGTAGGAACGGTAGTAATGTGCGATAAATTGACAGATCCGTTTACCATGGAAGGAAAACCGGTGTGCGTCATCCGTCCCACCCTGGATGAAGAGATTTATCAGCGCGACCGTTTCAAAAAGGGAGAGCACTGGCATACCATAGAGGGCGCTTTTTATTTCAGTAAAGGGAATACGCATTATCTGATGTACTCCGGCGCATGCCACCAGAATCCTACATATTTTATCGGCTACAGCGTGGCGCACGGGGATCCGGACGCGGATTTACGAACGCTGGACTGGAAAAAGTTTCCTGACGATACCACCTACGCGCCGCTTCTTTCCAAAAATGATTTTGTGGAAGGGATGGGGCATAACAG